>JAABUX010002433.1_pt1 | contig 26452 bp, 22 predicted proteins | sample 5561851 | NCBI WGS metagenome assembly JAABUX01 (sample SAMN10711883, study PRJNA513361) | rock metagenome | isolation source: Antarctica rocks | place: Antarctica: Victoria Land, Richard Nunatak red sandstone | collected 2016-01-03 | reverse complement strand
AACAGGGTGACCGCGGCAAAGGTCGCCATACTGGCGGCGCTCGTGTCATGCGAGGTCACGGCCAGTCCGGCCAGGACAGTACTCTGCATGTCGATCCATACCGTGGACTGAGGAACCAGGACCCAGGCCACGCCGTCGGTCGAGGTGAATGCGCCGTATACGTTGCCCAGGCGCACGGCGCACAGGAAGACGTGCACGCCCGGCGCCACGTGGGGGCCGGTCTTGCGCGCATCCACACCGGCGGCCGAGCGGTAGTGTACGACGATGCCATGGTCCGGCGTCAGAGCGACGTAGTAGTACGGCGAGCTCGGGGTCGCGTCCTGGCGAATCATGACACCGGCCTCGGCCCAACCGTTGGTTCGTTGCTGCGTCAGGACCTGTGCGCTGATGCTACCGTACCAACCGAACGCCTGCCACATGTAGTGGAACTGATCCGCGTCGCGCCAGATATCTTTGCCGCCGCCGATGACCCTCCAGACCCCGTTGGCCAGCGACTCCGACCCCTGCCGTGCGGGGGAACCGATGTCGGCGCACGTCCAGCCGGGGATCGTGGGGCAGATGTGAGGCGCTCCGGAGTCGACAGTGGGCGTCACCGTCGCCGTGCCCGCTGCCGTTGCCGTGCCTGTCATCGTCGCGGTGTCAATTGTCGTCATTGTCCCTGTTGCCGTTGCAGCGCCCGTCGCCGTGGCTGTGTCCGTTACCATCGCTGTCCCTGTCACCGTACCCGTTGCCGTTGCAGCGCCCGTCGCCGTGTCAGTTGCGTTCACTGTCCCCGTCGCCGTAGCCGGTGGCGTTGCGGCAGGTGTCGTCGCGGGAGTCCCCGGGGTCCCGGTTGGGGCTGCTGTACCCGTTGGCCGCGGTGTTCCTGTTGCGGCGTTAGTCGGTGTCGGCGCCGCGGTCGTCGTCGCCGTGGTGGACGGGGATGACGTGATGGATGGAGGCTCCGTCAGGTCCGGCGTGGCGGTTGGCTGCAGTGTCATCGGTGTGGCGCTCGGGCTGGGCGCGGCAGTATTTGACGGCGTCGCACCTGGCGCTGGTGTGGCCGTGAACGTACTTGTTGGCGTCTGCGTTGCCGTGGGGGTGCTTGTCGGCGTCTGCGTTGCCGTGGGGGTGCTTGTTGACGCCGGCGTTGGGGTGGATGTCGCGGTCGATAACACGGTCGCCGTAGGTAGCGGAACAAGGGTCGAGGTAGGCGACGGCGTGGAGGTAGGCGACGGCCTTTGGGTTGAGATAAGGGGCAACCGCGCCGTCGGTGTAGCGGTCGCGGTTGCCCACCTCCACGCCGTCACCGACGGTGTCGCAGTAGCGGTAGCCGCCGTCCTTGCCCTTGCCCTTGCCGTCGGCGTAGCAGTGACTGTCATCCTTGCCCGCACCGTCCGTGTAGCAGTAGCAGGGACCGTCATCCTTGCCCGTGCTGTCGGCGTCGTCGTAGCCCTCGTCCTTGCCCGTGCTGTCGGCGTCGTCGTAGCCCTCGTCCTTGCCCGCGCCGTCGATGTAGCGGTGGCCCTGGCCGTCGTCGTGGTCGTCGGCTGCGGCCATGGCCGTGGCCGTGGAGTCACGGCCGGACGCGCCGTGGGCCACACGCGCATGGGCGAGGGCGTCATGCTGGGTTGCCGGGGCGTTCCGATGATGGGCGTCGGTGGCGGGGTTGACCGACGCCTGGCTGTTGGCCTTACGGTCGCTTCGACGACAGTCGTCGGCCTTACGGTCGCGGTCGCCTCGGCAGCGGTCGTCGGCCTTACCGTCATGATCGCTCGGCGCGCGGCCGTCGGCGTCTCACTTGCTCGATGTGTGGCCGTCGGCGTCTCACTTGCTCGGCGCCTGGCCGTCGGCGTTGCACTTGCTCGACGCGTGGCCGTGGGAGCAGTGGACCTCACGGTCGCGGTCGACACAGGCGATAGTGTCGCGACCGGAGTGCTACGAGGTCGTGTGGTAGCAGTCCATTCAGGCGTAGGTACCGTGGTCGTACGCGTCGCCCCAATGGGTGCGGCAGGTACGCTGGTCGCCACCGGCCGCCTATTCGTCAGGGTGGACGTGGGCGCGGCGGTCAGCCGCGAACTGGCCGTGGCGGTCAGTCGCGACGTGGCTATGACCGTGGACATCGTCGTCGAAGCGGGAGAGGCAGAGGTCGACGCTCCCCTGGTAGGAGACGCGGTTGGGATAAGCGTCAAAATCGGCGTCGGCATGCGTGCGGCAGTCGATGTGGACGCGAGCGCGACGAGCGCGCTCGTCGCGGTGGACGTGGACGTGAGCGGGGTGGATGTGAGCGGGGTGGATGTGAGCGCGCTCGTCGCGCTCGTGATCGACGTACCGGCCCCCGTCGGTATGGTAGTCCCTGTGACCGTTGCCACTGGCACAACCGGCACAACCGTCGGGTTAGTCGTGGCGTCGTGGGTGAGCGGGACCAGGCGTGTCGCGAACGGGGTTACCGCTGACGCGTCCGTACCAGTTGACGACGGAGACGAGGTTGGCATGGCCGGCAAAGTCGGAGACGGGATTGCCGTGGCCGGTGATCTCGGAGACGTGGTTGCCATGGCCGATGAGGTCGGGGACGGAGTTAGCGTAGGCAGCATGCGCCCGATCACTATGCGTGGCTTCGGCCGCACAGGGGAGACCAGCGCCGGCAGCATTTTCGCTATCGCTACCGGGGCCGCCACGCCCCCCTTGGTCAAGGCGGTCGAGCTGCCGGTATCATGGGCGCCGCCTCTTGTAAGGGCGTCCGGGCTAGTTGTAGGGGCGTCCAAGCTAGCGGTGGCCGCCGTTGTCGTTGCCGGCGTGGCCATCGCGCCCACACGCGGGCCCGCTACGGCCACTGTCCTCCCGACGAGCGGCGTGGACGCGGCCGTCGCCGCGAGCACGCGCGGTTGTATCGGGCCCGCGGGCGTCGTCGTGGACAGGCCCAGTCCTGGACGCATCCCGATCCCTGCCTTGAGCGGCGTCCGCGGCGCCGTGGGCGAGCGCATCGGCGCCGGCGCGACAAACGCGCGGCTCGCGGTCCTCGCGCGCGGCGCCGGCGCATGACTGCCATGGACACCGACGGCGATGAGAGCGGCGGTGGCGGCCAATCCCGCGACCGCCGCTCCCGTAGCTACCGCGGGATTGGCCGCCACGGCGCCGGCGGTGGCGCCACCGATTCTAAACAACATGGCGCCGATGGCGCGGACGCCCGCGACGCTCCCTGCCGTCGCGGCGCTCGCGGCACCTCCGCCGGCGCCGGCCGCGCCCGTTCCAAGACCAGCAGGCGCCAGGCTGACCGTACCCGTGCCCATCGAGGCGAGCGCCTCCTTGACTTTGGCCATCGTCCCCGCCTTGAGCGCCGCGGGGAAAGCTAACGGTAGGCCCACGATGATGCGCCGCGCGTCGCGTTGCGCATCCATCGCATCGCGACAGCTCGCGCACTCGTCCATGTGCGCCCGTAGGGCAGCCCGGCCATGGCTGCCCCCCTCTCCGGCGGCCAGCGCGGCGAGGGATCGCTCCATGCGGCGGCACTGGATGCTCGCGGCCTGGGCTGGGGGGGCCACCGCCGCTGCCGCTGCCCCGGCGCCGAGCGCGACCTTCTGGTACTCGTCGCGGAAACGGGCGCGGGCGCGAAAGAGCAACACCTGCACGTTGCTCGACGTCGAACCAAGCGCGTGCGCGATCTCGGCCGAGCTGAGGCCCCCAATCTCGCGCATAACCAGGGCATCGCGGTACGACGGGGTTAGGCGCTGCAGGGTCGCTCGCACCGCGTACTGATCCTCCGCCGCCAGGGTCATGGCCTCGGGAGAACCCCAGCGCGTCGGATCGGGATGCGTCTCCGCCACTGCCTCGGTCAATTCGACGCTGGGTTGCCGGCCGCGCTGACGCAGGGTCGTCATTGCCGTGTTCGTGGCGATGCGCGCGACCCAGGGGCCAAAAGCCTCGGGCTGGCGCAGCGTCGACAGGGCGCGTACAGCCTGCAGGAACGTGTCCTGAGTGATGTCATCGGCGTCCGCGTGGCTTCCGACCAGGTGAACGGCGACGGCGTGGACGCGCGGCGCATGCCGGTCGAAGAGCATGGCGAAGGCGGCCTCGTCACCACGCAGTGAGCGCGCCACCAAATCGGCGTCGACCGATCCGGGGTGCGTCGCTTGCGCATCCTCATCATTAGAGGCAGGGCCGAGGTACGTCATATCCGTCCATTTAGGAGAGCGCTACAGCATGCATTGGGTCGCGCGGCTCGGAGAGCCGCCGACGCATAGATTACCCACGCCACAGAGTGACGGTTCCCACGGCTCAAGCCCGTGGGCTCGCGTCGTCGGCTTCTACGGTCCTACCCCGATGCTCTGCCGCCCCAGAGCAACATATCGTCGTGGCAACGTGGCCATTCAGGTGTGGCGACCTACCAGTAGCACACCCGACCTGCTAGACAGCGAGAAGTCTCCCGCACGACGCAGAGGTGGACACGGTTTGTTTCCAGCGCCACGAACGGACTGGCTACCGCCAGTATACCGCAAGCGAACACGGAGCTAACACGGGGCTAAAGCCGCTGAAGCGAGCGAAGCCCTTACATCCCATGGCTAAAGCACCTGGACTTTACGGGCTAGTTCCGTAAACTACATATCCCGACAGTTGTACAGACAGGACAAAGAGTGGCCCCTGCCGCGCAGCCCAAAGCGGCAGGGGCCACTCTATTTAGCAGGCTCAGGTGGTGGAGTACAGCCCAATACCCCACCGCCCTCGCCTACACTCTATAGACGCCGCGCCCCGCGCATTCTTACAGGGCAAATTCAGTTCATCAAATGAGTCAGCGCGTCGGTACGTTCACCGTTGTTCATGCTCCTGGACCGACGCGTCAAGGTCGGCCAGGAAGCTCTCCACATCGTCGAACGTTTTGTACCGGCCCGCCGCGTAGGACTCATCGCTTTCGCGCTCCATGCGCTGCCATTGTTCGGTCCAGAACCACCCCTGGCCGGCGGCCTTGATGCGCTCCAGCGTCGCGTAGTCCTCCGGCGACACAATGGCCGCCATGGGCTTGTCGTCCCGCCATAGCAGGACGCGCTCATTGTCCCGCGCCACGCGGTCCAGCAACGCGTCGAACCCCTCGTGGGCGTCCGCCGCGGTCATCTCCGCCATGTCGCTCCCTCCTTATGATCCTTGTCCGTCCTGTATTGTGTAGTGTACTCTGCCTCTCACAAATCTGATGGGGTATCAGAACGGCCGCCTCTCGCATCCATAGACGGGTAGCAGGGCATCTACGCTACAATGCCAGCAGGAGGAAGCAGTATGGAGAGGTGGAAATGATGAGCGAAACGGGGATCGCGACGGGGGCCACGATACGGCGAGACGCGGTCCGACCCGAGGTGGCGCGCATCGGCGCCCTCTATGCCGCGCTGCGCGTGGAGGCGGCCAAGATCGTGGTGGGACAGGACGACGCCTTCCAGCAGATCGCGGTGGCCCTCTTCACGGGCGGGCACGTGCTGCTGGAGGGTGTGCCTGGCACCGCCAAGACGCTGATGGCCAAGACACTGTCCATGCTGGTCAGCGCACAGTTTGGCCGCGTGCAGTTCACGCCCGACCTGATGCCCTCGGACATCACAGGCACCAATGTGTTCGACCTCGCCACCAGCACCTTCGTCACGCGCCGCGGACCCGTCTTCACCAACATCATGCTGGCCGACGAGATCAACCGCGCCCCGGCCAAGACGCAGTCGGCGCTGCTGGAGGCCATGGAGGAGCGGCAGGTCACCATCGACGGTGTACGTCACCCCCTGCCCGATCCTTTTATGGTGCTGGCCACGCAGAACCCCGTGGAGTACGAGGGCACCTATCCACTGCCCGAGGCGCAGCTCGACCGCTTCCTGTTCAAGGTGCTGGTCGGCTACCCCTCGCCCGAGGAGGAGACGTCAGTGCTGCGCAACTACAATAGCGGCTTCGACGCCGGCCGCCTCGACCGCGCCGGGGTCCAGGCCGTGCTGACGCCCGAGGCGCTGGCCGCCTGCCGCGAGACCGTGCGCACGGTCAGTGTCGACGAGGCCGTGATGTCCTATATCACCGCGTTGGCGACCGAGACGCGCCGCTCACCCGACCTGCTGCTGGGGGCCAGCCCGCGCGCCTCGGTGGCGCTCTTGCTGGCCAGCAAGACATTGGCCGTGCTGGAGAGCCGCGACTTCGTGACCCCCGACGACGTGCGCAGCCTGGTCCCGCCGGCGTGGCGCCATCGCATCGTGCTGCGGGCCGAGGCCGAGATCGAGGGTCAGACTCCCGACAGCGCCCTTGCCCGCGTGCTGGCCCGCGTCCCCGTGCCCAGATAGTATGGCGGAATCCCTCACCCCCCAGCCCCCTCTCCCGGCCGTGGGAGAGGGGGGGCACAATGGTAGCGCGTCTGCCGCGAAACCCGCTCCGCATCCTCTCCCCTCTCCCGCGCGCGGGAGAGCCGGTTGGGCTGTCGGCTCCGCAGAGCCGAGAGACCAATCCGCATGGGTCGGGGGTGAGGGGCGCCTGCGCCGCCTGCTGGCTCCCGTTCCCCTGCCCACGCGCCGGTTACTGGCGCTGCTGTTGATTGGCGCCGCGCTCTTCGCGGCGGTCGGGCTCTCGGACAGCCTCCTGGCGCCGGCCGTGGCCTTCACCATCGCCGTGGCCGCGCTGTGCGCTATCGACCTCGTACGTTCGCCGCGACCGCGCGCCATTGCCGTGGCACGGCAGGTCGAGGATCGCCTGGCTCTCGGCGTGGACAACCCCATCGCGGTCACGTTCACCAACCGCGGCCGCTACGCGCTGCACCTCACCGCGCGCGACGAAGCGCCCGAGGACTTCCGGCTGCCCCGCGTGCAAGGCCGGCCGCTGCCACCAGATGCGCCGCGCACGCCGCGGGGCACGTTCGACCTCCCGGCGTTGGGTCAGGCCGAACTGCGCTACGACGTACTGCCGGTGCGACGCGGCGCCTACCGCTTCGGCGACCTCACCGTGCGCTACCCCACACTATTGGGCATGCTGGAGCGCCAGCACACCTATGCGCTGGCGCGGGAGGTCAAGGTCTACCCCAACCTGCGCGACGTCAAGCGCTACGACCTCGCGCTGCGCCGTGGGCTGTTGCAAGAGGTGGGGCTGCGCCGCACGCGGCAGTTTGGCGTGGGCACGGAGTTCGAGCGCCTGCGCGACTACCACCCCGACGACGACTACCGCCGCATTAACTGGCCGGCCACGGCGCGGCGGCATCGCCCCGTCACGGCCGACTACCAGATCGAGCGCGCCCAGAACGTGCTGCTGATGCTCGACGTAGGCCGTCTGATGTCCGCGCCCATCGACGCGCTGACCAAGCTCGACCACGGCGTCAACGCCTGCCTGCTGACGGCCTACGTCTGCCTGGCCCGCGGCGACAATGTGGGCCTGCTGGCCTTCGCCGACCGCGTCACGCTCTACCTGCCCCCGCGCGGCGGCAAGGGCCAGTTCAACCTGATGCTCGAGGCGCTTTACAACGTGGCCGCGCAGCCCACCGAGTCGGACTACCGCGTGGCCTTCGCCTACGCCGAGCAGCGCCTGCGCCGCCGCGCCCTCGTCGTCGCCTTTACGGAGATCGTCGACGACGAGGCCTCGCGGGTGCTGGTGTCCATGCTGGTGCGCATGGCCGCGCGCCACGTCGCCGTCTGCGCCACCATGCGCGACCCCATCATCGACGGGACTATCGCGCTGCCGCCCTCCACCTCGGCCGCGGTCTACCGGCGCGCCGTGGCCCTGGATCTCTCCGCGCGCCGCCGCCTCACCCTGGAGACGCTCGACGCGCGCGGCGTCATCCCCATCGACGTCCCCGCCGATCGCCTTACCCCCGCCGTCATCAACGCCTACCTCGACCTCAAGGCCCGCGGCAGGGTGTAACGAGTGGCGAGTGATTAACGAGTTGGATAGCCCTCCTGCGGGTCAGGTGGAGTAAGATGACACTAGAGGAGCACATGCTGTGAGGGGGCGATGGGGGACTCGCACGAGCCGGGAAACGAGGACGACGAAAAGCTACTTAGCCGCACGCACCTCGCCAAACTGATCGTCGCGGATTTCCTCATTACCCTTGTCTGGTTCATCATTGCGGCAAGCGCCTATAATGTGACCGAACATGCAACGTTCCTCGGTCTCGAGGGATGGCAAATCAGAGTGACGGTGACCCTGCTGGGGCTTGTTCCCACGGCCACCCTCCTCTTGATAGGATGGGATGACGTGGATGCACTCTGGATGGTGGTCCACACGCGTCGCCTGAAGCGGTGGCAACAGTATCGGGCGTTAGCTAGGGGAGAGCATGACGCGTCAACGAGGCACGGGCGGGCTTTACCATCGCCTGATCGTGATGAGGAAAGGGACACATCGGCATGATGTCAGACTTGATCCGTGCCGCCCGCGTGCGTGGGCCGCACCCACATGGGTCACCGGATGAGCAGCTCCGTCGTCTTCTCTGGGCACGCCTGCGCCTGCTCGGGATCGCCGCCGCCGCTTGTCTACTTGTTCTTCCCGTCCTCGCCATCGTAACGTGGCTAAGCTCCCACCTAAAAGGTAGCGGCAGTGCAATGACGGGTGCGATCGCGATCTTGGTGATCATCACTGTAAGCATCTGCCTCATAACTACCGGTGTCTCATTGAGACACCACCTCCGGCATCTGAAGGACGAGGCCGAAGCCAACCGGATGAACCGGATGCGCGAGCACGAGCGACAGATAGAGGCCGAAGCCAACAGGATGTGGGAGCACGAGCGACAGATAGAGGCCGAAGCCAACAGGATGTGGGAGCACGAGCGACAACAAATAAAGGACGAAAAGTGGAAACAGCAGGAGAACGTGTCGTGACTATCCCCTACTGTTAACGCAAACTCCTGGGATTCACGGGCCACGACAGCCCTACCCTCTGCTTTGACGATGCGGACGGCAGCGGAAGCAATTGTAGACGAACTGGCCCGCGCTTGATCGACCGTGCTCTGGTCATACAGACGGGACAGACGTTGGTGCAGCACTACGTCGAGGAGCTGCTGCAGGCCGAGGGCGCGGCATACCTGGGCGCAAGCGAGGGCGCGGGCGCCGTCTGACTGCATCGGGGCGGCCTGGCCGTGCGACGCCCGTTCGGGCGCGATGGAGGGTTTGACGCGACGGCGTATGGTTACCACGCCCCGGCCGACGACCGCAGCGACGTTCAGCTCCCCGTCTTGCCCAACGTCTGATCATCGCCGTGGGGCACGTCGAAGATAGCCTCCCGTATCTCGCCGCGCCATCGTCCGAACGCATCGGCGATGCGTCCAATATGGCCGGGGTCAACGTCGAGGGCAGCCACCTCCGATTGGGCGTACCAACCGACATCCACTGTTTCGTCGCTGACCCGTGGACGTTGGCCCGGGACGCGCGGCCGGCACAGATACACGAACATGTAGAGGTGGTACGGCGTGAGGCTGCCGCACAAGCGGGAGTCGTAGACACCGCTCAGGGCGACCGGCTCCACCTCCACGCCCGTTTCCTCCCACGCTTCCCGGCATGCTCCCTCGGCCGGCGTTTCCCCGACCTCGAAGAACCCGCCCGGCATGGCCCACAGCCCGTTGTCCCGGCGGCGGATGAGCAGGATACGCCCGGCCTCGTCGAACACCGCGGCATCGCCGACGGGGTAAGGCGCCACGTGGCCGAGGTCCGCGCGATACTGGCGCTCGATGTCGTCGACGGCGCGTGTATCTTGTGTCGCGAACATGTCGGCGGCAATGCGCAGGATGCGCTGAAAGCGCCGGACATCGTAGGGATTGTCCGTGGACCGGTGCAATCCCTCGTTGGCGATCGCGCGCAGTTCGTCGGCCCACAAACGCAATCGCTGCTCGACCATCATGTCATGCATCTCATGCATCATTTTGGCAACCGCGCGTCGATCCAATCTATCGTCGCCCACGTACTCTCTTCAACAGTCATAGCGGTCGTATCAAGCAGCGATAGAGGGGGTGCAATCGTACACGCGCTCGCCTTCAGGTACCGGTTGAAATATTGCGGACAGACGTTGAACATAGTCCTACCCAATGCTTATCAGACGCGCTTGCGGTTGGTGCTGTATAACTATCGTTATATGGTGCCTCACGCCACCCTGTCAAAGCGTGAGGCTAGCGTGAGGGAACAGGAGGACAGTCATGCGCGAATCCAGGTTCCAATTGGCGGACGGAGATCGGAACGTCGGGACGCTCTACCTCCCCGATGAGCGACATGAGCCCCTGCCCGCGCTCATCGTCTGCCACGGTTGGCCCGGGGACCGGCGGCTGTATCCTTTCACGGAGGAACTGTGCGCCCGCGCAACGGATGCAGGGCTGGCCGTCGTCACCTTCGACTTCTACAGCAGCGGGGACACGGGCGGCGACCCCGGCGGTATGTCCGACGGCCGCTGGGCCGCCAATCTGGCGGCTGTCCGCGCGTACGTGGCTGGTCAGGAGTGGGCCGACGCGCGACGCATCGGCTCCCTCGGCATCAGCTCGGGCTCGACAGCCGTGTTGCGCTGCGCCATCGAGACAGGAACGCTCGCCGTGGGCATCTCCGTGGCGACCTGTCTGGGGCACTACATCGGCATGCCCAACGGGCCGGCCAAACGGCTGATCGACAACTTCGACGCGCTCCTGGCGGGCGGGACAGTCGAACTCTACGGCTACCCGTGCGGGCTCGACTACTTCAAGGACTTCATCGGCGGGGCGCCGATCTACCGGCTGCACAAGGTCACCTGCCCCGTTTTCTTCCTGCAAGGCGGGGCGGACAACGTCTTTCGTCGCACCGACGCCCGCCTGGGCTACGAAATGATGCAGGGGCGCGGGTTGTCGGCGGACTACCGGGAGATTGCGGGGGGCGATCACGGGTTGGCCAACGTCGCGCACGAAGCGACGACGGCGGTTCTCGACTGGCTGCGCCGCGTCGCGTTCCTCCGCCAGATCGAGGGCGACGGAGCATAACTATCCTCATCCCATGGGAGAAGGGATAGCAACGGTCGCCGCGTCGCCGCCTTAACGTAGCCATGGCCTCATGGCACAAGGTTCCCACATGACCAAGGTAGTGACGGAACGGAGGGAAGAATAGATGGGTGGGACCGACATGTGGCGCCAACAACGCGCGCAGCTCACGCAACGGGTGTTTGCTCCGTGACCCATCAAGTAGCGCGCCGGGTAGAACGACACGAAGCCGTAGGGGATGTCCACATCATCAGCAGGCTGACCGCCTTGCCGTAGATCAGCAACAGTCACTTCACGAACTCGTACGTCGAACGATCCGAGCAGCGCATCGGACATAGCGCGTCAAGACGGCGGAGGAGGCCCGGAGTGATGCTCTGGGCCTCCTCCATCTTCCCCTCATGCGCGAGGCGCCGCGCGTGGCGCGGGACCGTGGCACGGCCATTCATTTCATTCCCGTCGATCACACGGTAGGTAGGGGCGTACTGCATACGCTCTGGCCGCTGTGGGGTGGGTAGGGGCGGGCGTATTGCATACGCTCTGGCCGCGTATACCAAGGCGTATGCAATACGCCCCTACCCCAACGCAACCATCCGAAACAAGAATAATGTGGCGTTAGCCTGGGCCATCGGGCTTAGACTTATCGCCGCAGCACGTCGACCGAGCCTCGCAGACGATGGTATGTGCGGTCGAACCCGATGCGCGGGATCTCCACCCGCACGCTAAAGGTGAATGGCTGGCGCGGCTGTACCGCGTCGCGCGTGACGCGCACGCGGAAGGCGTCGCCGCGCAGGTCCGTGTGCCGCCGACCGCGCAGATTCGTCTCGCCCTCGAAGACCGCGCCGCGCAGGTCGAACAGCGTACGACGGCCGCAGGCCAGCGAGCGGAACACCCAACCAGACCGGCCAGGCTGGCCGCCGTAGAAGGCGGCCAGGCGCCCGTCTGAGAAGAACAGCGGTGAGTCCGAGACCGCGCGCGAGCCCTCCCCGCCGATGTTGCGCAAGCTGTTCACCGCCAGGGCAGGACGCGAGAGCGCGTGCGGCTGCGTGCGCAGTTGCACGACGGACACCACGCAGCCAGGGCTGATCGGCGTCGGCGTGGACGTGCCCGACGACGGAGTGACGACGATGGTGGGATACGCCGTGGCGGTCGCGGCCGGAGTGTTGGTCGGCGCCGTGGTGGGCGCGGATGTGACAGTCCCCGTGGACGTGGCCGTGGTGGGTGCCGATGTAGCCGTGGCCGTGGCCGTGGCCGTGGCCGCGGCCGTGGCGGTCCCTGTCGCCGGCGCTACGCTGTTGGTCGGCGTATTGGTCGGCGTATTCGTTGGCGTGGCGGTTGGCAGGTTTGTCCCTGTCGCGGTCGCCGTCGGCGTGTTCGTCCCTGTCGGCGTGGCGGTCGGCACGCTCGTGCCGGTACTCGTCGCGCTTGGCGAACCTGTCCCGGTTGCCGTGGACGACGTGGTGGGTGCGACGGTCTGCGTCCCGGTCGCGGTCGTGGTGGTGATCGTCGTGGGCGTCACAGTCTGGGAGCCCGTCGCGGTTTGGCTGCCCGTGGCGATGACGGTGGCGGTGGCGCTCGGGACAACAGTCTGCGTCCCGCTGACGGTCGGCACGGCCGTCAGGGTCGCGGTTCCGGCCGTCGCGGTCGCGCCGGGACCGGCGCCCGGTACGGTGAAGGTGAACACGAACGGCGCGCGGATCCGGATGCCATCGTTCTGCGGCGTCAGGGGTATCACGTGGTCGACCGTCACCGTGTACGCGCCCGACGCGAGCGGCGCGCGGGGGGTGAAAGTGAGGCTGCGCGAGGCGCTGTCGTGCGTTACCGTGCCTGAGACCGGCGCGCTCCCATTGGAGACCACGATGGCGGAACCCAAGTCGGAGGCATCCGTCCCGTCACTCTTGACGTCCCAGTTAAACGAGGCGCTGATCGCCGTCGTGGGCGCGACCACGGCCCCACTGACCGGGCTCGTCGCCGCCACCAGCGCGTCGCGCCAGTTCTGCACGGCCTTGTGGTTGTCGTCCGCGGTCGTGTCACTCGTGTCGTCGAAGGTCTGCGTCAGACTTGTGGCGCTGGTGGCTTGCACGGTGGCCACGCGGTTGGTGGTACCCGTGATGGAGCCCCACTCCTCGACGTAGTTGTACGTGCCACGCGTGTACTTGTACTGGATCTGCGTGCCGTCCGGGATGTCGAGCGTGATCTGCCAGATGTGCGAGCCCGGCGCCGTCTCGCTCATGGCCGTGGAGGCCGTCCCGCCGCCGCAGTAATCGCACAGCGGGTCGGGCGACACGCCCTGGGACAGGCCCGTCACATAGACGGTGTCGCCCGGCGGCGTGAACGCGGGTACTTTGACGCGGAAGGTGACGTGGACGAGCTTGGGCTGGACCGTGGCCGAGACCTCGTTGGAGGAGTTGGACCCATTGAGCGACGTGTCGAAGGCCCGGACCGTGTAGTAGTAGGTCTGCCCGGCGGCAACCGTCGTGTCGGTGTAGGCCGTGGTGCTCCCCGATACGGTGGCAATCGCCGTGACGCCCTCGCCACCGGCCGACGCGCCGCGGTAGATGCGATACTCGGCGACCGCGTCGTCCGGGTCGGTCGACGGCGTCCAGCTCAGCAGCAGGCTGCTCGCGCTGTAGTCGATGGAGAGCGTCGGGGCCGTGGGCGGCGTTGTGTCGGCGCTCGCGCCGATCGTGGCCACACCGGGCGTCGCCGTGCCGACGCCGTTCTGGTCGCCGTAGGTCCAGGTGCGGCCGCTGTCGTCGGAGAAGCGCACCAGGTAGTGGTAGACGCCCGGCGCGTCGGCGCGGATGCGGCCCTGGTACTCATAGTTGTTGTCGCCGGTGTGGGCAGCGTTGTAGGTCATGGGCTGCCAGGGCCACGTCGCGGGGTCGGCGTCGGGGCCGCCGTTGGTCGGGGTCAGCGCCACCTGAGCGATGACCGCGCCGGGGTCGCCGCCCGCATCGGTGAGGCCATGGATGTAGACCTGGCCGTAGACGGTAGTGTAGGTCGAGGTGATGGTCTCGCTGATCGTCTTGGGGTACTGCAGCACGGCGTAGCCGATGGGTAGGGCCGGCGTGGCGCTGGCCTCGTTCGAGCTGTCGCCCTCGTTGCCCTGCGCGTCGACGGCGCGCACCACGTAGTAGTAGGTCGTCCCGTTGGCCACCGTCGCGTCGGTGTAGGTCAGGGCGCTGGTTGAGCCGATCCGCACATAGCCACCACCCTGCACCGGGCTGCGGTAGACGTTATAGCCCGTCGCGCTGGCGCTCACGCTGGCGGTCCAGCTCAGGGCCACGGTGCTCGACAGGGCGTCCTGCGCCGTGGCGGTCAGGTTGGTAGGCGCGGCCGGACCGGCGATGGTCTGGCCGGCGTCCATCACCAGGACGGCGGCGCCGAGGGGCTGCAGCGTGATAGAACTGAGGCTCCCGTTCGCACTCGCGGCCGTGAGCGTGCCGGAGAGGGCGTCGGTGAAGGTCACGCCGTCGCGCAGGTAGCCGGCGGTCGGGACGCTGATCGTCTCGGGCGAGGCCTCGTTGCGATTGATGACCGTGATGACCAGCCGATTGGGGTCGCCGTCCTGGCCGCGCAGGGCGTAGGCCAGGGTCTTGTTGGTGTCGTCGGCCAGCAGGAAGGTGAGCTTGCCCTGCCGCAAGGCCGGGTTGGCCGCGCGGATGCCGGTGAGCGTCCTGTACCAATCGAAGGTGGCGTGGTTGCCGGCGGCGGCGTAGTACGTGGTGTCGCCCGTGTTGACGTAGGCGCCGTTGGCGTCGAGCGTCCAGGGGAAGGGGCGGCGGTCGTCGGGGTCGTCGGAGCCGGTCAGGCTCACCTCGTCGCCGTAGTAGATGTCGGGCGTGCCGGGCATGGTCATCTGCACCAGGGCCGCAACGCGCTGGCGCATGGTCCCCGTCATCACGTTGGCGCTGTTGAACTCGCGGGCCTCGCGGTTGTCGGCCCCTGGCGTGAGGCTCCACAGGATGCGCGCGGTGTCGTGGCTGTCCACCAGGTTCTGGAAGGTGTACCACGTGGCGTTGGCGTAGTCTTCGCGCATGGACATGATGCGGTTCTCGAAGGTGGAGGGCGGCAGGGTGGGGTCGGTCTCCTGCGCGAAGCCCTTGTTGTCGGTCGCGCCGAGCAGGCCCAGCACGGCGTTGCGGAAGCGGTAGCCCATGGCGGTATCGGCCTGGTCGCCGTGCGTCAGGGGCAGGTTGTCGTACCAGTGCCAGCCCTCGGCGATCAGCGTCGCGTCGGGCGTGACGCCCTTGGCGACCGTGCGCACCTGCTGCCAGTAGGCGGCCGGGAACGAGGGGTCGGTCATCACGTCGAAGCGCCAGCCCGCCGCGCCCTGTTGCAGCCAGTAGGGGGCCACGCTGGTGACGGGGTCGGTCGCCGTGATGGTGACCTCGCTGGTGGCGCTAATCGAGGTCGTGCTGGTGACCGCGTAGAAGTAGTTTGCGACGGGCGCGTAGGGCTGGTCGGGGTTCGCCGGGTCGCGCTTTGTAATCACGGGGATAGAGTCGAAGCCGGCCCAGCCGTCGTAGGCGGCGGAGTTGGGACGGTTGTGGCTGTCGGCGCAGACGCCGGTCCCCTGGGCCACGTCATGGAAGGTGAACCAGGAGCGGAAGGGCGAGTTAACGTCTTCGCAGGCCCCGACCGTGGTGTAGTGGTGGTAGCGGTCGAAGAAAGGGCTGTCCGACGACAGGTGGTTGAACACGCCGTCGAGCACGATGCGCATGCCCCGCGCCGTGGCGTCCGGGACCAGACTGTGCGCGAAGTAGCTGTTGGTGCCGAAGTAGGGACTGATCGTCTTGTAGTCGCGCGTGTCGTAGCCGTGGTTGGAGCCCGACGCGAAGATGGGGTTGAGGTAGAGCACCGTGACGCCAAGGCGCTTGAGGTAGTCGAGTTTCTGGTCGATGCCCTGCAGGTCGCCGCCGAAGTAGTCGCGTCCGCGCGATATCTCCGTGCACGGCGTGGCGGGATTGACGTAGTGTGTGCAGTAGGCCTCGGGCAGTTGGTTCCACTTGCGGAGTTGGATCTGGTCGTTGGCCGCCGTCTGAGGATTGCCGTCCTGCGGCGTGGGATAGTTGTAGCGCGGATCGGTGGGCTTGGGGTCGTTGCTCGTATCGCCATTGCGGAAGCGGTCGGGGAAGATCTGGTACATCACCCCGTTTTGCATCCAGGGGATCACCGGGAACTGGGAGGCGGGCGCGACCACGTTGAGCCGGAAGCCGTTGTCCTGTTCGTCGGGCGTGGCCACGCCAAGGCCGTCGTAGCGGTTGGCCGTATCGGCGTAGTAGGCCGTGGCCGTGCCGTCGGTGGCGATGAAGCGGTAGTAGACGATACCGAGCGCCGCCGGCGTGTAGGTGTACTGGTAGTAGTCGCAGGTGTTGCCGGCGGCGTCGAGCCCCTGGTCGTAGCAGGAGACGTTGCGCGCTACCAGCTGCATGGGCTCGCGGTCCTCGTGGCCGACCGCGGTGTCGTAGAGACGGATGGTGACGCCGGTCACGTCGTCGTGGAAGGTGCGGAAGCGCAGCAGGACGGGCGTGCCGGGGCTGACCGCGCCGAAGGGCACGCGGTAGAGGCTGTTGCGCGAGTCGTGGGCGAGGCCGGCGTACTCCACGTTGTTGTCGTGGCCGTGGCCGCTGCTGATGGAGAGGACATGCGTCGCGGGGTCGTAGCGGAAGGTCACCTTGGTCCCATTCGCCGGCACGACAAAGGTGATGTTGGCGCCGCCGGGCGCGCCGCCCTGGCCGTAGTTCTCGTCCCAGCCGCGGTTGATGGCAACCTTGGCGTTGTAGCTGCCGGCGGGGATGCTGGTCGTGGAGAAGCTGTAGACGCCGCTGCCGGTGGGGTCCTCGAGCCACGAGCGCAGGCAGGAGGGCTGCCAGTTGCCCGAGCAGCCCAGGTACTGCTGGTAGTCGCCCGGCGCGGTGGCGATGACGGAGTTCACGTCGTCGGTGACCCAGTGTGTCTTGTCGTCGTAGAAGAAGGTGACGGTGGTGGGCGCGGTCAGCGTGAAAGTGATGTTGCCGACGCCGGTGTTCTGCCCGTAGCTCTCATTCCAGGAGTCATTGAGCGCGGCTTTGTACTGATAGGGCGAGGTGTTCTGGTCCGCGGAGGAGCTGGCCGCCAAGAGGGCGCTCTTGGTCCACACGTCGCCGGTGGCGTCGTAGGCCATGTGCGCGGCGGCGCAGTCCGGCTGCCAGGGACCGGAGCAGCCGAATTGCGGGTCCATCGTACCGGCGATGGTGACGCTGCTCGGGTTCGTCGCCGCGACCGTGGCAGGCGCAACCCTGGCAGGCGCGACCCTGGCAGACGACGCGACGGCAGCCCCGGCATGCGCCATCGGGGATCGCGGCGGCGATGCGGCCAGCGGCGCGGCGAACAGCGAGAGCAGCGCAACGAGCGAGGCGAACGAGAGCAGAGCAGTGCGGCGAACAGTCATGGCGTGCGTATCCTCTCCGGGCTTCGGTGACCGATGGACCTGCTATTTAACAGATGCATTGAAGCACAAACGGGCGCTGTTTGTCCAGCAAATCGTTGCAAATGACGCACAGGCTGTGCTCCGAGATCGTGAGTGCCGCCTGACCTTGAAAGGTCACGGCAGGACACGGACCCTGAAGGGTCTCCACGGGCTCATCACTCGGCGGGATCGGGTCCGCGCGAGACTTCCCGGCCGACCTTTTAAGGTCCGTCCCTGCCATGACCCTTCAGGGTCAGGTCGTCTCAGGCATCATCACAATCTCGAGCGCGCCCCAGCACACATCCTGGTTTGACAGGCGAGAGAAATGGGAGTACATTCTATCCAACAGCTTGCCACAAAGGACCGATATTTTGACATGCAGGATACGGTCACGTTGCGACCGGTCCGCCGTCGCGTATCGGGACGTGTAGCCGTTCACGCGGCGACACGCGGGGCTAGCTGGGGTGTAAGCCGCGATCTCATCGCCCCCATCGGCGCACACAATCCTTATCTCAGGATCGTAAACCATCGCAATCAGTATATGGGGCGATGAAAGGAGGCCGGGACACATCCTGTTCCCTGGCGCCGTCTAGTATGATGTCGTAGGCGCTTATCATCTTCGGTTAGTCCGACGCTTTTTTGCCTTGCTTGTGCCATGCATGTTGAGCCGCAGGCGTCTCTGTTCCAATGAAGGGGCTTTCGATGAGGATCAAACAGTTTGCCAAGGCCGCTATCCTGGCGGCGCTGCTCGCCGCCGCGCTGGCCACCCCGCTCTCGCCCGCCCGCGCGGCGCAACCGCGCGCCAGCTCGACCCTCACGGTCTAAACCTACGTCGGCGCGCCCGCGACCAAGGCGGTGCAGCAGTTGGCCAACCAGTGGGCCGCGGGTAAAGGCGTGACGGTCAAGGTTATCACCAATCCCGCCACCAGCAACGCCTTCCAGGGCTTTTCCACCGTGGCCCACACCGGGAAGGGACCCGACATCGGCTTCGCCATCCCGTCCGACAACCTCGGCACCTTCCAACTCGCCGACCTGATCGCCCAGGCTCCGTCCGGCGCCTTCAATCCGAGCCTGTATATACCCCAGACCGTACAGGCGGTGACCTTCAACGGCAAATACTACGCCGCGCCGCTGAACATCGGCACGTATCAGTTGGTCTACAACAAGTCGCTGGTGCCTAATCCGCCCAAGACGTGGGACCAGTTGTTCGCCCTGGCCAAACGGTTCCCCAACACCAAGGGCAAGACCTTCGGCTTCTTCGAGGACTGGACCGTGCCCTACTTTGCCTACTCCATCATTCGCGGCTTCGGCGGCTACTACCTGAAGGAAACGCCGACCGGGGTAGACCCCAACGATATCGGCGTGGACACTCCTGGCGCGATCAAGGGGCTGCAGTTCATCCAGAGCATGTACACCAGCGGGATCATCCCCCCCGACGTCAACGGCAACATCGCCGGCAGCCTGTTCCAGAAGGGGCAGTTGGCCATGTGGATCGACGGCACCTGGGACATCGGCGTCAATACCCAGGCCCTGGGCGGCAAGTTCGCCGCCGAGCCGCTGCCGACGCTGCCCGGCGGCTTGCAGCCACATCCCTTCTCGTCCGACTACTCCGCCTTCGTCAACGCGTTCTCCAAGAATCAGCCGATGGCCTGGAGCTTGATCGAGTACCTGGCGACCCACTATCCCCAGCTCGACGTCAAGATCGACGGCAGTCTGCCCGCACAGAAGTCGCTGCTGGATAGCCCGGCGGTGCAAAAGGACCCCATCCTGAGTGGCTACGCCAGGACCGCCCTGGCGGCCGAGCCGATCCCCAACGCGCCGCAGATGCAGGCCGTGTGGACCCCGGTGCAGAACCAGATTACCCTGCTCAGCCACGGCAAGGTGACCCCCGCGCAGGCGGGCGCCAACATGCTCCAGCAGATCAAGCAGGGCGAGGCGCAGTTCACCCAGTAATCGCGCGTTCCCTCCCTCGCGACGCGACGTGACGCGCCTGCTTCCGGTGCGCCCGTCGCATCGGACCTAGCCCTGTTCGCTCCCCCTCCCGCGTCGTCGAGGAGGGGGAGCGAGGTCTATAGCGCGCCCCGGCCGGCCGCGATTCGGGCGATGGTTGTTTGGGCCTTCGGGAAGCCGTGGAGTGGGACAGGCAGGCGCGATGGGGCCAGCGTCTGACGCCTACCCGTGGCGGCATAGGGCGCGTAGCAGCGTCGACGAGGCCCTGACCGGTATCAGAGGAGGTTCCCGTCGCATGGCTCTCCAGCAGATGACCGCGCGGCCCTTGCCCCCGTTGCGACGGGGGCGCAGGTTCCCCGTTACCCCTTACCTTTTCCTGGCCCCCTCACTGATCTCGATCGCCGCCCTGACACTCTATCCGATCGCGAACACCGTCGTGCTCGCGTTCACCAATTACAACCTCTACCACTACAACACGTACTCCTTCGTCGGGCTGCACAACTTCGAGGCGCTGCTGGCGCCGGGCAGCGCGTTCTCCGCCGTCTTCCTGCCCGTCTTTGTCTGGACTGTCGCCTTCGCGGCCCTGACCACCGTCTTCAACTACGCCGTTGGTTTCGTGCTCGCCGTCCTGTTGAACAATCCGCGTCTGCCCGAGCGCGCCATCTACCGCACTCTGCTGATCGTGCCCTACGCCATCCCGTCGGCCATCAGCATCCTGGTCTGGCAAGGGCTGCTCAACCAGAGTTTCGGCGCGGTCGACTCGGTGCTGACGTCGCTCAACCTGCCCTCGATCCCCTGGCTGACCGACCCGACCGCCTCGCGGGTGTCCGTCTTGCTGGTCAACCTCTGGCTGGGTTTCCCCTTCCTCATGATCGTGTGCCTGGGCGGCCTGCAGGCCGTGCCGTCCGACATCTACGAGGCGGCCTCCGTCGACGGGGCGACCAAGCTACAGCAGTTGCGCGCCCTGACCCTTCCCCTCGTCTTCCGGGTGACCACGCCGGCGATCCTCGGCACGTTCACCTTTAACATGACCAACTTTAACATCATCTACCTGCTGACAAAGGGCAACCCGCCGCGCACCGACACGCCCTTCGCGGGCACGAGCGACGTGCTCTCGACGCTGATCTATAACCTGACACTACAGTTCCACCGCTTCGACTATGGGGCGACGCTGGGCATCATCATCTTCGCCATCACGGGCGTCATCAGCGTCGTCGGCTTCTGGTTGAGCGGGTCCCTCAAGGAGGTGCAGGGATGAGCGCCACGACCCCGGACATCACGCGCGTCACGCCCACATCCGCGGTGCGCGTCCGGCACGGCGGCAACGGCGCGTTGGGCGTGTGGCTGACGCGGATCGTGCTGATCGCCACCTGCTTCCTCACCCTCCTGCCGGCGATCTGGGTGGTCACGGACTCGCTCTCGCCGGGCAGTTCGGCCTTCTCGGCCGACCTGATCCCGTCCAGCGTCACCCTGCAGCACTACCAGGACGTCATCGGCAACGGCTTCTTCATCTGGTTGAAGAACAGCGTCATCGTCAGCGGGACGGTCGGCCTCGTCTCGCTCACGATCAACACGCTGGCCGCCTACGCCTATAGCCGGCTGCGCTTCGTGGGCCGCAGGTATGGGCTGCTGGCGCTCTTCGTGATTCAGGTGTTCCCGGCCACGATGAACGTGCCCATCTTCTATACCCTGCTGAGCAACCTGGGCCTCATCGACGCGCTGCCCGGCCTGATCCTGGTTTTCCTCGGCAGCAGCGCCTTCGAGATCTGGCTGCTCAAAAACTACATCGACGCCGTGCCCCGCGAGCTCGACGAGTCCGGCCGCATCGACGGGGCCTCGGCCCTGCAGATCTTCTACCGCATCATGCTCCCGCTGATCCGGCCGATGCTGATCACGGTGTTTATCTGGAACTTCGCGGGCGCCTACGCCGACGTCCTGTTCTCCAGCCTGGTGCTGCAGTCGCCGGACAACTACACGGTGATGGTCGGCCTCTTCCACCTGGTCGACCAGCAGTACGCCACCAACTGGGCCACCTTCGCCGCCGGGGCGGCCATGGCAGCCACGCCCATCCTGGTCATCTATCTCGCCTTGCAGCGCCAGCTCATCGCCGGCCTCGCCGCCGGCTCCGTCAAGGGATAGCTACGCGGGGCAGAGCCATGCGGTTCTCGATCTCGTGGGCGGTTCCCAGGGGTAGGGGCGTATTGCGTACGCCCGTTTGCGGCGCGACCTGGACGTATGCAATACGCCCCTACCCCAACCCAGCCGACCTAACCCCGAGAACTACATAGCCTCACAGTGATGGGAGAGGACATATCTGTGACCGACGCGTCAAAGCAGTTCGCAATCCCGCGGCCGGTGATTGAGGCCTACGAGATCGCCACGGCGCCGGGGGACCTGCCGCCGGCCGAGGTCGAGGCGCGGCTGGCCTCGCGCCGCACGCAGTTCCGCCATGAGAATACGATCGTCCCGCTGGCGCCGCGGCCGGGCGAGGCGGTCGAGGTGTGGGCGACGGCCGGGACCGGCGTCCGCGTGGAGCGCGCCTGCGTCTGCTATACCGTCGACGGCAGCCTGCCCGACGGCGCGCCCCTAGAGGCGGTGTCGGTCGAGTGGGAGCCCCTGCCAGGCTACCTCACGCACTGGCGCGGCCGCATCCCGGCCCAGCCCGCGGGGGCCACGGTGCGCTACCGCATCGGCGGCTGGTCCACCCCTGAACAAACGGGACAAGAGGGGGAGGAGGGGCCGCCGGAGTTGTGGGCGAACGACGGGCAGGGCTTTTGGTTCCGCTTCCCCGGTGAACGCGGCGTCACCACGTTCGCCTACCGCGTCGAGCCGCCGGAGCCCGTGCTCCCCGCGTGGGCGCGGGACGCGGTGATCTACCAGATTTTCCTGGACCGCTTCCACCCCGGCGCGCCTGACGGGCGCTTCCCCGCCGCGGCGGGGCCGAACGACCGCCACGGGGGGACCCTGGAGGGCGTGCGACAGGCGCTGCCGTACCTGGAGGACCTCGGCGTGGACTGCCTCTGGCTCTCGCCGATCAGCCCCTCCGAGACTTACCATCGCTACGACGCCACCGACCTCAACGGCGTCGATCCCGCCCTCGGCGGCGGCGAGGCCCTGCGCGCCCTTACACAGGCGGCGCACGCGCGCGGCATGCGCGTGATGCTCGACTTTGTGCCCAGCCATTGCTCCTGGCATCACCCCGCCTTCGAGGCGGCGCGGCGCGACCCCGCCGCCCCCACGAGGTCGTGGTTCATCTTCGATCACTGGCCCGATCGCTACCGTTCTTTCCTGCAGACGACGCCGTCCCTGCCGTCGTTCAACACGGACGATCCGGGCGCGCGCGCCTACATCATCGACAGCGCGGTGCACTGGCTGCGCGACGCCGACGTCGACGCCTTCCGGCTCGACCACGTCATCTGGCCGAGCATGGACTTCTGGGCCGCCTTCCGCGCCGCAACGCGCGCGGCCGCCCCCGATATCTTCACCGTGGGCGAGGCCACCGACACGCCCGACTGCCTGCGGCGCTACCGCCAGCGGCTTGACGCCGTGCTGGACTTCCCGCTCGCCCGCGCCCTGCGCCTCGCCTTCGCCGCGCGGACGTGGGACGTGGGCGAACTCGACCGTTTCCTCGCCGCGTACGACCGCTACATGGGCGCGGGTCCCGGGCGCGTGAGCTTCCTCGACAACCACGACATGAACCGTTTCCTCTTCATGGCGGGGGGAGACACGGGCAGCCTCAAGCTGGCGGCCCTGTGCCAGCTCACCCTGGCGCCAACGCCCACGATCTACTACGGGACCGAGGTCGGGCTGTCGCAGCGGCACGACATCCATGACCGCGACGCGGCCGGCGTCGGGGGCGACGCCGAGGCGCGGCGCGACATGCCGTGGGACGAGGACCTGTGGGATCATGACCTGCTCGGCTTCTACCGCGCCCTGATTCGCCTGCGGCGCGAGCGGGCCGCGCTACGCCGGGGGGCGCGCCGCACGGTGTACCTCGACGCGGCGGCCGGCGCCTACGCCTACGTCCGCTCGCGCGTCGCCGCGACCGACGAGTCAGGCAAACCGGACGAAGACCTGCTCATCGCCTTTAATGTCGGCGATGCGGAGCAGACCCTGGCGCTCCCGCCGGACAGCGCGGCCTACACCTGCCTGTTGAGCACCGGGACCCCGCCCGACATCCAGGTCGCCGATGGCCGAACGTCGCTAACCATCGCGCCGCGCACAGGGGCCATCATGTCTCCGTCGCGTCCGCGTTGAGGGGGCTGGCACGGCCTTTGCCGCCATACGGATACGGCGCCATGAGCGCGACGCGCGTGTGTAGGAAGAACTGCACGATACAACGGCCAGATGGTAACAGGAGGGTGACAAGTGATGGGCAGACCGACTCCTGACACGGGAGCACTGTAGGCTGATGGCCAGGACATCCTACGACCAGTTGATGAAGCAGGCGCTGCAGGCGCGCTTCGCCGACTTCCTGCGCCTGTTCGATCCGGCTACAGCGGCAGGGCTGGACCTTGACGCGGGCGTCACCTTCCGCGACGTGGAGACCTTCTCGGACATACCGCAGGGCAAGCTGCTGGTCGCCGACATCGTGGCGGAGGCGCCACCCTGTCCGGGGAGCCCGAGGTCGTCGTGGTGCATGTAGAGGTCCAGCGCGAGCGCGAAGCGGAGGACTTCCCGCATCGCATGTGGCGCTACTACATCGCCCTTGTGCAGCGCGAGGACAAGCCCGTCATCCCCATCGCCCTGCTCTTCTACGGCGCGCCCGAGGGCCTCGCGCGTGAGACCTACGAGGAGACGCTGTTCGGCTACACTATCGTCACGTTCCACTACCTGCAGATCAGCCTGCCGCGCCTCGAGCCCTATACATACCTCCAGACGGGCAACGTCCTGGCCGCCGCGCTGGCGGCCATCATGGGCCGGGGACTGCGCGGGGCAAAACGGGCCGCGCTCCACGTAGCCTGCCTCCAGCGCCTGCTCGCCGCCGCACGAGCCAGGGAGGTAGATCCGGCCACGGCGGACTTGCTGGCCGACGTCGTCACAACCTACCTGCCGGCCGGCATTGAAGACCGTGCGGCGTTGCGGCTACAATGACAGGAGCAAGGAGGACATACCATGGTAGTTGATTTATCGCACTTGACGTGGGCAAGTCGGCACGAGATAGAAATCAGACAAGATGTTATCAGAGAGGCGGTCCAGGAGCGATTTGGGTCTGTCTCGCCCGAGGTGGAGGCGGCCATCGAGCAGAGCGCCGAAACCGACGACGCACTAGACGCGCTCTTCAGACGGGCCGTGACAGCGCGCACTGAGAGCGATCTCCTGGCGCCGCTCAACGATAGAGGGGGCGCCACGACAGCTGTGACGCCACCAACATCAGGAGGTAGGCCCGATCTGGAGGCCACGCTCCGCACGCTCCGCACGCTCCGCACGCTACGCCAGGACATCAGGGAACTGATCGAGGGCCGATTCGAGAGTATACCGCCCGATGTGGAGGCGGTGATCGACGCTACCGACGACGAGGACGAGCTGAGAACCTTGTTCAGGCGCGCCATCACCGCGCCGACGCAGCGTGATCTGCTGGGTCCCGCCCGCCAGGCCGAGGCGTCGGAGTAACTGGCTGGGATGTTCCTATATCTATATGGACCACGGATGGCGATAGCGCGGATAACGGGAGAGGGAAGACGACGGCGTTTCGGTACAGACCAACGAGATCATCATCGATGAGGATGTGACGGCTATGTATCACTTAGAGGGAAGGGGACAGCAATCATCAGAGAGGCGACGCCAATGACCAGGGCAAGTGGAATCTTGCTCCAACCGACCTCGCTGCCGGGACCGTACGGCATCGGCGACCTTGGCCCGACCGCTGATCGGTTCATCGATTTCCTGGCCGCCGCCGGCCAGGCCTACTGGCAGATGCTGCCGCTCGGCCCCACCGGCTACGGCGACTCACCCTACCAGACGTTCTCGGCCTTCGCCGGCAATCCCCTGCTGGTCAGCCCGCGCCTGCTGGTCGACGACGGCCTGCTGCCCCCGGCCGCGCTCGACGATGCGCCCCTGTTCCCCGTCGGGCACGTGGACTACGGGGCGGTCATCCCCTATAAGCAGCGGCTGCTGGCGCGGGCCTTCGCCCACTACCAGCAGCAGGGCGCACCCGATCTGCGCCGCGCGGTGGATGACTTCGCCGCCAGACACCGCTCCTGGCTGACGCCGTTCGCCCTCTTCATGGCGCTGAAAGACGCGCACGACGGCCGGCCCTGGACGGAGTGGGAGCCGGACATCGCGGCGCGCGAGCCGGACGTGCTGGCCCGCTGGGGTGAGCGGCTCGCGGAGCAGGCGCAGGGCCACATCTACAACCAGTACCTGTTCTTCCGGCAGTGGGACCGCCTGAAAGGCTATGCCGCCGGCCGGGGCATCCGCATCATCGGCGACGCGCCCATCTTCGCGGCCCACGACAGCGCCGACTGCTGGGCGCACCGCGACCTGTTCTTCCTAGAGCCCGACGGGCAGCCCGCGCTCATCGCGGGCGTGCCCCCCGACTACTTCAGCGCCACCGGCCAGCGCTGGGGCAACCCGCTCTATCGCTGGGACGTCATGGCCGCCGACGGCTACGCCTGGTGGATCGAGCGCCTGCGCACCGTCCTGGCCACCGTCGACGTGCTGCGCCTGGACCACTTCCGGGGCTTCGCCGGCTACTGGGCGATCCCCGGCGACGCCCCGACGGCGGAGAGAGGCCGCTGGGAGACCGGGCCGGGCATCCCCTTCTTCGCGGCCGTCGAAAAGGCGCTCGGCCGCCTGCCCATCATCGCCGAGGATCTGGGGGTGATCACGCCCGACGTCGTCGAACTGCGCGACCGCTTCGGCTTCCCCGGCATGCGGGTGCTGCAATTCGCCTTCGACGCCTTCGAGGCGGGGCCGGATAATCCCCACCTGCCGCACAACCACGCGCCCAACGCCGTCGTCTACACCTGCACGCACGACAACGACACCACGGCCGGGTGGTACGCCGCGGCCTCGCCCGCCGATCGGGAGTACGCGCGGTCCTATGCGCACTCCGCCGCGTCGGACCCGGCCGCCGTGGCCTGGGACCTGGTGCGGCTGGCCCAGGCCTCGGTCGCGCACACGGCGGTGATCCCGTTGCAGGACCTGCTCGGCCT
>JAABUX010002432.1_pt1 | contig 26455 bp, 25 predicted proteins | sample 5561851 | NCBI WGS metagenome assembly JAABUX01 (sample SAMN10711883, study PRJNA513361) | rock metagenome | isolation source: Antarctica rocks | place: Antarctica: Victoria Land, Richard Nunatak red sandstone | collected 2016-01-03 | reverse complement strand
CGCACAAGCGCAGGCCAGTGCTGTCCACCAGCAGGTGCAGGGGCTCGCCGTTCCGACGCGGCTGCGGGCGCGGCACCTCCAGCGTCTCCGCCCGGCGGTACAAGGTGGAGTGGTCCGGCACCGCCAGGGTGAGCCCGAGCAGGCCGATGACGGAGCCGATCAGGCCCTCGGTCTGGCGCAGGGCCAGGCGGAACACGGCCCGGAGCGTGAGTGCCGTCAAGATCGCCAGAGGGGAATACCAGGGCTGCCCGCCCGGGGTCGTGCGCAGTGCCGCTCGCCAGCCCTCGATGGCCTCGTCCGTGAACCAGACCGTCAGGCTGCCACGCTGGCGCAAGCTGGCGTCATACGCGCGCCAGCTGCGGAGCAGCGCTCCCAGCGAGTTCATGAGCTTGTGCTTCTGCTTGGGGATGTGACGGCGACGGTCTTGGTTCAGCTTGAACGGCAAGACGGGCATCCAGGGATTAGAGAAGGAACATACCTCCTACATTGCCTCTGGCTGCGACGCCACCCGCAGGACCCATGCAACAACGCCCCTGGGGCTGCTTGCCGCGCAACAGGCACAGGGCCTGCGCCGTTCGCGCGGCGTGGTCCCGCGCTATCGCACGGCCGCCACGAACGTGCAGCCCACCTGCTCCAGTGGCCGCACGGTCTCGGCTGGCGCCATGGTGGAGACAACGTTGCAGTAGTCCCACGGCTTCGTGCTCTGGGCCGGGGCTTTGACCTGCAGGAGGCAGGCCGGAAGCACCGCCCGGCCATCGGCGCGGATGAAGCCATGTCCGAAAGCATCGTCGTCGGTCGGCATCGCCTTCATCTGCGCGACGGTCGCAGCGCCGCTGCGCCTGGCTGCCGGGGCGCCCATTGCCGCCACGGCGCGCACGTAATGCATCGTGATGCCGTAACAGCCGGCATGGGTCATGCCGGGATACGTGCCGCCCATGCGTGGTAGGACCCGGCGCGTGAAGCCGCGGGTACGGTCATTAAGGTCCCAGTAGAAGCTGTTGGTGAACAGCAGTCCCTGCATGGTCTGCAATCCCGCCCCATGGATGTCGCCGAGGAAGGTCACCAGCGCCGCGAGCTTCATCTGGCCGGTCAGGCCGAACTCGCCTGCTTCAGCGTGTTGATTAGGTCGTTGCCGCCGACCGCAAGGCCGAGCACGTCGGCCCCGCTCGCACGGGCGGCCAGCAGAATCGCCGAGAAATCGCTCGTCCCGAGCGCCGCCTTCGAGTTCCCAAGCACCCGGCCGCCGGCCTCGGCGACGAAGGTGCTGGTTTCCTGCTGCAAGGACGCGCCGAACGCGTTGTTGGTCGAGATGAAGTACCACGTTTTGCCGCCCGACTTCGTGATCTCGGCCGCCACCGCCTTGGACAGCATGTAGGCATCGTAGGTCCAGTTGATGGTGTTGGGCGTGCACTGCTTCCCGGTGAACTCGCTGGCCGTCACCGCAGTGCCCATGCAGACCTTGTCCTTCTCCTTGGCGATGAACGAAGCCGCCAGGCCGACGGCGGAGTTCGGCCCGGCGATCATCATGTCCACGCCTTCAGAGTCGAACCACCGCCGGACGATCGTGCCGCCGACGTCGGGCTTGTTTTGGTGGTCGGCGTAGATGATCTCGACGTTGAAGCCCCTGCTTTCCGGGGCGAAGTCGGTGACCGCCTGCCTGGCGCACTCGACGCCGGGCATCCCCAGCAGGTCGGTGTAAAGGCCGGAGAAGTCCGCCAGCACGCCCACCTTGATACTGGGAAACTCTGCGTGGGCGCGGCGTGTGGCGGAGGCCAGGGCAATCGCGGCGCTGCCGCCCAGGGCTGTGCGGCGATGAATGAGCATGGCGTCGTCTCCCGTTGTTCCTTGTCATTGCCGGAAGCCTTCCCGGAGTGAAGTCCTCTCAGATTACGGGGCGGCTACCCCGGCAGGCGCGGCTTCTCGATCCCGGCGGCGTCGCAAGCTGCGTCTGCCATCGCCGAGAAGTCCTGCCCGCCAAGACCGCGGGCACGCGCAGCGCTGAAGGCCTCACGCGCCGCCGCAGCCCTGGGCATGGGCACGCGGGCGGCGTTGGCGGCCTCTATGATGAGCGTGAGGTCCTTATGCGTCAGGTCAATCGTGAAACCTGGCGCGACGTCACCCTTAAGTACTTTCGCCGGCCAGGCGATTTTGAGCTGGCCGTTGACGGCCGTGGTGCCGTACAGAACCTCCAGCGTGCGTTCCAGATTCAGGCCGAAGCGCTGTGACAGTGCAAGCGCCTCGGCATTCATTTGGCAGGATGCGACCGCAAGGAAGTTGTTGACCAGCTTGGTGCGGGTGCCGGACCCAGCCGGGCCGCAGTGGTGGATCGTGGTGCCCATGGCCTCCAGCAACGGCTTCACGCGCTCGAAATCCGCGGCCTCGCCGCCGACCATGAACAGAGACTCGCCACGGTCTGCGTGGCTGGCAAGGCGGCCAACCGGCGCGTCCACGAAACCCATGCCCTTCTCCTGCGCCGCCCGGGCCAGCGCATCGGTCGTGCCGGGGTCAATGGTGCTCATGTCCAGGATGACGGAGCCACGCTTCGCATGGGCGAGCACGCCCTGCGCCGCGGTCAGGACTTCCCGCACGACGGCGGAGTCCGGCAGCATCGTCACGATGACGTCGGAGCCGGCCGCCAACTCGGCCACGTCGGCCATCGGCCGAGCCTGGAGCAGCTCGAGTTCGTGCATGGCGAACGGATTCAAGTCTTTTACGAGAAGCCGAAAGCCCTTCCGGCAAAGGTTGGATGCCATCGGGCGGCCCATGCGCCCCAAGCCGATGAAACCGACGTTCATGCAGTGACCTCCCCGTCCGGCATCCTTTTTGGCCAGCTCCTGTCCCGCACATTATCGATGCCGGCCGGCGTCCACCCTATAGAAAACCGATATGGCAGCTTGAATGGATTAATAAGGCGCTATCTGGACCATCTGGCGGTATGAGCCCACAGCACCGGGCAATGGCGCCCGGTCCGCACTGCGGGTGACGGCATGCACATGAGCACTCAAGCGAGCACCCAGGTGACCACCGGGGACACCAATGCGGGGCCGGCCTGGCCGGCCGAGGTTTATTCAACCCTTCAACAGGCCGGGGTGCGGCAGTTCTGCTACGTGCCAGACGCCGGGCACTCCGGGCTGATCCGGATGGCCCATGCGGATGCAGGGGCGCGGGCGACGGTACTCACCACGGAGGAGGAGGGGATCGCCCTCGTGGCCGGGGCGTGGCTGGGCGGGCAGCGGGGGGTACTGCTGATGCAGTCGAGCGGCGTGGGAAACTGCATCAACATGCTGTCGCTAATGGAGGTCTGCCGCTTCCCGCTGCTGACGCTTGTCACGATGCGGGGCGAGTGGGCGGAGTTCAATCCGTGGCAGGTGCCGATGGGCCAGGCGACGCCCGGGGTGCTGGCGCAGATGGGCGTCACCGTTCTTCGGGTCCACCAAGCGGAGGAGGCGGCGGAGGTGGTCGGTGCCGCGGCCTCGATGGCGTTTGACGGCGATCAGCAGGTCGCCGTGCTGCTCTCGCAGCGGATGATCGGGCGCAAGGTATGGGTGGGTGGCAAGTGATGGCCCAAGTGCAGGGACAGTTCGGGACGTTGGACCGGCGGGAGGCCGTCTCGGCGTTGCTGGCCGGCCGTGGGCCGTTGCTGGTCATAACGGGCCTCGGCTCGCCGGCCTACGACGTATTCGCGGCCGGCGACCACGACGCGAACTTCTACCTATGGGGCGCGATGGGAGGTGCCAGTGTCATGGGGCTGGGGCTTGCCTTGGCCCAGCCCGGGCGGCCGGTGGCCGTCGTCACCGGCGACGGCGAGCAGTTAATGGGGATGGGCGGGTTGATGACGATCTCGGTCAGCAAGCCGCCGAACCTCACGGTCGTCGTGCTCGACAATGGGCACTTTGGCGAGACAGGGATGCAGATGAGTCATAGCGGCCATGGCGTGGACCTTGCTGCCGTCGCCGCGGCCGCGGGCTTTCCCACCGTCATCACGGTCACGGCGCTGAGCGGGATCGCCGCGGCCCGCCACGCGCTGCACGCGCTGACGGGCGGGCCGAGGCTGCTGCGCATCCGCATTGCCCCGGGGGAGACGGAGCGCGCCCTGCCGGCACGGGACGGCGTATTCCTCAAGAACCGGTTCCGCAGCCATTTGGACTACGCGGTGGCCTGAACCGCCTGCCGGATGGCCCATGTGCCCTCATCCGCCAAGCGGGCGATCTCCGTCAGAATCACGGCGGAGATCGCGGTCGTGGCAATGGAGGGCGGGATGTTGAGTGGCGCGGCCAGGATCAGCTCCCGCGTGATGCCGGGCGGGGCGATGATCGCGGTCTCGAGCCGGCCAGCCTGGGTTTCAAGGCGGATGGCCGAGGGCGGCAGGACAGTGTAGCCAAGCCCCTCCTCGACCAGGCTGGTCAGCATGCGGTAGGAGTCCGCCTCCATCACGATCTCCAACGAGCGCTTCTGCCTCGCCGCCGCTCGTTCGATCAGGGCGCGCAGCCCGTGCGAGTAGCTGGGCAGGATCAACCTCTGCTCGAGCAGCCAGGACATCCCGACCTCCTGCTGGCCCCCCAGGCCGGAGCCGGGCGGGCCGACTGCAACAATGTCGTCGCGCCCGATCGTCTGCACCGAGAGGTGAAGGTCGGTTCCCGGGCCGTATATGATGGCGAGGTCCAGCTCATTGCGGTGAAGCCACTCCACAAGATGGCCGCCATAGCTCTCAACGATCCGCAGCGAGACGCGCGGCAGCTCCATCGCGACACGCCGGGCGAAGCGCGCGGAGATGACGTTGCTGACCGTTGGCACCATCCCCAGCGCCACACGGCCGGACGGGGTCCCGGCGGCAGACTGCAGGTCGTCGCGCACCTGCTCGATTTGCCGAACCAGCCCCTCTGTACGGGCCAGCAGGACCTGCCCGGCGCCGGTGAGCATCATGCCCCGGCCGTTCCGGACGAACAGCTCGGCCTGCATCTCGTGTTCCAGCAGCTTGATTTGGCGGCTGAGTGCGGGCTGGGCCACACGCAGGCGGTCGGACGCCTTGCTAAGGCTGCCAAGTTCGGCGACGAGCTTGAATGTGCGGAGCTGTCAGAAGTCCATGGGATGGCGGCCTAGTTCGACTGCGATGCCGGCTCCGGGCCGGCGTTCCGCATCGGGACCTTGGTCGGGCTGTGACGGCTTGTCCAGGTTGCGCCGTCTCCCTTGCGCTTACGGGAGCATGCAGAATTCTGGGGTGCTGAGGCGCCTGGGTTAGGGTTCGGGCTCATGGGGCGAGGGTGAGCTGTGTTGAAACTGTGGCTCTTATTGGGTTCCGGGGTGGTGGTGAGTTCGTCACGCAACTAGGCCGGCGATGGGGGCGCCGAGCAGGGCTTTGCCGCGTCGGCGCGCATCGTGCAAAACTGGAGGAAGCCGAGGGGAAGCGGCAGCTTGTCCTGCGAGATGCCCCGGTGCGGGCGCAACCAGGAGCGCAGCAGCGACCAAAAGCCCTCGATGGTGTTGACGTGGACCTCGCAGAAGCCGTCGCCGTCTTCGTCGCGAGCGTATTCGCCGCGCCCATGGCAGACCGTCTTGTGCCCCTAGCCCCAGGCTGGCAGGCGGGCGTAGATGCTATACTCGTCCGTGTGGACAAGGGTGCCTGGAACGACAGCGGCGGTGATGACCGGCTTGATCGTGACCTGCCGCACGTTGGCCAGCATGCGCAGCACGACTTAGCCGCGCTGGATTAGCCCGAGGATGGGCGGTTTGTCCTTGTCCAGCGTGCAGCGGCCCGGCGCGCCTGCCAGCCTGCGCCGGCGCCCGAGCCCGCCAGTTTGGCCACAGCCGCTAGCTGGCCCTTGTGCCCGGCCACGACGTAGACCTCGTCGATCCCGCTGGATGCCCTGGCATCGGGCTCGACTTCGCCCGTCAACTCCACTGCTGGCGTTCTTGCGACCAAGCCGCGGCGCAGTTGCTCCATCATGGCCTGCACATCTGAAGCATCCAGGCCCAGCTCCAAGGCGATCTGCCGATGGAAGGGTTCAAGCACATGAAGTAGAGGCACAGCACCCATACCCGCAGCGGCTGGTGGTGCCCGGCCAGCACCGTTCCGGTGAGGTCGTCGAAACGCCCCGAACACGTCTTGCACCGGTAGCGCTGCCGGCAAGTCTGGGCATCGTCATGGCCGTCCCGGATGACGGCGCCGCTGCCGCACACGGGGCAGCACGCACCCTGCGGCCAGCGGTGCTGGCGCACCAGCGCGAAGCCCTTCGCTTCATCCAGCAGGCCGAAGAGGTTGATCAGGTCGGATGCCGACATGACAAAAGCTCCTCGTGCGAGCCGGTCAGCTACTCTCGACTTTGCTCGCGCACCAGATGCTTGCAGCCCAGCTGCTCGGTCCTGGGCTCACCACCCCGGAACCCAATAAGAGCCAAGCTCGGTAGCATCACGTCGAGAGGCAACACGCCGGATGGGTTTACCCTGTCGCCTGACATTCAGAACGTGCACAAGGGACGCGTGAGGCTGGCCGCGGTAGGAAGGATAATACCTGCCTGACGCGGCCTCCTCATCGCTCACGCTGGCACCGCCCCGTCCTGCCTCGGGCCGGCAGCCCGCGTCAAGGCTACGCCGCCTTGGACTGTGGGTTGACGGCCCGCTCCGCCGGCTCGGTGAACTTCTGGTCCTGCTGCTTGCACTTGTCGGCCATCTCCTTCAGCACCGCGGCCGCGTCGCTCATCCCAAGCGTCTTTGCATGGACGGCCAGGCCGGAACGCGTCAACGACTTTGAGACGTGTTTTCGGTCAGTTTAGGCTTGCGGGTATGGCTTGGCGGCGGGGTGGGTTGATCCAGGCGGCGGTGGGTTTGTGGGGTGGCATGGGCGACTGCTTGACGAAGCGTTCTGGATGTTTGGCGAAGGCGCGGTCGAGGGTGGCCTGACGGGCGGCATTGACGGCGTCGGCCCGTCCGGGGTGGACCTGGTCTGGGGTCATCAGGCCCAGGCTGGCGTGGTGGTGGGCTTGGTTATACCAGGCGAAGAACGCCCGGCAGAACGCCTTGGCGTCTTCGATGCAGCCGAAGCGCCGGGGGAATGCGGGCTGATACTTGAGTGTCTTGAAGTGGGCTTCCGAGAACGGGTTGTCGTTGGAGGTGTGCGGCCGGCTGTGCGACTTGGTGACGCTGAGGTCGGCGAGCAGGAGGGCTGTGGCCTTGGCCTTCATCGGCCCGCCGCGGTCGGCGTGCAGCGTCAGTTGGCCGGGCGGCACGGCGTGCTTTGCAATGGTGTCGTTGAACAAAGGCCTGAACAGGGCGGCGCTTTCGGTGTTGGCGACCTTCCATCCGACGACGCGGCGGCTGAAGATGTCGAGGACGACGTAGGGATAGAAGTAGGACCACTTGGTCGGGCCCATGAGCTTGGTGATGTCCCATGACCAGACTTGGTTGGGTGCCTCGGCGAGCAGCTCGGGCTTCTGGTAGGCGGGATGGCGCAGCTGCTGGCGACGTGCCCGGACCTCGCTGTTGGCGCCGAGGACGCGATACATGGTCCTAATCGAGCAGTGGTAGGCGCCCTCGTCGAGCAGGGTGGCATAAACCTCGGCTGGCGCGAGGTCGGCGAAGCGGGGCGAGCGGAGCAGGTCGAGGACGGCTTGGCGCGGCCTGGCCGGGAGCGCCCTGGGCGGGTTGGGGCGGGGCTGCGGAGCGGTCCCTGGCAGCGAGACCACTGGCAGCAAGGACTGGCGGTTGCGGCTGCGGTGCAGGCTGGCGCGCGACAGGCCAAGGGTGGCACAGGTGGCGGCCACGGCGCCTCTGGCCGGCAAGGCTTGTGCGAGCGCATCGGTCAGGGCGCGCTGTCTGGCGCGGTCGGCTTCAGGGGTATGCCCAGCAAGTCCGCAAGTTTTTTGGACCTCGATGATCGCCTCGGCTCGATCCAGCCGGTGGCGGAGCTGGGCGTTGTCGCGCTGCGCTGCGGCCGGCTCCGCGGCCAGCGGACGAGGCGGGATCGGTTTCGGCCCGCGCCGGGCCGGGGTCAGCGCGCCCAAAGTCCCCGCCTTGCGCTGGCGGCGCCACTCGCTCAGTGCTGACGAGTAAAGCCCGTGGCGGCGCAGGATGGCGCCGGTGGCGCCGATCACGCCGGTGCTGGCCGCCTGGTCGGCCTCATTGAGGATGCTCAGCTCCTCCGCGGCGGTGAACGTCCGGCGGACGGGGCAGGCGGACAGCTCGGGATCAGCCACGGTGGGCGCCGGCACGACCGTCGGCCTGCGGCCTGCGTCCGTGCCGGCGCCCACCGTGGCCCGCGTCTCTTCTGCTTGGTTCGGCATGACCACGAGACGTTCTCCTGCAGACCCCAGAGCCTAAACTGCACCTGGGCGTTTGTCTCACCGTTATCGGCACAGAGGGTTCGTCGGCGTCGGCGTGCCGGAGGCGCGGCATGCGCTGCTGTCGGACAGCCAGCTGCGCAGCCGTTTCACCGACGCCGAGCTGGCGCCCTGGGCCGTCGGCGAGGACCTGCGCGACTTCGTCATCCGGCTGACCTGGAGCCTGCCGCTGCGCGAGCCGTCGCCGGTGGACTCGCCCAAGCTCCGGCGGCTGCTGGTGAACCGCACGGGCGGCGTCACCCTCGGCATCTGCAAGGCGCTGGAGCGCGCTGCGATCCGGGCGATCCACGATGGGACCGAACGGATCAACTTGGACAGCCTTGCTGATCCCGAGGTGTGGCGGGGCGTTGCGGCCGCAAACCGCAGTCTGCGCAGCCCGGCGCGCACAGGCCCCGTGTCGCAGAAGGCATGAGACCGGGGCCGCTGCCATGGACGCCGCGGGCCCATCCCGGCGAGTCCTTGTCGGGCTGGGTGGCGCGTGTCGCGTCGCGTTACGACGTCACAGCAGCGGAACTTTGCAAACACCTGCTCGGTGCCGAGGCCTTCGATGCCGGTCGGGTCGAGCAGCTGGATCACCGTGCGGACCCGGAGCTGCTGGCACTGCTGGCGGAGGCGGCCAGGCTCCCGCCTGCGAAGCTCCGGGCCATGCGGGTCACCGCGGACGATGGTATGGCATCCTGCTGGTTCCGCACGGACGCAACTTGGTGCCCGGAATGCGTCACGTGCGACCTCGCCCGAGGTCCGGAAACCTATGAGCGTGCCACCTGGCGCCTTGGATGCACCGTCACCTGCTCCGAGCACGGCGTGCTGCTGCAGCACGCCTGCCGGGACTGCTGGAAGAAGGCACGTTGCTCGTTCAAGCCCGCGAAAGGCTGGTTGGGCCTGGCCTGTAGTTTCTGCAATCGGCCGCCGTGTCCGCCGGACTTACCGGTCAAGCCATTGGAGTTCGAGTATGCCGGCGGGTTCGGGGCATTGCTCACTCGAGAGTTGGTTAAGCGGGTCGGCAGCTTGCAGTACGACCTACAGGCGGCCCTCCTTGACGTGCCTCCGCAAGGGGGCCGCGGCACGGTGCGGTCCGCTGCCGGCCTGCTGCGAGTCGTGCGCGACCTGACGCAAGCCGTCGTGCTCGCTAAGGACGTATGGTTCGAGCAGCGGATGGAGCTGGTGACGGGTTTGGCCGAGACGCCGCCGTCGAGGGTGCTCTGTGAGTCGCTCACGCTAGCAGCGTTGCAGCCGCGACCCGCATTCGGCCTGCTCGCTGTCGTCGTCGCCGTGCTCGACAGCCTGGACGGGAAAGCAGTCCGGTACTACTGGATGCAGGACGGCATCTCGCTCGCTTTGAATGCGGCTTCGTTCACGAAATGGCTGGGGGACAAGGGCCGGCAACTCTTGCGCGCCCGGTCATCGAACTGGGAACCCGCGGCGGGTGCAGCCCTTGCGACGGTGATGGACGCGGTTGCAAATGGGATAATTTGCCGCACAACCGCGACTTGACGAATGTGCAAGGTTAATCCAGCATGCTTTTCCAGCGCTTAAGCAGTTCCGCAAGGTCATTCTGAAAACGTTTATAGATAAGCGCCGAACTGGGACCCCTCCCTAAAGCGGCTGCAACAGACGATGTTACGACAAGAAGTGGCAGATTGGTCGGGTCCCGGCCGACGCCGATCGGGACTCCACCCTTGCGGAGCTTTCCTGCATGCGATCAATGCAGTAGGTCTGATCCCAGCGGGATCCTAGCTCGGCGCTTGTTCATGATGCTCCCATCGAGCCGCCAGCATGCCTGGCGCCAGGGCTGGGGTCGGGCCGGGGCGCCCGCTCCCTGCCGTTGCGTTCCTTTGGCGGCGATCCTTGCCAGGCCGCCATGCGGGAGGGCAGGAAAACCTCGGCGCTGAGCCCGCCGGCCGGCCGGTTGCTGAGACGGACTGAGCCGCCCTCGTTCTCGATCGCCTGCCGTGCGATGGCCAGCCCTAGGCCGACTCCCCCCGTCCCACGATTGCGGGAGTTCTCCAGGCGCTGGAACGGCTGGAAGACCCGTTCCAGGTCCGCAAGCGGAATGCCAGGCCCTGCATCCTCCACCCTGACGATGACGCCGGCTGGCCCCGGCGCGACGGTCACCTGCGCGCTGCCGCCGTAGGTGACGGCGTTGTCCACCAGGTTGGCGAAGGCACGGCGGATGGCCGAGGGATGCAGGTCAATGGCGACCCGGTTCGGCCCCGCATAGCTCGCCAGGCCGCCGGCGTCACATACCCGGTCGGTCAGCGTGGACAGGAGCGCCGCCAGGTCCGTCACCTGCCGCGGCTCGACCTCGCCGCGCAGGTAGGCGAGGGTCGCCTCGATCATGCCCTCCATTTCCTCCAGATCCGCATCCATCGCGGCCTGCATGTCCAGGTCCTCGATGAACCCGGCGCGCAGCCGCAGCCGGGTGATCGGCGTCCGCAGGTCGTGCGACACGGCCGCAAGCGCCTGCGTCCGGTCGCGCACGAGGCCGTTGATGCGGTCCTGCATGCCGTTGAATGCCCGCGCGACGTGCCGCACCTCCTCCGGCCCGGTCTCGGCGACCGCCACGTCCGGCCCCCGGCCGATCGCGTCCGCGGCTGCCGCGAGGCGGCGCAAGGGGCGCACCAGGCCGCGCAGCAGCAGGGCCGCGACCGCGACCACCCCGCCCGTCATAAGTGTGGTCGAGAGCAGGGTCGAGTGGGCTGCCCAGGGCGACGCGGTCCCGGCAAACGTCGAGCCGAAGTTCAGGAAGGTGCCGTCGGGCAGCCGGACCGACCCGCCCAAGACCGCTGGCTCCCCCATTGTCCCCGATGGGCTGAGCCGCACGGCGACCTCGCCCAGGTCGGGCGCCAGCTCCTCCATGCGGTGGCGGAAGCCCGGCAGCGCCGTGGAGCCGGGAAGTAGGCCGGCCACCGCGTGGTCGCTCCAGTGCAGCTCCAGGCCCGGCGAGGACAGCGCATGGGCGCGGGCGTCCCGCCCCTGCGGCTCCGTGCCCATCACCACCCGTGCCGCCGTCGCCAGGCGGCCCGCGGCCTGGCCGGCGAACATCCTGTCCGCCTGGTCCGGCGCACGGTCGCGGTACAGCGCCACGGTGCCCAGGTGGACGAGGACGACCGCCGCCGTGAGCACGAGGATCGTTCGGCCACCCAGGCCGCGCGGCCACAACCCCCGCCAGCGAATGGCCTTCCATGGCTGGATCATTCGCGGCTCACGTCGGCGGCAAACAGGTAGCCGGCGCCGCGTACGGTCTTGATCAGCTCGCCTGCCTCCTCTTGCCCGCCTAGCTTGCGGCGCAGGCGGCTGACCAGCACGTCCACGCTACGGTCGAACACCTCGCCGATCCGGTTGCGCGACAGCTCCAGGATGCGGTCGCGGGTCAAGACCCGCTGCGGGTGTTCGAGGAATGCGAGCAGCACGTCATACTCAGCGCCCGAGATCTCGACAGCCGCGCCATCTGGGGCTGTCAGCTCGTGCCGGGCGGTATCCAGGACCCAGGAGGCGAACCGCAGGCGCCGGGTGCGTGCGCCCGGCGCCTCCCCGGCCACCATCCTGCCGCGGCGGAGCACGGCCCGGATGCGCGCCAGCAGCTCCGCCCGGCTGAACGGCTTCGGCACGTAGTCGTCCGCGCCCAGCTCCAGCCCCAGCACGCGGTCCGTTTCGCTGCCCCGCGCGGTCAGCATGATCACCGGCGTGGCGCTGGTGCGGCGCAGCGCCCGGCACAGGTCCAGCCCCGAGGCGCCGGGCAGCATGATGTCCAGCAGGACTAGGTCGATGGCCATGCCGTCCAGCGCCTCCCACATCTCGGCGCCGTTGCGGGCGCCGGTCGCGCGGAACCCGTTCTCCCCGAGGAAACGGGCCAGCAGGGTGCGCGTGCCAGTGTCGTCCTCGACGACGAGCACATGCGGCTCCGCGCTGGCCAGCCCATCACCCATCCCGCCCGCCTCCCGAGGTCCCGATTCCGGGACTATGCCGCATGAAGGGCCAAGCCGCTCGTGCTGACATACTTTGACATGAGCGGTTCACACGCCTGACCGCTAGATGGGGGATGTCGCATAGGCCGGGCAGGGTTCGCCGTGACGGCCCCGTATCTGGCCGGCGATCAGGAGAGAGTATGGGCCACCCCGCAACCTCGACCGTGGCGCCGGCAGCCTGCCTGCCCGCGGCAGCGCTCGCGGTGCTTCTTGTCGCGGTCGTCGCGTGAGGCGATTGCTGCTCGGCCTGGCCCTGCTGCACGTGCTGGCTGCGGGCGCGCACGCCCAGTCGCAGGCCCCCCTGCTTGCACCCGGCCCGAACGTCCTGACCGGTCCGGGCGCCGGTAGGGCGTCGGTCGCAGTCCCGCTGCTGCCGGGGGCAGCCGCGGCATTCCAGGCACCGCTCCGACCGCTGCCGGGCGCCGGCGGACCGAGCCTGACCGACCTGGACGTGACGTCGCAGGCTGGCCCGCAGCCGCGCAGCAGCCGGACTGCGGCCGCCCGCGCCCCTGTGACGGCCGCGGCGGTCCGGCTGCTCGAACCCGGTGAGGCCGCCCATGTCCTGCAGGCCGCCGTGAGTGCCGCGGTGTCTCGCAACGCCGGGCTGCAAGGTGTGACGGCCCGCAAGGCCCTGATCGCCGCCAAGCAGCGCTCGGCCGCCGCCTTCCTGCCCGGTGCGCTTACGTTGGGCGCCGCCTACGTCACCGACCAAGCCATTCGTAACCGCAACGCGCGCGATGCGGAGCTGTCGCTCGGCACCCAGGTCTGGCTGCCGGGCGAGGGCACCGCCTCCGTCCGCGCCGCAAATGCGGACCTGTCGAGGCTTGAGGCCGAGGGCCTGCGGCAGATGCTGGAGGTCGCGGGCCAGGTCCGCGAGGCGCTCGCCGCCGTGGCGGTGGCGGAGGCCGACCAGCGGGCCAACCAGGCCCGGCTGCGGGATGCCCTCGCCCTGGAGGCCGACCTGGCCCGCCGCGTCCGCGGCCGGGATGCCGCCGAGGCGGAGCTGCTGGTCGCCAGCGCCGACCGGATCGAGGCGGAGGCCAGCCTGTCCGAGCGGACGGCCATCCTGGAGGCGTCGCGGATCGACTACCGCACCCTGACCGGCCTGGAGCCGAACGCGGCGGCGCTGAACGAACCAGCCGCGCCAGTGACCCAGGTACGGCCGCCGGACCCCCGCATCGCCGAGGCCCGGCGTGCCATCGAGGTGGCGCAGGCCAACCGGGCGCTGGCAGGCATTCAGACCCGCGACAGCCCCGAGGTCGCGCTGGTCGGCCGCCAACTGCGCGACATCAACGGCAGCATCTATGACTACGCGCTCGGCGTGCAGCTCCGCCTGCCGTTCGCCACGGAAACGCGCAATGCGCCCCGGCGTGCCGCGGCGGAGGTGGAGTACACCGACGCCATCGCGGCGCTGGCCAAGCTGGAGCGCGAGCTGGGCGGCGGTGAGGGCCGCGCCCGCATCGAGATGGCAAGCGCCCTGTCGGCACGCGACCTCGCTGCCAAGCGGGCCAAGGTGTTCGCCCGGCAGCGCAGCCTGTTCGAGCGGTCGTTCGCCGAGCGCAACACGCCGCTGGCGGACCTGATCCGCGCCCGCACGCTCGCGTTCCAGGCGGATGCCGCGCGCGAGCGGGCCGATGTCGGCGTGCGCCAGGCCCGCGGACGGTTGAACCAGGCCCTGGGCCTGATGCCATGAGGACGATCACCATGCATATCCGCCTGCTGGCCGGCCTGGCGCTCGGCCTGCTCGTGTCAGCGCCGGCGCCGGCCTTCGCCCATGCCGGCCATGACGATGAGGCGCCTGCCGCCGTGGCCCCGGCTGGCGCGGCGCCACGGGCCGAGGCGGCATCGGCCGAGTTCGAGCTGGTGGCCGTCGCCAAGGGTCAGGCCCTGGTCATCACGCTCGACCGCTTCGCCACCAACGAGCCGATCACGGACGGCGCCGTCGAGGTCGCGGAGGGCGACGGCTCCGCAAAGGCCGAGGCGCAGGAGGACGGCACCTACCTTCTGCGGGCGCCCTGGGTCGGGCAGGCCGGCAAGCACGACCTCACCTTCACCGTCAGCGCCGGCGATGCGAGCGACCTGCTGACGGCCACCCTCGACATCCCGGAGGCCGCGCACCCCGCCGCGGCGCAAGGGGCAGGCAGCGGGCTGGTCGGGGACCTGCTCGGCGCCCGGCGCGGCGCGGTGACGGCCGGCTTGTCGTTCGTGCTGGGCATGCTGACGGTCGTGGCGCTCCGTGCCCGCGGCCGTTGGCGCGCGGTGTCCGGCGCGGCCGTGCTGGTGGTGGGCGTCGTCGCGGCCGGCGCGGCGTTCGCGCACGGCGGCGTGGACGACGGCGACAGCCCGGCCCCGGCCGCGGTGGCGTCCGACACGCCGCGCCGCCTGCCCGACGGCAGCGTCGCCATGCCGAAGGACGCGCAGCGGCTGCTGGCGATCCGGACCACCCTGGCGGCGCAAACGCAGTCCGCCCGCACGGTGCAGGTCATCGGCCAGGTGATCGCCGATCCCGCGACGGCCGGCCGGGTGCAGAGCACGCAAAGCGGCCGGGTGCAGCCGGCAGGCGGCAACCTCGCACACGTCGGCCAGGCCGTGCAGAAAGGCGATGCGCTGGCCGTGGTCGTCCCGGTCATCACTGGCGTGGAGCGGGGCGGCGTGCAGGCGCAGATCGCCGACCTGGACGCCCAGATCCGCATCTCTCAGCAGAAGGTGGCCCGGCTGAACGCGCTGGCCGGCAGCGTCGCTGGTAAGGACATCGACGACGCCCGCTCCGAGCTGGCGGGCGCGCAGGCCCGGCGGGCGGCGTTGTCGCCCGCGCTGGTGCAGGGCGAGGTGCTGCGCGCGCCCGTGTCCGGCGTCGTGTCCGTTGCCAATGTCACGACGGGCCAGGTCGTCGAAAGCAAGGACGTGCTGTTCGAGATCGTGGACCCCAAGCGGCTATGGATCGAGGCCCTGGCCTTCGACCCGGCCGTGGCCAGCCAGATGACCAGCGCGTCCGCCAAAGCGACCGATGGCACGCCAATCAAGGTGGCGTTCGTCGGCCGCGGCCTGGCGCTGCGCCAGGGCGCCGTGCCGCTGCAGTTCCGGATCGAGAACCCGCCCGCAAGCCTGTCCGTCGGCTCCCCCGTGACGGTGATCGCCAACGTCGCCGCGCAGGAGAGCGGCGTCGCGCTGCCGCGTACGACGGTGGTGCGGATGCCGAACGGTGGCCAGGCGGTGTGGGACCACGTCAGCGCCGAGCGGTTCGTGCCGCGCCCCGTGCGCCTGCAAGCGCTAGATGGCGGCAACGTGCTGGTGCTGGCGGGCGTGAAGGCCGAGCAGCGCATCGTCGTGCAGGGCGCCGACCTGCTGAACCAAGTCCGCTGATGGGCGCGCTGTTCAACGCCCTGGTCACGGCGAGCCTGAAAAACCGCATCCTCGTCCTGGTCGCCGCTGCGGTGCTGGTCGGCTACGGCGGCTGGACCATGACCCGGCTGCCGGTGGACGTGTTCCCCGACCTGAACCGCCCGACCGTGACCTTGATGACCGAGGCCGAGGGCATGGCGCCCGAGGAGGTCGAGCAGCTCGTCACCTACCCGCTGGAGACGGCGATGAACGGGATGCCGGGCGTCACCCGCGTGCGTTCCGTCTCCGGCGTCGGCTTGTCCATTATCTACGTCGAGTTCGACTTCGGCACCGACCTGCTCGTGAACCGGCAGCAGGTCGCGGAGCGCCTGGCGTCAGTGCGCGAGCAGATGCCGGCCGGCGTCGTGCCGCAGATGGGGCCGATCACCTCCATCATGGGCGAGATCATGCTGGTCGCCATGTCGGGCGACGCCTCACCCATGCAAATCCGCGAGCTGGCGGACTTCACCGTGCGCCCGCGCCTACTGTCCATCCCCGGCGTCGCCCAGGTGATCCCCATCGGCGGCGAGGTCCGCACCTACCAGGTCACGCCCGACATCGCGCAGATGACGCGCCTCGACGTGTCGCTGGACGAGGTGGAGCGCGCCATCAAGCAGTTCGGCGCCAATTCAGGTGGCGGGTTCGTCGATCAGAACCGGGCGGAGTACGTCATCCGCAACATCGGCCGCACCACCCGCGTCGAGGACCTGCGCAGCCTGGTGGTCGCCACCAAGGCAGGCCAGTCCATCATCCTGGGCCAGGTCGCCAGCGTCGGCTACGCGCCCCGCTTCAAGCGCGGCGACGCCGGGGCCAACGGCAAGCCCGCCGTCATCCTGTCCATCCAGAAGCAGCCCGGCGCCGACACCGTGGCGCTGACCCGCACCATCGAGGCGGCGCTGGGCAGCCTCGGCCGCACCTTGCCGCAGGGCGTGCACGCCGACACGGTGCTGTTCCGCCAAGCCAACTTCATCGAGGCCAGCATCGGCAACGTCGAGACGGCGCTGCGCGATGCCGTGCTGGTCGTGGCCGTCGTGCTGTTCCTGTTCCTGCTGAACGTCCGCACCACGCTGATCTTGCTGACCGCCATCCCGGTCTCGATCCTCATCACGGTGCTGGTGTTCAAGGCGTTCGGCCTGTCGATCAACACCATGACCCTGGGCGGCCTGGCCATCGCCATCGGCGAGCTGGTGGACGACGCCGTGGTGGACGTGGAGAACGTGTTCCGCCGCCTGAGGGAGAGCCGGGCGGCCGGGAACAAGGCTCCGGTGCTCAGGGTGGTCGCGGCGGCGAGCCAGGAGGTGCGGTCCGGCATCATCTACGCCACGCTGATCGTGATCCTGGTGTTCATCCCGCTGTTCGCGCTGTCGGGCATCGAGGGCAAGCTGTTCGCGCCGCTGGGCGTCGCCTACATCGTCTCCATCCTGGGCAGCCTGGTCACGTCCATCACCGTGACGCCGGTGCTCTGCTACTACCTGATCCCGCGCATGAGGAACCTGGCGGAGAAGGAGAGCTTCCTCGTCCGCTGGCTGAAGCGCGGCGACACGCGGCTGCTGCGCTGGTCGTTCGACCGGATGGGCCTGCTGGTGGGCGTCTGCGTGGTGGCGGTGGGCATCGCGGGCTACGCCGCCACCCGGCTGCCCCGGGCGTTCCTGCCGCCGTTCAACGAGGGCACGCTGACTCTGGGCATGACCTTCACGCCGGGCATCAGCCTGGCCGAGAGCAACCGCCTCGGCCAGGTCGCCGAGCGGCTGATCATGCAGGTGCCGGAGGTCAAGAGCATCGGGCGGCGCACCGGCCGGGCCGAGTTGGACGAGCACGCCGAGGGCGTCCACTCCAGCGAGATGGACGTGGACCTGAACAGGTCCGACCGACCGAAGGACGAGGTCCTGGCCGACATCCGCCGCCGGCTCGCCATCCTGCCGGCCGCGTTCAACATCGGCCAGCCCATCGGCCACCGGCTGGAGCACCTGCTGTCCGGCGTGAACGCCGCCATCGCGGTCAAGCTGTTCGGCGAGGACGTGGACACCCTGCGCGGCCTGGCGGAGGATCTGCGCGCACGGCTGGCGGACATTCCCGGGCTGGTCGATCTGCTGGTCGAGCGCCAGGTGCGGGTGCCGCAGTTGCAGGTGCGGCTGGATTACGACAGGGCGGCGCTCTACGGCGTGACCCCGGCGACGCTGACCGACGCGCTGGAGAAGCTGAGCAATGGCAAGGTCGAGAGCCAGGTCGTCGATGGCCAGAAGCGGTTCGACGTGGTGCTGCGCCTGTCCGACGCCGGGCGCACGACGGAGGCGCTGGCCAACATGCTGGTCGAGACGCCCAAGGGCCGGGTGCCGCTGCGGACCTTCGCCGAGGTGGTGGACGACGACGGCCCCAACCAGATCCTGCGGGAGAATGGCACCCGGCGCATCGTGGTGCAGGCGAACACCAGCGGGGGAGCGAACGAGGGCCAGGTGATCCAGTCCATCCGCGACGTGATCGCGGGCATGGCGCTGCCGCAGGGCTACTTTATCCAGCTTGAGGGTACGTTCCAGGCGCAGGAGGAGGCGGGCCGGCTGATCGCCGGGCTGTCCGGCGTGTCCTTGGCGCTGATCTTCACCGTGCTCTACAGCCGCTATCGCTCCGCGGTGCTGGCGCTCATCATCATGGGCAACGTGCCTTTGGCGCTGATCGGCTCCGTCGCGGCGCTGTGGATCGCGGGCCAGCCGCTGTCGGTGGCGAGCATGGTGGGGTTCATCACCCTGACCGGCATCAGCGCCCGCAACGGCATCCTGAAGGTCAGTCACTACATCAACCTGGCCGTGCACGAGGGCGAGACGTTCGGGCCTGAGATGGTGGTGCGCGGCAGCCTGGAGCGGCTTACGCCGGTGCTGATGACGGCGTTCTCCGCCGGGTTCGCGCTGCTGCCGCTGATGGTCGGCGCCGACGCGCCGGGCAAGGAAATCCTGCACCCGGTCGCCATCACAATCTTCGGCGGCCTGGTCAGCGCCACGCTGCTCGACACGCTGCTGACGCCCGTCCTGTTCCTCCATCTCGGGCGCAAGCCGCTGGAACGGCTGATGACCCCCGACGCCGACGGGCTGCTTCCCGCCGAGGCGTTCTAACCCGCAAGGAGACCTGTTGCATGACCGTCCGCGCTGCTGCCCTCGCGACCACCATTCTGTTTGCAGCTTCCGCCGTCTTTGCCCCCCTCGCGTCCGCCCATGGCACGCCGCCCGCGCCGGCGCACGGCGGCATTGTGGAGGAGGGTAGCGGCGAGCACTGGGTGGAGCTGGCCGTCGCCGGCGACCAGGTCACGGCCTGGGTGAGCGATGAGGACAACAAGCCGATCCCCGCCGCCCAGCTCGGCGGCAGGGCGACGGTGCTGATCGACGGCAAGACGCAGAACGTCGCCCTCAGCCCGGCCGACGCCAACAGCGTCACGGGGAAGCTCTCGGCGCCCGCGACGGGCAAGGTCACGGCGGTGCTGGCCCTGACCGCAGGCGGCAAGCCCGTCCAGGTCAAGTTCGTCGTGCCGGCAAAGTAGGCCGGGAGGGATGCGCCCGGCAGGGCGCCGCGTCTGCACCGACCGCCGCGGCGGGGCGTCGGCCTGAACCAACCATCAGCACGGAGGAACACACCATGATCCGCACCACGCTACGCGCCGCCTTGCTCACGACCCTCGCGATCGGACCCGCGGTGGCCCAGGCGCCTGCCACCCCGACTCCTGCCGCTCCCATGCCGGGGATGCAGGGGAACGGCATGGCGATGCAGCCTGGTATGTCCATGCCCAGGATGAAGCCGGGGATGGCCCAAGGAATGCCAATGCCGGCGAACCATGCTGAGATGATGCGGCAGATGGAGGTTATGGACAAAGCCATGATGGGCGCGCCGATGACCGGCAACCCGGACCAGGACTTCGTCGGCATGATGACGCCCCACCACCAGGGCGCCATCGACATGGCCCGCATCTACCTGCGCGACGGCAAGGACCTGGCGATCCGCCGCATGGCGCAGAGGATCATCACCGACCAGGAGCGCGAGATCGGCGAGTTCAAGGCGTGGCAGGCCAAGCATCCGGTTCCGGCCGGCTAGGCCTGCCGGACAGCCCTGGGCGGTGCCGGCATGGTCGCGGGTGGGTGTCGCCTCGTTCTGGCCTTGGTCAGGAAGGCCAGCCGTGCCTGGCCTGCAGGCTCACCGTCCGGCCCGGACCACCCAAGCCGGCAGGCCGCAGCGGACTCGGGCTGCTGAGTAGTTTCCGAGTCTGCCCGAACAGTAGCAGCGTGCGGTGTACGCCTTCGTCTGGTCTGTCGCCTAACCCGTGCAGATGCACGGCGCTGGCCGCTTCTGCAGATTCGGCATGGCAAACGGCAAACATGGGGTAAGTTCGGGATACGTGTAAAACTTGGTCACAAGGGGGCGGCTGGCCAGAGAGCGCAATCAGGTCAGTGGTCTGTCGAAGCACCGCGAGCCGGTCGAGTCTTCTGTACTTGGACGCGCGTCCAAGCGGCCGTTCGCAGCGTCCGGAAAAGGGTCAGCCGGCGGCATCCAGCGAACAACGTGTTTCCAATGGGATAGCTGGAGCGCCCGACGCGTCCGAGAAGGCAAGCTTTGCCGGACGATTTGCCATGCTCGGGCTTGTGACCACTATTCGCACGTATCCCGAACCTAACCTTTTGTTCAACGCTGCTCTCCCCGTCAGGGAACAACAAATGGGATCGCAGGCCGCCACAGGCGCGGACAGGCGTCCTCAACCCAGGGTAGTAGTGGAAACTGCGTCTTGAGACCAATCAGCCGATCCTTGCACCACGCTGCCGTCCAAGGCTCGATATCTAACTCCAGATCTCCGGCAAGAAGGCCGGTTGCAGATCCTATCAGGTCAGTAGGCCCAGCCAAGCCTGCCAACCTGATGATGGAAGTGTGGGGCTAATGCGCGAACGGGTTTACCGTGCTGCCTCAAACCCCGCAGCTGTCATGGCCAATCGGCGCCCCCGCTCGCGCCAGAACAGGGCCGTCGCGAACAGCGCCGCCGTGCATCCCGTCGCAATGGGCAATCCGAGGCCCACTCCGTGCCGGCTTGCCAGCCCGTCGCCCACCGGTGTTCCGGCGGCCCGCTCAGCCAGGACCGCCACCCAGTAGGACAGCATGAACCCGGGAAACCATCGTGCCCGCAGCAAGAGCACGAGGGTCAGCAGCGCCGTCAGCGCCGCTGCCGAGGCAAGCACGCCCACGGTCCGGTTCATCAGGTCGCCCGCCACGGTGCCGAACACGCCCGCGACAAACATCGCCGTCCAATACCGTCCACCGATCACCGGCGATGCTCCCCGCCGCCCGACCAGGCCTGCGCGTGTCCGCGACCCCACCGCGAGCGCTACGGCCGCCAGGCCCAAAGCGACCGGCGCGAAGCCAAGGTGAAGTGCCTCCGTCAGGAAGTCTGCGGCATTGGTTGCCGCCGCCCGAAGCACGACGATTGCCACCCAGTAAGCAAACTCCGTTTGCAGGCCTATGCGCCGGTCGCCCCAGATCGCCAGCGCGCTGACCACGACCAGCGATCCGAACCCGGCCAGCCCGGGCAGCCCGAGCCGGCCGGTCCACAAATCCCCGAGATTGGTCCCGAACGCGCTCGCCGCGAACATCGCCAGCCAGAACGCCGGGCCCGTCCCCAACGCGCGCAACCAGTTCCTTGGATCACCATCCATACCTGCTTCCCCCATCCGCGCGGCCCACACCAAATCTGTGGGCATCGCGTCGTAGCCCACCATGTCCTGGCGCAAGCGCAACAACAGCCTTGTCAGGTTGCCAGCCGAAGATCGGCCAGAACCCGGCTCAGCGCTGCTTCACACTCAGCGTTCCCTGCCGGCTGCACTGCTCACCCCAGCGGCGACGCGCATCCAGTGCGGTAGAAGCCTGAGCACCGCATCGTAGGCGTGCTCGGCCACCGGCACGACCCAGCGTCGAACCGGGGGCACCAGGATGGATGCGAAACCGGCTGCGAGCAGGCCGGCCGGTATGGACGCCAGCACGTCCAGCGGGAAATGGACACCGAGGTAAACCCGCGCCCACCCCGTCGCCAGGCCGATCAGGCAGGCCGCCGCGCCCCAGCGGCGGGACGCGCCAGTTGTTGCAAGTCCCAGGCCAAGGCTCCAGGCCAGGGTCGCGTGATCGCTGGGAAAGCCGTTATCCGCCACATGGTCCAGCCACGTATGCCCGATGCCCGCCATGAAGGGCCGCGGCTCGAACCAGGCCAGGCCGAGCAGGAGGTTGATGCCCTGTCCGGCGAGCACCCCAACCGCCGTCGCGATCAGCGCGGCACGTCGGGCAGGCGGGCCCCAAACCCACAGGCAGGACAGCAGCGCAGGCGCCAGCAGCACGGGCGCATTCGCGATGGCCTCGGCCAGGCGCAGCCACGTCGCATTGGGTTGGCTCGCCGCGTTGACGGACAAGAACAGGGCCGTGTTCCAGGACAGCATTGCCAGACCTCCGCCGTGCCGGGGCAGCCCACGCACTATCAGCACCTGCTATATCGAACCAGCCCGGCCGTCACCGGCCGGCGCCCGACGTTGGCAATCTGTATAGGACCAGCAATCCTTCCCCAATCCCCGCGGCCCAGGCCGGCCGGAGAGGTTGGGAATTCCCAACCTGGACGCCAGGTCGCCCCAACCCGGCAAGTCGTAGGTTGCTGGCCAGACAAGCCCCGGAGGTTGCCGCCATGCCCTGCTCCCCCCCGCCTGCCCGTCTTGACGGAGCCGCATCGTGACGGTCTTCACAGGACGGGAGGCCAGCCACCTGCTCAACAAGGTGCCGGAGGTCACGCTGGCCTTCTGGACCATCAAGGTGATGGCTACGACGGTCGGGGAAACCGGTGCGGACTACCTGGCGGTGCACGTGGGCCTCGGCACCACGCTGACGGGCGGGGTCATGGCCGCCCTGCTGGCCGCGGCGCTCCTGGTGCAGTTGCGGGCGCGGGCCTACGTGCCGTGGGTTTACTGGCTGTCCGTCGTCCTGGTCAGCGTCGTCGGCACTCAGATCACCGACGCCCTCACCGACAAGCTGGACGTCAGCCTGTACACCAGCACGGCCATCTTCGCCGTGCTGCTAGCCACGACGTTCGTGGCCTGGTCCGCCACCGAGCGGACGCTCTCGGTCCACACGATCAACACCCGCCGGCGCGAGCTGTTCTACTGGGCGGCCATCCTGTTCACCTTCGCCCTGGGCACCGCGGCCGGGGACTTGGCGACCGAGGCGCTGAACCTTGGCTTCCAGGTCGGCGTGCTGGTGTTCGGCGGGCTGATCGCAGCCGTCGCCGCGGCCTACTACCTGGGCGCCAACGCGGTACTCACGTTCTGGCTGGCCTACATCCTGACGCGTCCGCTGGGCGCCTCGCTCGGCGACCTGCTCTCCCAATCCCAGCCCAACGGCGGATTGGGGCTAGGCACCATCCAGACCAGCGCAGCTTTCCTGCTCGTCATCACCGCCCTGGTGGCGGCCGTGAGCATCCGCCCGAACGGCGGGGAGCGCCAGCCGAAGGCGCCAGGCCAGGCATGAGCCGGCCCGGGCATCCCATCCATCTGCCGCCATTCCCCCTGCCTGCTTGAGGAGACGCATCATGAACATGCCAAAGCTTGTCCGGACCCTGGTCCTGCTGCCCCTATCCGGGACGGCTGCGCTCGGAGCCGGGGCCGTCCTGCTCCCGGCTGGGATGGCCGCGCCGGCCAGCGCCGCGGCGTCGAAGATCGGGGACCTCTCGTCCTACCGGGCCATCGCAGCCGATGTCGCCACGCTGGTGGACAAGGGCGACCTGGCCGGCGCCAAAACCAGGATCAAGGACCTTGAGGTGTCCTGGGACGAGGCGGAGCCGTCGGTGAAGCCGCGCTCGCCCGCGGAGTGGCACACCATCGACAAGGCCATCGACCGTGCGCTGTCCGCGGTGCGCGCCAGCACGCCCGATGCCGCCGCCTGCAAGGCGTCCCTGGCCGACCTGCTCGCGGCCATGGACCGCGCGGGCGGGACGGCCTGAAGATTGGGCAGCCGTATAACGCCGTCCCGGGCCGCCCAACCCGGCCGGGCGTAGGGTCCCAATCAGCGGACGGCCTCCCGCCGCCGCGGACCAAGAAGGACATGACGCCATGAATACCAAGCTCGCCACTGCCCTTGCCCTCGCCGGCCTGCTCGCCGCCGGGACCCTGGGCACCGCCTATGCCGCCGGCCAGGACGAGGACCAGGAGGCCACGGCCCTGCAAGGCGCCAAGGTCTCGCTCATCCAGGCCATCACCACGGCGGAGCAGCAGACCGGCGGCCAGGCCTTCGACGCTGGGGTGGACACGACGGGCGGCCGGACGCGCATCGCCGTCGAAACTAACGGCCCCAAGGGGGTGCAGACCGTGACCATCGACGCGCAGAGCGGCCAGGTCGTCGGCACGCACGCCGGCGGCGGGCAGGACTAGGCCAGGAGCGGGGCGGCGGAGGCGGGCTTGAAAATCCTGGTGATCGAGGACGACCAGGAGACAGCCGCCTACGTCGCCCGCGGCCTGCGCGAGCACGGCCATGTCGTGGACATCGCGGGCACGGGCCAGGACGGGTTGTTCCTGGCCACCGGCGGCGGCCACGACGTGCTGGTGGTGGACCGGATGCTGCCCGGGATCGACGGCCTCGGGCTGGTGCGGGCGATGCGCGCCGCCGGCATCAAGGCGCCCGTGCTGTTCCTCACGGCGCTCGGCGGCGTCGGCGACCGGGTGCAGGGGCTGGAGGCCGGCGGCGACGACTACCTGGTCAAGCCGTTCGCCTTCGCCGAACTGCTGGCCCGGCTGAACGCGCTGGCCCGCCGCCCGCCCCTGTCCGACGTGCCCATCACGCTGCGCGTCGCCGACCTGGAGCTGGACCTGCTGCGGCGCACGGTGACGCGGGCCGGCGAGCGGATCGAGTTGCAGGCGCGCGAGTTCCGCCTGCTGGAGTTCATGGTGCGCCACGCCGACCGGGTGGTGACGCGCACCATGCTGCTGGAGGGCGTGTGGGACTTCCACTTCGATCCCAAGACCAACATCGTCGAAACGCACGTCAGCCGCCTGCGGAGCAAGATCAGCCGCGGCGGGCGCGACCCGGAGCTGATCCACACCATCCGCGGCTCCGGCTACGCCCTGCGTGCGCCCGATGCCTGAGTCTCCGGGGCCTGGGTCCCCAGGGCCTAAGTCTCCAGGGCCTATGCCGTGGATGCCGAGGCTGCTGCGCACGGCGAGCTTCCGGCTCGCCGCGCTTTACGTCGCCGTGTTCGCCGTCTCGGCGCTGGTGCTGGGCGCTGCCGTTTTCCTCGCCGCGCGTTCAGCCCTGGAGCAGCAGATGACGGCGAGGATCGAGACCGAGGCGGCCTTCCTCCGCGAGGAGTTCCGGACCGGCGGGCTGGAACGCCTGCTGGCAACCGTGCAGACGCGCGGCCGCGGCGCCAGCGCGCTCGACTACCTGCTGCAGGATGCAGCCGGCGCCCATCTCGCGGGCGAGATGCCTGTGGCCGCGGCGTTGCGGCCGGGCTGGATGGTCATCGAGGTGCCGGAGGCGTCCGAGGACGGCGGACGGCCGGAACGGGTGCGCGCCCTGGTGTCGGACCTCGGCGGCGGCCTGCTGGTGGCGGTCGGCGACGACCTGGGCCGCATCACCGAGGTCGAGGAGGCGGTTGCGACCGCGTTCCTGGGGACCATGGGCCTGGCGGCGCTGCTGGGCATCGGCGGCGGCGCGCTACTCAGCCGGGCGTTCCTGGCCCGAGTGGATGCGATCGCCCGCACGGCGGAGGCGATCATCGCCGGCGACCTGTCTCAGCGCATTCCGCTGAAGGGCACGAACGACGACCTGGACCGGCTGGCCGGCACGCTGAACCGCATGCTGGACCGTATCGGCGCCCTGATGGAGAGCCTGCACCAGGTCAGCAGCGACGTGGCGCACGACCTCCGCACGCCCTTATCGCGGTTGTACCAGCGCCTGGAAGACGCGCGGACCCATGCGCGCTCGGTCGGCGAGTTCGAGGCGGCGGTCGATGGCGCGGTGCGCGAGGCCGAGGGGCTGCTGGACACCTTCTCCGCGCTGCTGCGCATCGCGCAGGTGGAGGGGGCCTCTCCCCGTGCCGGGTTCCGCGACGTGGACCTGAGCGCCATAGCCGAGGCCGTCGCCGACGCCTACCAGCCGGACGCCGAGGAGGCGGGCCAGGTCTTCGTCGCCGAGGTGGCGCCCGGCGTCGTCATCCACGGCGACCAGGAGCTGCTGACGCAGGCGGCTGCTAACCTCGTCGAGAACGCCCTGCGCCACACGCCGACCGGGACGCACATCGGCATCCGGCTGTCCCGGAGCAACGAGGCCGGGAGCAATGGGGCGGGCGTCCGTCTCATGGTGGAAGATGACGGACCCGGTGTGGGCGCAGGGGACCTGCCGCGCCTCACGCATCGGTTCTACCGGGGTGAGCGCAGCCGCACCACGCCGGGCAACGGGCTGGGCCTGAGCCTGGTTGCCGCGGTCGCGGAACTGCACGGCACCCGGTTGCAGTTGGAGGACGCCGGCCCGGGATTGCGCGCCAGCCTGCTGTTCCCAAGCGTCCAAAGCGCCAGATGACGCGCAAACGCCCGCTCTGGCCAGTCTTCCTCCTGCTGGTCGCCGGCCTGTCAGTCCCGGCCATCGCCTGCGCGGCTCGGCTCGACATCGAGCTGGCCGGGGTTGAGAACGACCGTGGCCTGGTGCGCGTGGCCGTCTGCACGCCCGAGACGTTCACGACGAAGCGCTGCCCGTTCACTGGCGCGGCGCCTGCGACGCCCGGCA
>JAABUX010002430.1_pt1 | contig 26459 bp, 20 predicted proteins | sample 5561851 | NCBI WGS metagenome assembly JAABUX01 (sample SAMN10711883, study PRJNA513361) | rock metagenome | isolation source: Antarctica rocks | place: Antarctica: Victoria Land, Richard Nunatak red sandstone | collected 2016-01-03 | reverse complement strand
ATGCGCAGACGCAGTTGCTGAATTAATGAGACTAACTCGCAATAAGTGGAAGTATTATCAACGAGGTCTGAGGGCCAAGGAGCTTATCCTGTCTGCATTACAGACCTCCTTGTAACCCCTTCAGCTTTGCAATGGTAATAAACTACAGATTACTCCACCAATGGGACAGGGTATGCGTAACTGTATGGCTTCGGCATCAGCCAGGGCCTTGCTTATAGATCTTCTGATGCCCATGTAGTTTTTCACAAACTCCCGTGGACCTACAAAATTGGGTATTGGAACCGGCTTGATTCCCGGCCCGGACGCCATGTTCCATCCACTTGGCGGTGCTGAGCAAAATTCGGCGCGCACAAGCAAATGGACTTCATCGTATACGTCTAGATATCGGGTCCACAAGCGAGAGCGAAGCGACGCATTTGGGGTCCACAAAATGCCATCGCTGGTGATGGCAAAGCGGGCACTAGCTGTAACTAATACTTGCATTTATGCCTCCGTGAATTGAGCAAAATCGTTGTAAATCTCTAGTAATCGTTTGGCACTTACCTGGGTCGAGTATTTATCTTTTACCCATCTTCGTCCAGCATTAGCCATTTCCTGAGAATATTGCCTGTCGTTTATCAATTTAATAACAGATTTAGCCATTCCTGGAACATCTTCGACATTATGTAATATTGCCGTTTCGCCATCTCGAACCGCCTCTGTAAGTCCTGGAATTTTTGCTCCTACAACGGGAAGATTGGCTGCATTGGCTTCGATTGCAACTAGTCCAAATCCTTCATGAAGTGAGGGGAATAAAAAAACATCGCACTTGCTCATCACTGATGGGACATCGTCACGAAGACCAAGCAGACGGACTGCATCGGAAAGCCCACGTTTAGCTATAGTGTTCTCAATTAACGAACGAAGTGAACCTTCTCCCACCAAAAGCAGTTTTGCTGTTGGGATCTGCTCTAAAACCAGCTGAAATACAGATAGCAGTCCAATGTGGTTCTTCTGTTCTATAAGGCGTCCCACATAAAGAACAACAGGCGTGTCTCTTGGCCAACCAAAGGACTCACGAAAAGAGGCACACTCTTCAGGAATTGATAGTTGCGGAAGATTCACGCCGTAGTACAACACGCGAGAACTCTTCTCGAGCTTTGTACCATGTGAGTTAAGGCTTTCAATGACTCCCTGAGAACAACCCGTTACAAGATCAGAATGACCGAGTGCATAGCTAATGCTAGTAAATGCGTAGGCTGACCGAAGTTGACTTACGAGAGGAAAGCGAGTCAACTGCGTCTGGGGAGTAAAATGAGTGTTATGAAAGGAAGTGATGACTGGAATTCCTAGTCTGGATGCAACCCATACAGGCAACCCACTATAGGCCTCCAAATGGTTATGAAGTATATCGTACTGTCCCTCGATCAATATACGTTTCAACCTTTGAGCGAAACTGAATTGATTGAGACCTAATGGAGAGTGAAACACTTTGGCACCCAACTGATCTGCGAACGGAGCAAGTGGTCCTACATTTGACCCTTTGCAGCAGAAATCCATCTCGCATTGGCTTCTAGATATCTCGCGCAGCATAGAAAGTAACCAAATTTCAATTCCACCTCTGTTAAAGCTGGTGATCAAATGAAGAACCCTGGGCATGATGCAGATCCGCCTTACTTAATTTCCTGGTGATACTATCTTGACTTTCAGAACCTGTATTCCTTATAATTAGAAATGCTGTGTAAAGCTCTTAGTTTAGAGGAGCTATTTAGCAATTGGTGATGGTAGAATGCTATCCTTAGGAATTTAACCTATAGACATGTACGTCTAGGGGTTCGATCAAACCGGAGAGCTTACCGTCCTTGACGACCATACCAGAAGGACGACCAGAGAATATTGATTCTGCCTCACCAGCACTCTCTGCAGGAAGTCCAATTGAAACCTTTCTCGTGCTGTCTTCGGATGTGTTAATTACAACAGCGATATTTTGGTTTTTATACCTCCAGATTCCAGCAAATATGTCCTCCTCCCCCTCAGGATAAATCTTGTTTAAATCTCCATTTAACACTAGCGGACTAATCTCCTTCATTTCCGGCACTAAAGACTGCATTCCCTTCCACAAATCTGGGTGTGCTGGCAAATACCAAACCTGATCTCGATAGGTGTAATAAATAATACCTTTAGCACCAGCTAGGAGCGCTTGATAAGTCATATTACGTATTTCTTTAAATGTTGGCTCACGTTGGGAATGCCCAGAAGGATCGAGTTCAACCGATTTAAAGGTCTGTAAATTTGCTAAAATTGGGGGTTTATTTGTAACCGTTCAGGGGGGGATCAAAAAAACGTCCAATATGAAATCACACGTAATCAGTACGAAAACCAGTCTAGATTGGATTTATACCGGATAATTGTGAGTAGTCAAAAGTGCTATACTGGTCTGCAAATTGTCTTTTAGACATTTTAGGTACGATATTTTGATGCGCATAAAACCCAAAGCTTTTGCTTAGCAAGGCTTTGACGTTTATGCGCATGATGTACCCCCCCGTGAACGGTTACGTTTATTTTCTCTTTTGGAAATATCGACAGCAGCTTTTATTTCATAGTAAGTTGAGTGCAAAGGTCTATTGGAGATGGGATAGCTCTGCATGCCGACTAGGTCAGAACAATGCATATACCTCGTAGCTACTTTTGGATTTGGATCAAACATACTTATGTAGGTTAAGTGATTAGGATCAATATCTTTTACCTGCTTATGCAGTTTTAATAGCTCCTCACTGGCATGATTTCTACTGACATCATCACCGATGCTCCAACTAAAAAGAGCTGGTTTATTCATGAATGCTTTTATTGTCTCACTTCTGTCCCAATTAGCCTCATGATCGCTAATGACATAAACACCTAGTCGCTTAGCCTCGTCGAGAAGCTTTTCATGATCATCCAGCCGGGCATCAACAGAGGCAAAAATTGTGTTGAATCCTGCAGCCCCAATGTCACGTAGAGCGTTCATTTGCTTATCAGCAGTAGATTTATATGAAACGTAATAGAAGCCAAAAGGAAAGAATGCTTTGCCGTCAGCCATGATAGTACCATTAGCACCTATCTTAACCTTAGCGATGTCTTGAGCAGTTACGTCAACATCAGCAGGATGGAATAAAAAATAACAAATAAGTGAACTCAAGAAAATAGTTAAAAATAAAATACATTTTTGAAGAGTTTTATCTATTTTGTTTTTGGTGTTATGCATGTAATCAGTTTCCTATATATTAATTCGTTGATTTTTACACTTAAATTAATATTTAACCCTGAGGTTATATCTACCTTATGTCGTTTGCGGGAACTTCTGTTGCAAGGCAATTGCTAAGGAACAAAGATAAAATCCAGTGAAATGCACCATCGAGGGAACGGGATAAAACGTTTCTTGAGTCAGCGAAGAAACTAAAAGGGCAACAGTTCCCCAGAAAATTGGCTTTAACCCCGTTTCATATTTATATAAGTAGTCAAGTATTTTATAAAACAATACTACAAATATCAATAAGCCGACTAAGCCAGTCTCTAAAACGATCTGAAGGGGAAGCATGTGGGCATTTGTTCCAGAATCTATCGCTGACCCAAAACCTGAGCCGACGAACCATCGCATAGGCTCTTCATCCAAGAACGAAATACGATCCATCCAGATCTCATCTCGCCCACTTAAGTTTTCGGTATTGCCTGCTGCTAACAAAGTTTCTTGGCGCTCAAAAGTCGAGGCTTCGGCAGAAGTAGAATCTCCGGTGTCTGGCTTAATAATTAGTGTGGTGACACCCGCAATCAGCGCAACCATAGCTGCTAACACTGCATACTTCGGTTTCTTCGACCAACATGTTATTGCAAAAAGTATAATTGTTAGCAAACCCGTGCGAGATTCACTTAAAAAACAGGCGAATATGGACATAAATAGAAAGATATTGTCAGAAAAGACTTTTTTACTTAGTCCCAAGTGGATTTTCAAAATTATGAGCATAAAAACTTGAGCTGCTACATAGGCATGGTTGTAACCTATAGTGCCCCAGCCGATTTTCTCAAGACCTTCATAAGAGACGTAGCGGTTCCAAGGGCCTGCTATATAAGGGTTTTGAGGCAAATGAGCAACAAGTACAGACGGGGGAAAAATAGAGAAATACGTAACTACAATTCCTGCGCACGCAAATATTAAAACAACCTCAATAATACGCCTTAAAACATTGATTCGCTCTGGTGTTAAAGGTATGCGTGCGGTAACCCAAAATATACAAGTAAACTGAACTAAGCGATAGATTTCGTAAATGCCGAAACTACCCCCTTTGGCATCTTCAGCGGTAACCCAAGTGAGATTCCAGGTAAACGACAGCATGGAACCAAAGCAAATAATTATAAGGATAAAAAATATAGTACTTTTTGCTCTTGATGCTGCTGGAGTATGCCGAGAATTTAGCAAAAACGTCAAGACAAGCAGACCTGCTGCAAAGTCAGAAATGGTAGGCCACATTGCCCACGAAGGACCAATTGCCAAGATGGGGATTGTAAAACCCTGGGAGAGTAAATAACAGCAGAGGGAAAAAAATAACCATCTTGTGCGTCGCAGGCTCAAAGATGACGCGCCAGCAGGCTTTCGTTCAGTGTTGAGATTAAACAAGGTAAAGTTTCTCCAAATCTTTAATGCTAGTCCGAATATTGAACGAGCTCTGCTCGACAAGCGTAAAAGCTTCTAGGTGGGTAATTTCTGGCTTGGCTTCCTTTAACAGGATTACCTTGGCCCAGGTAGAGGCCGGTTGCGACAGCGACAGTCGCTGCACCAGAGGCTTGACCACATCTGCTTCCTCTGTAATCACATCAGAAAAGATACAGGGTAGTCTCGCCGCCTGTGCCTCCATCAAAACTAACGGTAGCCCCTCATGGAGGGATGGCAAGAGGAACACATCCATAGCGCCCATCATTAGTCTGGGTACATCAGGCCGGACACCTGCGAAAATGACACTGTCCGCAGCCAAGCCCACCTGCGCGACCTTCTGCTCAATTTCCGGGCGCAGCGAACCATCACCTACTAATAAGAGGCGCATCCTCGGTTCTCGCTTGGCAACTTCCGCTGCGATTTCCACAAGAAATGTATGGTTCTTCTGTTCGACAAATCTACCGACGTGGCCAATTACAAAAGCATCAGCAGGAATACCCAACTCAGCACGAACGGCGACCGGATCGACACTATCCTGGAACCGAGTCAAGTCAATGCTACAGTAAAATATCTCTCGACATAGGTCAGCATCGCTGGTTGGGCCGAACAGAGCCACTGCTGCCTTTCGACTTGCCCCTAGGCCAATCGTCGCATGACGGTCGATCAATTGTGTCATCAATTTTAGATACCCACGCCGCAAAAGCCCAGCCTGAGCATGAAGTTGGGAGGTATCTAGATGGCTGTGGGAAATACGGACGGGTACGCCTGCGTGCTGCGCCAGACGAAGGACGTAGCCACTGAAGTGATGGACATGGCTATGGACAATGTCATAAGGGCCATACTCCCGCAAAATATGTTTGAGGTTGCGAGCGTACAACCATGGTTGCGATGGATGAAGGCAGGGAATAATCTTGCTACCGAGGGCGCGAATTTCGTCATCGTAAGCGCACTTCTGCGTCGTGTGAACTAAGAAATCCAGTCGGAAGCGATCGCGGTCAATGTGGCGCAGGATGTGCATGAGCCAGGTTTCGGTACCACCCCGTTCCATCCCGCCAACGACATGGAGTATGCGTACCGACATTAGGCTCTCCTCCATAGCGTTGAGAACTTAACCCGACTCCAAGCTGCTACCAGTTCACTAATAAGCAGTTGGCGTTGGTATGGCTCAAGCAGGCTGGTGATGTAAGAATGTATATCCATCATTAGTAAATACCTTGTGATTCTTTTGCAGAAGGTGGAATATTTGCAGTCCTCAATGCATTAATTTGGCGTTTGTGCAGCTGGTGGAGTGTATGAATGATCACTCCGAAAGAAATACCAGCTTGCACAATTGCCGCAAGGATCTGCGCTACAGCTACCCCTCGCAATCCACTAGTGGGGAGCAACCAGAAGCAAGCTGCGGCTGAGATAGTTGTAACCAAAGCAAATATTGGCATTTGGATGCGGAAGTATCTAGCTGCCGTCATTCCGTAGCCTAAAAACGAGGACACGTAACTGAGCGCTGCAGCCACCATTAGCCACACCAACAAATCCGCATGCTCAGCGTACTCGGATCGGTAGAGAAGAGTAAGTATCTTCTGGCCAGCGACAAGAGCCACCAAGACACCCGCTCCACCCAGCAGTGCACCAATTCCCACCAGCTTGAGCAAGAGCGTGCTGAAAGCTCTGCTATTTCCCGCCGCGTAATATTTCGCTAGCCGTGGACAAGCTGACTCACCGAGAGCATTCACCACCGTGCCCCCTGCTATCATCAAGTAGGCTATGGCGGCAAAGACGCCCAGTTCCCTCTCCCCCAAATACCGCTCAATAAAGTAGCGCGGGATGTTAGTGTTCAGCGAAAGCAGCATCATCACCAAACCCAGAGGCAGGGCGAGCCATACTAGCTTTCCCAGCTTTCCCAAATGCCAACGTGGTCGTAGTGCCACCGCCAAATCAGATTCTCCAGATACCTGACTCTGTGCTGTCTGTGGGGAGGTGTTTAGCATCAATGCGCCGCTGCGGATGTCGTAGCCAACGAGGACTAGAGCCCAAGCAACAGCCAACCCCACAGCTCCACATAAGACACTACCCGTCAGATCGATTCCGATTCCCAACAGTAACAGCGATAAACAGCCTTTGATCATCATTGAAACTGCAATGCGGTTCATCTGTTCGTGCTGCTGAAGTAGCCCGTAAAACACGTCACTGATAGATTCAAACGCCTTGGCCAAGCCCAGCACCAAGATGACTAGTGATGTCTCCCAGCGGTATCCGGCTGCGAGAGTAATTCCTACAATTATCAGAAGCGCCAGCCCTGTTGAGATCAACCTAAGACCCAGGTAGTCCCCAAAAAGATACTGGTGTCTAGCGTCTGTCGCCTGGACAACTCTTAGGTGAAGATTTGTAAACAGTACTACTGGTGCAGTAACCGCAAGCCCTAAAGTAAACTGCCCTACCATTTCTGGACTGCCGAGTTTAGCGATCACCACCAGCATCCCCCACTGGCAAGCTGCATAAACAACATTGCCAGCGAAGGTCCAGGAGAAATTGCGGCGCATTGTCATTGGCTTGAGTTGCATATACCAAGTTGAATACAGCTAGTGAGTTGAACGTTCTTACTTTAAGGCAAGTTTATAAAGTTTGATCAATTCTTTGTCATCCAGAATATTATCACTTTTTTTACCCAGAAAATAATATCCTGAAGCAGCATCAAGACTACCGACATTATCAATTATTAAGTAGTCGATATACTTCAAAAAGAAAGATGTCAATCTTACCCAGACTGCGATCATGGTTCTCCATAATTTTGATGTTGTGAAACTCAAAAGGAAATATCTGTAAGACCAAGCTAATGCCATTCCTGGCCCACAGGTTGCTCCACTATCAATTTCCTCAAACCTTCTAAACAGGCGCCGATGTCCCAAATAAGTAAACCGAGTAAAGTCATAACAGCCCCCGTGTACTTGTTGCATGAATGGCGTTTCAGCATAAACTAAGCCATCTTCTTTTAGTACCCTATGAATTTCCTCTACACATCGCCATGGATCAACTACATGCTCAAGTACTGCTTGCACAATTACACCATCAAATGAATTATCATCAAAAGGAATGCTGTGTGCATCACCTATGACGGTTGTGCGAGGCCCAAAAGAAACATCACTTTCAACTAACTCAATATTTGGATGTCCTATAAGAGCTTCCATTCCTTCACCCACTATGCTACCGTAACCGTTCACGGGGGGGTACATCATGCGCATAAACGTCAAAGCCTTGCTAAGCAAAAGCTTTGGGTTTTATGCGCATCAAAATATCGTACCTAAAATGTCTAAAAGACAATTTGCAGACCAGTATAGCACTTTTGACTACTCACAATTATCCGGTATAAATCCAATCTAGACTGGTTTTCGTACTGATTACGTGTGATTTCATATTGGACGTTTTTTTGATCCCCCCCTGAACGGTTACATGCTACCACCAATAACTAAAACCTTTAATGGTCTTAATTGAGCTAGCAAGATTTTCGTAAACTTCTCATAGTTGGTTGTACATTTTATGTTTCTACTAACGTCAGGTAATAAATTTTGGAGCGCTTGTTTAAGCTTGTTTTTGGGAGACAAATCAAAAGTAGTGCTGCAATGATTAACAAAATCATCAATGGAGAACAGACTAAAATCTTCATCAATCAAAATTGGTATGCCATTGATTATAGGAAATAAACCCCTACATTTAGTATTGTTGCATTGGTAATGCTCACCATGCATTTCTAACTTTGTCTTACAGATAGGACAACACAGTATCTCTTGAACTGTTGTAGATAGTCTGATTTCAGATTGCATAGATGTGATCCTCTAAGTAATGGTGGGTTCTAAGTCTTTGAATTCAATCATTCTCCAGGCAGGGAAGCTACACTACGCTGAGGCATGGCTGTGCCACTTACCTCACTGAAGCTTGAGCTAAGCGCTGAGGCTTTGATCGCAGTTTCAGGATTTTTCTTTAAAGCTTCTGCTTGAACATCAGTCCTTGAATATCCATGCGTGTATTCAGCAACCAGCTGCTTCAGCAAAAAGACAATCAGATTAGAATCATTTCTACTTGCTGCTTCACAGAGTGCTTCTACTATAAACTCCAGCTTTTCTGGAACAATGCCACTGGCGTTTCGGACACTCAGAATTTTTTCGTGCTGGGTTGGTGTATATTGCTCGCCCGCAATAAACAGTTCTTCGAACAATTTCTCCCCTGGCCGGAGCCCCGTAAATACGATGTCAATATCTTTGCCCACCTCATATCTTGACAGGTGAATCATATCCTTTGCTAAGTCAACAATTTTCACAGGTTGCCCCATATCGAGCATGAATACTTCACCACCGTGACCGATTACCGATGCCTGCAAAACCAGTTGAACTGCTTCGGGAATTGTCATGAAATAGCGGCGGATATCGGGATGGGTAACCGTTACCGGACCACCCTGAGAAATTTGTTGCCTGAAGGTTGGTACAACGCTGCCTCTACTGCCAAGAACGTTGCCAAAACGAACAACGACAAAGGGCTTCCCGCTCTTTTGGGCGGCCCGAAGCACCAGCATTTCAGCGACTCTCTTACTGGTCCCCATAATACTAGTTGGATTAACCGCCTTGTCCGTCGAAATCATCACAAAGTGACCAACATCATATCGCCGCGCCAGATCCAGGAGATTTTTTGTCCCCAACACATTATTGGTGATCGCTTCAGGTGAATTTAATTCCATCAGGGACACATGTTTATGGGCTGCAGCGTGGAAAATGATGTCGGGTCTGAATTGGTCAAAAGCGTACTCCAGTCGAGACGGAAATCGAATATCGGCTATGAGGGTAGCAAGACGCGGTATGTGTCCTTGGGCTTCGCCATCCTTTCTGAGTAATTCCAAAACCCGTTCTAGCTCTTGTTGGATATTGAACACAGAATTTTCTCCGTGCCCCAACAGCATCATTTCGGCAGGGCAGCACTTTAAAATTTGGCGACAAAGCTCACTACCAATCGACCCTCCTGCCCCCGTAATCAGTACTTTCTTCCCCATGAGGAATCTGGAGACACTCTGGAAATCCGTTTGTATGGGTTCACGTCGCAGCAAATCCTCAATCTTTATATCCCGAATGCTTTCTTTGCCTACACGGCCATTGAGGAGCTCATGTATCCCAGGTAGCGTGCTGGTTGGAACTCCAATTGATTGACAAGTATCTACGATTTCCCGAAGCACTCTCCCAGGAACCGTAGGCATGGCAATAATGACTCTGTCGATATGTAGGGAGCGAACAATTTCGGGAATTTGATAGCGATTACCAACTACAGGCAGCCTGCGAATACGTAAGTTGAGTTTTTCACGGTTATCGTCAATGAAAGCGACAGGATGAAAAGCGAGCCAAGGACTTTGTTGCATCTCCTGTACTAGGGCAACGCCAGCACTGCCAGCACCAACTATGAGTAGGCGATCGCGTTGATAAAAATTCCGATGTCGTTGGCTGAATCTTTCCACAGCCCGAACACTGAAACGAAACCCGCCAATGAGGAGAAAGCTCAGCATTCCGTCAAGCAGCGGCAGCGAAAGCGGTAGATTTCTTGCAGGAGAACCGCTCCAGTCATGGAGTGAATAGAACAATACAGTCTGCAGTACTACAGCAGCAGGCATAAGTATAGTTATCTGCGTGAGTTCATCAATACTGGCATAACGCCAGTATCGTCTGTAAAAACCAAATTTATAAAGTACACTCAGTTTTACCGCCAAAAATAAAATTGTGACGATAATTAGGTCAAATCCGTAGAAATCGAGCTGGAAGAATTTATCTAAACGAAGTTCAAGTGCTAATACAGGTGTAATCAAAAAAGCAATGGCATCAAGGATGATGAAATGGCGATTTCTCAACTTAAGTAATGCCTTGGATAAAGTGTCTATTGGGTATGCGATAACGTCAAGCGGTATGTCAAAGGCTTTCATATTATTCGACTCTTAGATAATTTTAGTGAGTGAGGCACATTTCTTCAGGTCGTGCTGTCAGATGCTTTACTACTCCACCGTCACTGATTTAGCCAGGTTGCGGGGTTGGTCAACATCCAAGCCTCGACTTGCTGCAATGTGATAAGCCAATAGCTGCAAGGGAATTACCGTGAGGATAGGGGAAAGCAACTCTTCCACAGCTGGAACCGGGAGCAGGTGATCAAACGTCTGGGCTGCCTCTAAGTCATTCTTTGGAGTGACGCCAATCAGACGGGAATCACGGGCTTTGGCTTCTTGGGCATTGGAGAGGACTTTTTCGTAGACACTACCCGGCATCGCGATCGCTAGCACCGGCACCTTAGCATCTAACAGCGCGATCGGCCCATGCTTGAGTTCGCCTGCTGGATAACCTTCAGCGTGAATGTAGCTGATTTCCTTGAGTTTCAGTGCCCCCTCTAAGGCGATCGGGAAGTTAATTCCGCGTCCTACAAAGATAAAGTCTTGAGTTTCAGCAAATTGGTGTGTTAACTCCTGGATATAAGGATCAAGACTCTCCAGAATCAGTTCAATTTGCGCTGGGAGCTGGCGCAAGCCTGTGATCAGCAGCTCGAGCCCTTTTGGGGAAACAGTCTGACGCCTTAGGGCTAAATCTAGCGCTAAGCAGTAAAACGCCATTAGCTGGGCGACAAAGGTTTTGGTTGCGGCAACTCCAATTTCAACCCCGGCGTGAGTATCAATAATATTAGGCACCATCTGAGCAAGCGTGCTTTCCGGGCGATTGGTAATCCCCAACAGTCGCGGCTGCAACTTGGGCAGTTGACTAAAGCGGCGCTGTTGTTCCATTGCCAAAGCCGCCAGCGTATCAGCAGTTTCCCCGGACTGAGTGACGCCAATGGTGAGCGTATTCGGCGTTAGGGGTGAGGGTGCATAGCGAAACTCCGAGGCATACTGCACCATGGTGGGAATCCCCGCCAGTTGTTCAAGCAGGTATTTCCCCACTAATCCAGCATGCCAACTGGTGCCACAGGCAATAATTTGAATTTGTTCTAAATCCGCGTAGAGTTCAGCAGGTAGTTCCAGCTTCATTGGCATTTGGGACAGGTCACCTGGGTGCCAGTCACTGTTGAGGTAAGCTTCTAAACAAGTCCGCACCACTCCAGGTTGCTCATAGATTTCCTTGAGCATGAAGTGCTTGAAGCCCTGCTTTTCCACTAATACTGGGTTCCAACTCAGGGTGCGGGGGTATTTTTTCAAGCGCTCGCCCGCCAAGTTGAACACCTCAACTCCCAGTGGCGTCAGTCTTGCCAGTTCGCCATTTTCTAACGTCAGCACCGCACGAGTATGGGGAACAAGGGCAGTGGTATCGGAGGCACAGAAGAATTCTCCCTGACCAAAACCAATCGCTAAGGGAGCTTGTTGCCGCGCGATGATCAATTCGTCGGGGTAGTCGGCACAGATCACGGCGATCGCAAACGCCCCCTTGAGTTTATTCACTGCATGCCGCACGACTTCTAGAAAGGGTGAGGGGGTGAGGGGGTGAGAGATAAAGACTGAGCGATTAAGTGAGGGATGACTTCTGTATCGGTATCAGAACGGAACTCATGTCCCAGCAGTTTGAGTTCAGAGCGCAACTCGCGGTAGTTTTCAATAATGCCATTTTGCACCACCGCCACTCGCATTGCCGTATCCATGTGCGGATGAGCGTTGTACTCATCTGGCTTACCATGAGTTGCCCAGCGAGTGTGTCCAATACCTATTCGGGCAGGGTTCTCTATATGTTCTATTTTTTCACGCAAATTGTGGAGTTTGCCCTTGGCGCGGACGCAGTGAATATCACCCTCCAAGACCGTGGCGATTCCGGCGGAATCGTAGCCCCGGTACTCTAGTTTCTCTAACCCTGCCAGCAAAATTTCTGTAGCCGCGTGAGTGCCAATATAGCCAACAATTCCACACATGCGGTGCATTCCACTCCTTAAAGAGTATTTAGAAATTTAAAGTGAATAACAAAGTAGACGCATAAACCATGACCACAAAAGCATACCCACAAACCACACGAACAACTGGAGGAACCTGAATTTGAAATTGTTCAAATGTGGATTTCTCTCGGAAAAAAAGAGGGCAGTTCTAAAAAAGTCAGGAGATACTTTAGGTATACCAAGAGCTGAAGCTGCGAGCTTTTATTAGTTGTTTCAAACTCCGTCTCTCCTTAAATTCCAGAATATAATCTTTCATCTATTTTGTCTACAAGCAAAATATTAAATTTCATATTAATTAATAAACTCACTTGTTAAGCTTCACAATTAGCACTTATCGGGAATAAATCAAATTAAGTGATCAACAAAATAATCTTAGCCAATTGTTTATTACCTTTAAGAGTAGTCTCACCATATTTAAATAGTTAGAGCCGTGAATAAGTAGCAGAGACTCTCTTCGGTCACCGATGGTAGTGGCTAATCCTTGACCCAAAACGTTTTGGGCTGTCTGCCCCGAGATTTTTTCCTGACATTATGCCCAGCCGTGTGTTGAATATCCTTCTCATCACCAGCGATGTGGTTGCCTCTGACCGAGAACTCTCTTTGCGGTTACGGGTGTGGGGTGTAGGAGAAGAGGATATACCCACACCCCATAGGGTACAAGCCCCCGACTTCAGTCGTGGAGACTAAGAAATATTTGTTTTGAGAGGCTCCGCCCGAAAAACAAGACATCCTGATTACAAGCACCTTTATTTATCTATGGGGACCCCCCCACACCCCACACCCCACACCCGCGCGCAGCGCTCTGACTTTTTGATGATTTTATTATGACTTTTTGATGATTTTATTATGACTTTTATGGATTGTCACAGTTATTATGGGTAAGTAAGCTTTTAGAAAAGCTCAATCCATAGATAAAGAAACTCATTACACGAGCAAAGCAAACTTAACTTGAACCCATTCTTGAAATCAAGCTACAGAACCACGCAGGGTAGCATTAGTATCATTTTTAAGATGTCAAGAACTTAAGCTTAAACGGATTTTTTGAGCAGTGTAGTAAAGATGGGAATAGGAGAGTAACCAACGATAAAATTCAGCAAAGCGACACAAATCAAAGAAGTTGAACAGATAACAATTGAGTCTATCCCTGTTGCTCAAATTGCTAACAAAACCTATATTGAGTTATGAGAATTTCAGCTCACTAACTGAAATTGATTTGTTCATTAGTTGTTTCAAAGTCCGCTTTTTCTACTTAATCCTAGGCTCGGCTGTGGTGGTGCTCAGAGTGCCGCAACTTTTTGATTTGTGCTTGAATGCGACGAACTGACCAGTCTTGTTCTGTAACCGTTCAGGGGGGGATCAAAAAAACGTCCAATATGAAATCACACGTAATCAGTACGAAAACCAGTCTAGATTGGATTTATACCGGATAATTGTGAGTAGTCAAAAGTGCTATACTGGTCTGCAAATTGTCTTTTAGACATTTTAGGTACGATATTTTGATGCGCATAAAACCCAAAGCTTTTGCTTAGCAAGGCTTTGACGTTTATGCGCATGATGTACCCCCCCGTGAACGGTTACCTTGTTCTAGCACCTGCTGGAGCAGGATGGCACGTTGTTTGTCGTCTTTAAGCCGAGAGAGGGCAATGGCTTTGGTGTAATCCAGCCCTTGAGTTTGAATTGCTTGCTGCAAGTCATGGGGTAAGTTGAGCAGGGGCAGGCGGCTGGTGACAAAAGATTCCCAGCTCATCCGACCTAATGAGTCAAACACGGTAGTGACGGTTTCAATTTCAGCTTGACTCAAAACGTTTTGGGCTGTTTGCCCCTTGGCTTCTTTTGCCATTCTCATCAGCAGAGACGTGGTTGCCTCTGGCGTTAGTTGCAGATTGAGTGCCAGCAGACTCAGTATGCCCTCTGTTTCTTCGATGGCTTTGAAGTTTTGACGCTGGAGGTTTTCAGCCAGAGCGAGGGTTGCGGCTTCGATATCGCTTAAGTGCCGTATGACTACGGGTACTGTTTGAAGTCCGGCAGCCTGGGCGGCTCGGAATCGCCGTTTTCCTGCTACTAGCTCATATCTGCCGCTCTCACCTGACATCGGTCGCACGAGTAGCGGTTGCAGAATCCCGTATTGTTGAATTGATTCAGTGAGTTGCTTTAAAGCTTCGAGGTCGAAATACCGACGCGGTTGCTCCAGCTTCCTGAGCTGAATTTGTGATAAAGCGACAAATTCAATTTGTTCTAATTCGACTTCAGCCATGACGTTTTAAGTTTACATACATAGAACAAAGAGGGTTATTGCTTATTAAGCGTATTAATAGCAATGATCTGGTTATGCTTGCTCATGGAATTTACCAACTAAATTACCGTTTCGTTGAGCTTTCTTGTTTAGATTGGCATTTATATTCTCACAAAAAACAGGTTTGGCAATAACAAGTTTCTAAAAGTTTATACTTTATTTTTACTTGAGCTGACGAGCACTTTATAAGGATAAACGTAGTGGGTATCCATGACTTGTCCCGCCTGACAAGAGCACCAGACTCAATAAGTTTTATTCTAATAAGTGGACACATTTATCGATTCATGACTGGGGAAATCAAGGCAAAATTAAATTGCATTTGCTCTTACCGATATCAGCATACCTGATTAGATACTGAGAGCAGTATCTTTTTCGGAATTGAGAATTAATAAGTTAATAATCTGACGGTGAACACTCAACCTTTGATAAAATATTTATCATAAATAATACAGATAATTACATTGACCTCGGCACGGCAGCAGCCTCAGCTTTGCCTTCGGCATCCACCACAAAATACTAGTCATAAAAAGTTATATTACTATAACCTTAAAGGTAGTAGTTGATCAAGTATCTCAAACTAGGCACTGGGAACCACCAACTCAACTCCGGACAATTTGTAAAGTTTTTGTAAACTTTTAGAAACTTGTTATTGCAAAATTTATTTTCTATGAGAAAATCAGTATCGTTCTAGACAATAAAGCGCTGGAAAATGGTAATTTACTTGAGAAAACCTATCCGCAAGCAGAACCAGACCATTGCTATTAATCTGCAATGCTCTTGTTTGCTCTATGTATTGTTCTAGGTATAGAGACATTAGCTCAATCAATTAAACTACACCCATCTGTAGTTTGTCGATTACAGTATTTAACGTACTTGTTGTAGCGAAAAAGTGTTTCAACTACTGCAAGTGGTTGACAACACTCCCGGCATCTTGGGCAAGCGATTTAGTCTGAATCTGGCAACCAATAAAAACATCTACTACTTAGCCTTCTTTCTAGAAAAGCTGAATATGGATTACAAGGAATTTTTTTGTTTAATCCTCTTAGTAATGCTACGCAAAAAAGATTTTAGTCATTTTTTGGTTTGCAAAAAAAAATCACAAAAGTATCCGGAAAGCTATGACTTCAGTTTGTAGATTAAAGTGAGAGCGTCCTTGATCTCATTTAAATGCACACATCTCTCGTCAAATGCATATTGAGCCTTGTATTTAATTCAACCTACCTACTTAAAACGTCATGGCTGAAGTCGAATTAGAACAAATTGAATTTGTCGCTTTATCACAAATTCAGCTCAGGAAGCTGGAGCAACCGCGTCGGTATTTCGACCCCGAAGCTTTAAAGCAACTCACTGAATCAATTCGACAGCACGGGATTCTGCAACCGCTACTCGTGCGACCGATGTCAGGTGAGAGCGGCAGATATGAGCTAGTAGCAGGAGAACGGCGATTCCGAGCCGCCCAGACAGCCGGACTTCAAACAGTACCCGTAGTCATACGGCACTTAAGCGATATCGAAGCCGCAACCCTCGCCCTGGTTGAAAACCTCCAGCGTCAAGACCTCAACGCCATCGAAGAAACAGAGGGCATACTGAGTCTGCTGGCACTCAATCTGCAACTGACGCCAGAGGCAACCACGTCTCTGCTGATGAGAATGGCAAAAGAAGCCAAGGGGCAAACAGCCCAAAACGTTTTGGGTCAAGCTGAAATTAAAACCGTCACTACCGTGTTTGACTCATTAGGTCTGATGAGCTGGGAATCTTTTGTCACCAGCCGCCTGCCCCTGCTCAACTTACCCCATGACTTGCAGCAAGCAATTCAAACTCAAGGGCTGGATTACACCAAAGCCATTGCCCTCTCTCGGCTTAAAGACGACAAACAACGTGCCATCCTGCTCCAGCAGGTGCTAGAACAAGACTGGTCAGTTCGCCGCATTCAAGCACAGATCAAAAAGTTGCGGCACTCTGAGCCACCAGCACAGCCGAGCCTAGGGTTATTCACTACCAGCAGTGAGCAATTCCCTTCAGAGAGAACAGGGGTGGCAATTGGGGACAGGGGAAGAGATCAGGCTTCATCACACAATGCAGAATCAACACACATTTCAAAGGTGAAAATCCTGCCCTATTCCCCAGAGTTTGAACTGGCGGAGAGCTTGTACCCCACGGATAAATCCGTCGGACTACTCGACTTGCCCAAAAGCCCTCCCCTCTTCTCTGCAGGAAACATCGGTGACACCAAAACCGATGAGTCGGATAACTCCTCAGCCCGCGGCGAACAAGCTGAAGCTGGTGGAGCCGGAACCAATAAGACGCTCAATTATAAAAGGCCAACTACCGCTTGGAATACTAAAGATTTTAAGTTCGCACAACCAGACATCGAGCCAGAACCTGCTCAAACAGTGCCATTTTCACTGATAGTGGAGCCCAAAGCCACGATTGCTTCTGAATCAAGTGCTGAACCTAAGAGTGCTCCTAGTCAGCAGGAGCTTCATGCATTGCCAGATGAGGAGCCACTATATAGACAGCTGAATTTGTTCAATCAGATAGAAACTATTTCCAGAACGGTGCTGGACTTGCTCAGAAGACGCCGAAAGCCTATTTCTGACATCAAAAAGCAAAGCCGATTGGAAGCACTTCTAGTCGAATTGAATCAAATACTCGTAGAAAAATGGTAGCAAGGCATCTGATCATAATAGGTTTTTTGAGGAGCTATATACCAATGTCATGGAAAAGTTAAATAATGCTATTTCTCGTGGAAATAAGATTATGAAAAAGCTGTTTCTTTTATTTATTAAATTATGTAAAGTTTACGAAAACTAGAAAAAATAATGATAAAAAAAGAAGAGTAAAACTAAACTATCTGAAGCAAAGGTCACAAAAATATTGGCTATTTGCTGAATTCCAAAGTTTATTTTGCGCTCCGCCCCTAACACAAACCTGCTCAAAAGTTGCCTAGTTTTTTTGAGTTTTCTTTGATCTATCTGAAGTACCGGACGCTAGCAGTTCGGCCTGAAAAGGCCATCCAATAAGTTATGGATAGCTGACACCAACGTATCCAATTCTTATGCGCAAGCGTTGTTAAACAAGACAGAGAGACTTTGGGGTGTACTCGGGGTAACCCAAGCAATTGACACGTTTAAACACATTGAGAAAGGCAGGTATCTAGTAATGAAGCCAGTGACAGTGCTTGTGACTGGAGTGGGAGCCCCAGTTGGGGTTAGCATCATCAAGGCCCTGCGAGCTTCCAATCTGCTTGTGAAGGTAGTGGGGGTTGACAGTGAGCCTTTAGCTCAGGGGCTGTTCCGGGTGGATCGGGCGCACCTTGTGCCCTCTGCCCGTGAGGATGCGAATGCATACTTTGAGTCCCTAGTTAAAGTTAGCCGGGCTGAAAACGCCGAGATTCTGTTCTCGGGGTGGGAAGGAGAACTGCCCCTACTGGCTGAGCGCAAGGCAGAGTTTGAGGAGCGCACAGGCGCTGTCCTTCCCCTAGCACCGACCGCGACCCAGACAGCTCTAGACAAATGGCTGAGTATCAAGATGCTCAGCGCCGCTGGGGTGCCCGTGCCGGATACCGTCCTGCCAACTGATCACGAACAGCTGGAGGCTTTTCGCCGTCAGCACGCGTACCCATACGTAGTCAAACCCCGACGCGGTTCTGGTGGTCAAGGGTTGGTTATGGTGCATACGGACGAGGAACTTGCCTTTTTTAGCCGCTATACCCCTGACCCAGTGGTGCAAGAGCAACTGTTGCCAGCCGATAGGGAATACACCGTCGGGGTATTCCTCCTGAAAAGTGGAAAACCCGCTGGTGTGCTGGCTCTTAAGCGAACCTTGGCTGGGGGGCTGAGCTATCGCATGGAGAGCAACCACAACCCCGATGCATGCAGGATTGCGGCACAGGCGGCTGCTGCCTTGGGCTTGGTCGGCCCGGTAAACGTGCAGATGCGCCTGACTGCTGCTGGTCCCAAGGTGTTTGAAGTCAACCCGAGGTGTAGCACTTCCACCTGTGTGCGCGCCCACTTTGGGTTGAACGAGCCTGAAATGGCAATCCGCCATTTCGTGCTCGGGGAGGATCTAACGCCACCAGCCGTGCATCAGGGCATTTGCCTGCGGTTCTGGGAGGAAATATATCTGCCGGTTGAAGTCAAAACGGCAGCCCAGCAGGGCCACTACCTTTGTCAGGGTCAGAACGGGGGAGAGTTCTAGCGATGAATGCCAAATTTGGCTCTGATAATCGTTTCACCAGATATAGCAGACTGGTTAAGTCAATCTTGGACAGAGTGATAGCTGCGATCGCCCTGCTGTTTTTATTTCCCCTGCTGCTGATGATTTCGTTCGCTATCTACACCCGTATGGGCAGACCGATCCTTTTCACCCAACCGCGCCCCGGCAAAGATAGTTGCATCTTTAGTTTCTATAAATTCCGCACTATGACTAATGACCGTGACGCCTTAGGCAACCTTCTCCCGGACGAAAAACGCCTCACAGCCCTGGGTCAATTTCTGCGTGAAACTAGTTTAGACGAACTCCCCCAACTTTGGAACGTCCTCAAGGGTGACATGAGTTTCGTCGGTCCCCGTCCCCTGGTGGTACTATACCTGGATCGCTACACCCCTGAGCAAGCACGCCGTCACGAAATTCAACCCGGCATCACGGGTTGGGCTCAGATCAACGGTCGCAATGCCATAACTTGGGAAGAAAGATTCAATCTTGATGTTTGGTATATCGATCATTGGAGCCTATGGCTTGACTTGAAAATTCTGTTGTTAACAGTATGGAAAGTCTTGCAAAGAGATGGTATCAGCCAAGCTGGTCATGTCACCATGGAAGAATTTAAGGGGAAATGCCATGAAAACTAGTTTCAGACGGACGACTGTTATTGCCATTATTTTCTAGAACAAAAGTGGCAATATTACGATGACAATTATTAAGCCAATCCTCCTCTCAACTCCTCATATGGGGGAGCAAGAGTTAGATTTTGTTAAAGAAGCGTTTGAAACCAACTGGATTGCCCCCGTTGGTCCTCATGTGGACGCTTTCGAACAAGAATTCTCTCAAGTAGTCGGTGCTAGCCACGCTGCTGCTGTCAGCTCTGGAACTGCTGCTCTCCATCTGGCTCTAAGACTGGTTGGCGTTGAGTCTTTTGATGAAGTCTTTTGCTCCACCCTCACCTTTATTGCCACTGCTAACCCCATTACCTACTTAAGGGCAAAACCAGTTTTTATTGATAGCGATCGCACCTCGTGGAATATGAATCCCGACTTGTTGTGCGAAACCCTCGAACGCCGCGCTCGACTTGGCAGATTGCCCAAAGCCGTCGTGCTGGTACATCTGTACGGTCAAAGCGCCGATATTGATCCGATTCTAGAAGCTTGCCAACGCTATGAAGTGTCGTTAATCGAGGACGCAGCTGAATCCCTAGGAGCCACCTATAAAGAGCGATCGCCTGGAACCTTGGGCAGAATTGGCATTTACTCGTTCAACGGCAATAAAATCATCACGACTTCTGGCGGTGGGATGTTGGTCTCGGACGATCCAGACTTGGTGAGCCAAGCCCGTTTTCTGGCAACCCAAGCACGCGATCCGGCTGCTCATTATCAGCACTCAGAAATTGGCTACAACTATCGCCTAAGCAACGTTTTGGCTGGAATTGGTCGCGGTCAATTGCGCGTTCTCGAGCGTAGGGTAGCAGCCAGACGACGTAACTTTGAGGTTTACCAACAGGCTTTGGGAAAGCTGCCAGGAATAGAATTCATGCCTGAAGCTGGCTTTGGTCGCGTCACTCGCTGGCTCACCTGTATCACAATCAACCCTGCTGCCTTTGGCGCGTCTCGAGAACAACTTCGCGTCGCACTTGCCAAACAGCAAATTGAAGCTCGTCCAGTTTGGAAACCTCTGCACCTACAGCCTGTATTTGCTGGTTGTGAATGTATTGGGGGTGCCATTGCTGTAGATCTGTTTGAGCATGGCCTGTGCTTACCCTCTGGCTCTAATCTGACGACTGAAGACTTAGAGCGAGTGATCCACGCCATTACTGAATTTCACTTTGGCGTACAAACTCACTGAAACTTCATCGTAGTCGCACTTTCTTCCGCTAAAATCTGGCATCATACCAGACACGAATATCGTAATAAAATTCACATCCGTAAGCGGAATGTTCGGAGATGATCAATAGTTTCTCTTCAACAACAATTTTTATTTAAGTTAATTAAAAAGTAATGTAAATAACTATTTTTCTGGCGCTATAATTTCTATTAGTTGAATATTTTCTGAGACTTAGATACACATTAGGCAAAAAGATTCATTTATGTATTGTCTAACTCAGAAAACAAGCATCTTTATTTTTTTGATAAAAGCCCAACTGTTCTGTGAAGAGCGAATTAAACCATGAACATTTTGTTTGACAAAAAGGAATTTCTGATGTCACTTGATGAGCTGATTGAAGCCCAACCAGGGACCTTGACCGGTGGCGAGAGCCTTCAGGGCATGGATAGCTGGAATTCCCTGGCAGTTGTTGGCTTTATTGCCTTGGTGGATGAGCAGTTTGGGACGACTCTAGCTCCGGATCAAATTGCTCAGGCTAAGACAGTAGATGATCTGATGACGCTGCTAGGTAACCAAATCGTCCACTCAACTGGCGGTTGATAATTGTGATGTCACTGGCAGCACTGTCTGACGCGAAGGCGTGTTTGTCGCCTCTCATGCATCTGTACTGCCAGGCACAAGTGTGGGTGACCCTACACGGTTGAGTGCTCTAGCATTAGCTTGGAACGTTTAACTAGCTCCGGAACTGGAATAGGGTAATCTCCCGTGAAACAGGCGGAGCAGAAACTGTTGGGGTCTTCTTTAGTCGCTTTCAGCATCGCTTCCCAGCTGAGATAAGCGAGGGATTCTACCTGAATTTGCTTGGCAATTTCTTCCACTGACTTAGTGGAGGCAATTAGCTGCTCCTGGCTATCAGTGTCGATACCATAAAAGCAGGGGTGAGTAACTGGCGCAGACGAAACTCGCATATGAACCTGAACCGCCCCAGCGTCCCGGAGGGCTTGCACAAGTTTGCGGCTGGTCGTGCCCCGGACAATTGAGTCATCCACAATCACGACGCGTTTCCCAGCCAATACATCTTTGAGGGGATTAAGTTTCATGCGGATGCCCGACTCGCGCATTGTCTGGGTCGGCTGGATGAAAGTACGGCCCACGTAGCGATTTTTAATCAGCCCCTCAGCGTAGGGAATGCCAGACGTTTGGGAAAAACCAATGGCAGCTGGAATACCAGAATCGGGAACACCAATAACAACGTCCGCCTCCACAGGAGACTCTTGACCCAGTAGCCGTCCCAGGCGGAGCCGGTAGCTATATAGGCTCTCATTATGCATGATGCTATCCGGTCGGGCAAAATAAATCATCTCAAAGATACAGAGCTTACGCTGGGGCTGTTGAGCCCAGTGGAAGGAAGCCAGACCTTCTTCGGTGATCCAAACCAACTCTCCCGGTTCTACATCACGCAGGTAACTAGCACCAATGATGTCTAGACCACAAGTCTCGGAAGCAAGGACATAGCGCTGGGGGTTACTGTCCAGGATACCAATGACTAAGGGGCGGATGCCGTTGGGGTCACGCGCACCCATTAGACCATCTGGGGTACCAATCACTAGACTGAAGGCTCCTTGGCAGCGCCCAAAAGCACGAATGGCTCCTTCCAACCATTTTTTGCCAGAGTTAATTTCTTCGGCGATCGCAAACGCAATTAATTCTGAATCTGTGCTAGTGACTAGGTTGCAGTTGCGCTGGAGCAATTCCTCGCGCAGAGCCGCCGTATTTACCAGATTACCGTTGTGAGCCAGAGCCAGCCTCCCCAAGCTTGTTTCCACAAGAGCTGGCTGGGCATTGACGACGCGGCTAGAGCCAGTGGTAGAGTAACGAGTGTGACCCACAGCTAAGCTACCCGGCATCTGGCTCAAGACCGATTCATTGAAAACCTGAGACACCAACCCCATTTCTTTGTGTAGATGAACTTGTTCTCCGTCAAACGTGGCAATTCCAGCTGATTCCTGTCCACGGTGCTGGAGGGCATATAGGCCAAAGTAAGTCATTTTAGCTACGTCTTCCCCTGGTGCATAGAGGCCAAAAACGCCGCAGGCTTCCTCGGGCTTGTCAGGGCGCGTCTCAACGCTATTGATCAAGTTTGTACCCAGTTGCGTGTGGGCATCCGAGGAGAGGGGATGGTTGGGAATCATGCTACGGATTTGCTCCTGAGGGGGATGTTGAGTCAATGGGGTCTATATCTGAATCTATGGATTCAAATACTTTAACCAAGCTTAATCAGTTGTTAACAATTCTACACTACAGCACTAACGTAACAATGATAACCAGTAATAGCACCGATTTTGGCTGGGCGGTTCTAATTAGTCAATTGAGCATACTGACTAAAGGGATAGACGCCGTTCTATGGCATTGCAGTAGCGATCTCTAATCGATTTGATCGTAACGCAGATTAAATGCTGGTTATCAGTAGTGAAAACCCGTAAAGGTGTGTCGGTACTCCCAACCGAGCCAATTTTTTGCCATTCATTCCCCAGGTGTTGCTTTAAATAGGATTCCCAAATGGCTGAGTGTTCTGGCGAGACGGAAACGATAATCTGCGCACCGCCTTCACCGAAGAGAAGGTGATCCCAGCGCCGTGACTGAGCTGAGAGCTGAGTTTCGGTCAAACCTAAATTGATTTCTGCTCCCAGACAGCCACTGATACAACCTTCAGCTAGTGCGATCGCAACTCCACCCTCAGCACAATCGTGAGCTGAACGCACCCAACCTTGACGAATTCCTTCGCGGCAAGCAGACTGGACACGACGCTCCAGCTCAAAATCCACCCTTGGAGGTAATCCTGCGACTGTGCCATGAATTGTGGCTAAATACTCCGAACACCCCAGTGTCAACTGATCTACTTCCAAAAAACGCCTTCCTAGTAGATAAATTAAATCCCCTGACGCTTGCCAAGATTGACCACAGACGCGAGTTAAATCAGGGATCAGCCCCACCATGCCAACCACCGGCGTTGGGTAGATCGGCTGGGGCTGACCAGCTGCATCAATGCTTTCATTGTACAGAGAGACATTGCCGCCTGTGACTGGCGTTCCCAGTTCCCGACAGGCATCTGCTAAACCTCTACAAGCTTCTGCCAGCTGCCAGTAGCCAACGGGTTTTTCTGGGCTGCCGAAATTAAGGTTATCCGTCACCGCTAGGGGTTCTGCCCCTACACAGCTGAGATTACGGGCAGCTTCTGCCACCACTGCCTTAGCCCCTTCATAGGGGTCTAGATAAACGTAACGAGGATTACAATCCACCGTTGCCGCCACACCCTTGGAAGAAGGAGCAGGGGGGGCAGGGGAGGCAGGGGGAGATTGTTTATAAAGATTCTCTGTCTTTCCACTCTCCCCCTGCTTCTCTTCTTCCCCTGCTCCCCCTGCTCCCCCTGCTCCCCCTGCTTCCCCTGCTCCCCCTGCTCCCCCTGCTTCCCCTGCTCCCCCTGCTCCCCCTGCTCTCTTCTCAGTAAGGGGGGAATTAACCGGACGTAACCGGATAACAGCTGCATCGGCACCACCAGGGAGAATCACCGTATTGTTCTGTACCTGATGGTCGTACTGGCGATAGATCCAGCGTTTAGAAGCAATGGTCGGGGTATCTAGCAGAGTCAGCAGAATTTCATTCCAAGCACGGAAACAGCCTTGGATCTCAATCCCAGCTGGTGTGCAGGGAGGGAGGCGATCGCTCGTCCACTCCCAAGCTTTACGGGCATACTCTGGTGCTTGGGCAAGCTTTTCTCTATGATAAAGCGGCGTATTTTCTGCTAATGCTTCAGCTGGGATTTGGGCTGCTACTTCACCTTGGAACAGAATTCGCACCACTGGCTCAGCAATCACTGTCCCTGCCACCACTGCATGAAGTCCCCAGCGGTGGAAAATTTCAATTAACTCCTGCTCGCGACCCTTGTGAGCAACGAATAGCATCCGCTCTTGGGATTCAGATAGCAGGTATTCATACGGTATCATCCCAGTTTCCCGCACTGGAATGCGGTCTAAATCCAGTTCAATCCCAACGCCGCCTTTAGCAGCCATCTCCGATGTGGAACAGGTAATTCCAGCTGCACCCATATCTTGAGCCGCTACGACTGCACCAGTCTTAAATGCCTCCAGGCAAGCTTCTATCAGAGATTTTTCCAGGAATGGATCTCCCACCTGCACTGCTGGACGGTCTTGTTCCGACTCATCGCTCAGTTCGGCACTGGCAAAACTAGCGCCTCCCATGCCATCCCTTCCCGTGGTGGAACCCACATACAGCACCGGATTGCCTAAGCCCACTGCCCCAGATTTAACAATTTCTTCAGTTTCCATTAACCCCAGTGCCATCACGTTCACTAAGGGATTGCTAGAGTAGGCGGGGTCAAAGTAAACCTCGCCGCCGACTGTGGGCACGCCGACCGCATTGCCATAATGTGCGATTCCAGATACTACGCCGGTGAATAACCGCCGCGTGCGAGCATCTTCTAGGGAACCGAAGCGCAGGGAGTTTAATAGGGCAATGGGACGCGCTCCCATTGTAAAAATATCCCGCAGTATCCCTCCCACTCCCGTGGCAGCTCCTTGAAACGGTTCAACCGCAGAGGGGTGGTTGTGGGATTCAATCTTAAAGGCCAGTCTCAGCCCGTCTCCTAAGTCTACCACACCGGCGTTTTCTCCGGGACCGACTAGAATGCGATCGCCTGTGGTAGGAAATTGCTTCAGTAGAGGGCGCGAGTTCTTGTAGCAGCAATGCTCGGACCACATAACCCCAAACATTCCCAGTTCAGCCTGGTTGGGATGGCGCCCCAGCCTGCGAACGATTTCTTCGTATTCGTCAGGCTTCAGACCAACAGATGCAATTTCTTCAGGGGAAAAGGGAGCGGATGAAATGGCAGACATGGGAGCCTTGGCAACAATGGGACAAGCCCAATTTTATCGATATATTTGGCTGCGGTGGGCTATCAGCTCTTCTTTTGACTCGAGCACGTCTTCCCAGATCTTAGCCTGCTCCCTGCAATGCATATTCAGCGGTTTGAGTTTGCTCCTCCAGCAACTCGGCACTCAGATGTTCCAGCAACTCGTAGCTATGATTCTGCATCACCACAACATGAGCTAAATCCCCTTGGGTAGCCAATTGCCATGAACGAGCAATGGCTGCTTTAGGTTTCGGAAAAACAACCGTAGTAGAATATAAGTTGAGCAAGCAAGGTAGTCCGCCCTGCTTTAACAGGCGGTGAAGATAGGCGGCTTTGTCAATACACGAGCGCACCTCTTGCTTAAATAGGTGCTGACGCTGGTGGATTGCATGGTAAAGAAACAGTGGTGCATGACCATTACGGGAGCCGCCAATAGTCGTGTCCTTTGACCCGATGTACTCAATGCTGCTAAACGACTGCTCTACTAGCAGCCTGTCGGAGAAAAGTTTAAGCTGTCGCCATGAGGACATTTAAGCGCCTCAAGTTGAAGGCTAGACAGACGAGACACCACTCGCCCGCTGCTTTGGTCAACCCTCGCAAGGAAAACT
>JAABUX010002429.1_pt1 | contig 26482 bp, 13 predicted proteins | sample 5561851 | NCBI WGS metagenome assembly JAABUX01 (sample SAMN10711883, study PRJNA513361) | rock metagenome | isolation source: Antarctica rocks | place: Antarctica: Victoria Land, Richard Nunatak red sandstone | collected 2016-01-03 | reverse complement strand
ACGGTTCCACCTTCGACGGAACCCACCTCACCAACGGCTACCACCCGCTCTGGATGGTCGTCAACGTAGTGCTGGCCAAACTGCTCACCGGGCGGCCCTTCTTCTACGCCCTGCTGGCCGTGATCTTCGCCTGCGTGCTCGCCACCTTTTTCTTCACCCGCCTGTGCCTGCGTCGCTACGCCGGCGAGGCAGCCGCCTCGGCCTGCGCCGGCCTGATCGCCGTCGAGGGGCTGCAGCTCATGAGCGGCGGCGTGGAAATCGTGCTCACCATCCCGCTGATGGCCGCCCTTTGCTGGTACCGCGTCTGCCGCTTCGGCTGGCGCCCCGGCAGCGCGGCCCTCTACGGACTGCTCTGCGCGGCAGTGGTGTTGTCACGCCTGGACACGGCCATCTTCGTCGCCCTGCTCGTACTCTTTGAGCTGCTTGCCGCCCGCGCAATCCCTCCAGCCCAAAAAACGCGAGCCGCCCTGGCCTTCGCCGCCGGCCTGCTCCCGCTCGCCGTGTACTTCGCGATGAACCAGCTTGTCTTCCACACCCTGATGCCCGTTTCCGGCCAGGCCAAGCAGCTGCGCTTCAGCCACGCCCCCAGCAGCCTGCCCTTTCATGGAGCTCTGCTCGGACCAGTGACGACGCTGCGTTACTTTCTGATATGGCCCGTACTCTGTAGCGGGCTCGTGGCCTCCCTGTGGCTTCAGCGTGGTCCAAAGCTCGACTTATCCCACGAACCAGACCGGCTCGACCCAGCCCACCGACCCCTGATCTGGGCACTGCTCGCCTTTCCCCTCGCGCAGCTCACGGCGCTTTCCTTCGTCAGCGATTGGCCGATCTGGCCCTGGTACCTGTACCCGTTTGTCACCGCTGCCATCGGCGTCGGCCTGGTGCTGCTCAGCCGCGGCAGCACCCCATACTCGCAAGTCAGCCGGTTTGTCCGAACATTCTCATGGACGACAGGTCTCGCCCTGCTGGCCCTCTTCAGCTTTATGCAGTGGCGCAACAGCAAGCGCCCGCACGTCCTCATCTACGGGATGTACTGGGCAGCGGTGGACGTCAGCACCTTTGCGAAAACGCATCCCGGCGTATACGCCATGGGAGATCGCTCAGGCGTTGTCGGAGCGCTTATGCCTCAGCCTCTCGTGCAACTGGAAGGGCTCGTCATGGACAAAGCCTTCCTGGACAACATCCGCCGGCAAAGAGATCTCAAGCAGGTGTTCGCAAACTATGGCGTCCGTTATTACATCGCTACCAATCCCACCCGGGTCAACACATGCTTCCTCGCCACCGAGCCCATGAAAGCCGGTTCTACCTCGCCTGTAATGCATGGCACCTTTTGCAGCGCGCCGCTAAGCCACTTCTTCCATAACGACTACGACACCTATATCTTCGACACAACCAGGGAGCGCGGACAGCAGAAAGAACCGGCCTCCAGGTAGGGAAGCCATACCATCGCCGGCAAGTGCTCGTTTATGGTTGACACACGCATGAAATCGACCGCAACAGAAAACAGCGTGGCCCGGAAATTGGCCTGGAAATTGGCCTGGAGATGGGCCCGGAGATGGATCTGGAGATGGGCAGTCCCCCTGCTCCTGGCCGTCGGCACCGCCATCAGCCTTTTCTCCCGCTTCCGCGCGGGCAATGCCTTCCTCGTCTTCTTCGAGGACGACTACTTCTACTATCTCCGCGTAGCCCGCAACATCGCGGCCGGCCACGGTTCCACCTTCGACGGAACCCACCTCACCAACGGCTACCACCCGCTCTGGATGGTCGTCAACGTAGTGCTGGCCAAACTGCTCACCGGGCGGCCCTTCTTCTACGCCCTGCTGGCCGTCATCTTCGCCTGCGTGCTCGCCACCTTTTTCTTCACCCGCCTGTGCCTGCGTCGCTACGCCGGCGAAGCAGCCGCCTCGGCCTGCGCCGGCCTGATCGCCGTCGAGGGGCTGCAGCTCATGAGCGGCGGCATGGAAATCGTGCTCACCATCCCGCTGATGGCCGCCCTTTGCTGGTACCGCGTCTGCCGCTTCGGCTGGCGCCCCGGCAGCGCGGCCCTCTACGGACTGCTATGCGCGGCAGTGGTGCTGTCACGCCTGGACACGGCCATCTTCGTCGCCCTGCTCGTACTTTTTGAGCTGCTTGCCGCCCGCGCAATCCCCCCAGCCCAAAAAACGCGAGCCGCCCTGGCCTTCGCCGCCGGCCTGCTCCCGCTCGCCGTGTACTTCGCGATGAACCAGCTTATCTTCCACACCCTCATGCCCGTTTCCGGTCAGGCCAAGCAACTGCGCTTCAGCCACGCCCCCAGCAGCCTGCCCTTTCATGGAGCTCTGCTCGATGTGTGGCCGCCGCTACGCTTCTTCCTGGTCATCCCGGTCTGCTTCGCTTCTCTCGCCGCAGGGCTTTGGCTGCGTCGCCGCCCATCACGCGACCCAACCCACCGGCCCCTGATCTGGGCGCTGCTCGCCTTTCCCCTCGCGCAGCTCACGGTACTCTCCTTCGTCAGTGACTGGCCAATCTGGCCCTGGTACCTCTACCCCTTTGTGGGCGCCGCCATCGGCGTGTGCCTGGTCCTGCTGAGCCGCGGCGGCACCCAGACCCAAGAGTCGCGCATCATGCGTTTCGTCGTCCCCTTCGCCCTCTCGGCAGGTGTGGCGCTGCTGTGCATCTTCAACGTCGTGCAATGGCGCAACAGCAAGCGCCCCGACAAACTGATCTACTCCATGTACTGGGGAGCGCAGGACATCCGGGCATTCGCCATGACCCACCCAGGCGTGTATGCCATGGGCGATCGTGCAGGCATCGCCGGGCAGCTAGTCAACCAGCCCATCGTGCAGCTGGAAGGCCTCGTCATGGACAAAGCCTTCCTCGACGACATGCGGCAACAGCGAGACCTGAAGCAGGTGCTCGAAAGCTACGGCGTCCGCTATTACATCTGTACCAACCCCAAACAGGTTGGAGCATGCCTCCGCGCCACGGAACCCATGGCCGCCGGCCCCACTTCCCCCGTCATGCGTGGCACTTTCTGTAGTCCGCCGTTGCGTCACTTCCTCCACAGCGGCTTCAACACCTATATTTTCGACATGAAAAACGAGCGCGGACACAATCCCTAAAACGAGTTGTCTCGAGGTATAGTCCGCGCCTAAAAAGGCGCGCACTCCACCCAGCCTGCATTGGAATGTAAGGGCTACAGGTGCCCCACATCTCGTTCTTGAGATGTGGGACTAATTCCCGTAACCACCTCAACCCCGGCAACCGAAACCGGAATTACCCAGGCCGCTCCAGTGCAAACCGATCCGTAGTCCGCACATATTCCGCCCCCGCCATGCGCCCCACCGCCCGTAGCTTCTCCGGCGCGATATGGAAGTCCAGCCCGGCCTCCAGCATCTCCTCGCTCACATGGAACCGCACCACCTCCCCCAGCACGATCGACCCGCCCAGCGGCAGCGCGCTCACCTCCACAACCTGCCGCAGCCGGCACTCCATCTGCACCCTGGCTTCCCCTACCCGAGGCGCCCGCACCAACTCACCCGGCACCGCCGTCAACCCGGCAAGTTCAAACTCGTCCCCGCCCGGCGGCAACTGCGCCGCAGTCTGGTTCATGCGCTCCACCGTTTCCTCCGAAACCACATTCACCACAAACTCCCTCGTAGCCCGGATATTCTCAAGCGTGTCCTTAGTCGCCCGCAGCCCATTCTTCGCCTCTCGCACCGAAGGGCAAAAGCAAAGAACCGGCGGGTTCGCGCTCGCCACCGTAAAAAATGAGTAAGGCGCCACATTCCGCACACCCACTGCATCCACAGTCGAAACCCACGCAATCGGCCGCGGCACCACCGCGCCCGACAGCAATTTGTACTTCTCCATCGCGGAAAGGGAGTTCGCGTCAAAGCCTTGCATCGACAGGGTGTGCCATCCTTAATAGGGAACGCCATCAAGCGTGAGGGTGCACCCAGAGCCGCTGGTTGCATCTACACCTTATTGCAATGTGCAATAAGGTGCTACACCGTGCGGAACTCTCGCACCCACGACTGGATCCGTTCTTCATGCGCTGACGCGAAACCCGCTAGCGACAAACCGAAGGAGAAACTCACTCCGCATGTTTGAATTCCACATCTCGCGCACCGCCCGCGACCGCTACGGCGTCACCGGCATCCTGTTCGCCTTCAACGGCAACGCCGTCTTCGCCGACCCCTCCGCCAGCCGCAGCCTCGCTTACCGCATCAACCAGGCTCGCGCCGCCGACCCGCAGCAACAGGTCCAGCCCGCCGCCCTTTTCGCCGTGGGCCTGATCGACGAAGCCACCCACGCCCTGCTCGCCTGGTATCGCAAGCACGTCAAACCGTCTGTCATGACCGAAGCCCTCGCCCACTTCAGCGAACAGGTCGGCCCCGATGAGCTCAACCGCCTCCTTCTAGAGTTCGTCAATGAATTCCCAAACGCCGAGGTCTACGCCGGCAAACAGACCCCGCAACAGTGGCTCGCAGGCGCAACCGAAGGCTACCCCCACCGCGAAGCCGCCTTCGAAGAACTCCTCCTACTCTGGCTCCAAAACCGCAACCCCGCCTTTGCCCCCTTCCGTGAGCTCTTCGACGACACCCGCCTCGCTCAGACCACTGTCTATCAGCAAATCACCGCAGCCCTCCCCGACTTTTTCGCCGCACTCCCCAAGCTCGGCGCTCAACGCGGTAGCCTCCTCGCCCTTCTGCTCTCCGTCATGGACGGCCCCGCCTCTTTGTCCGACCAGCTAGCCCGCCTTCGCGCCCGCTGGGGCTTCGCCGTCGACGACCTGCTCCGCCGCATCCTGCTCGCCGGCGACGTCCTGAAGGAAGAAGAAGTCGCCCTCTGGCTCCAGTTCAACCCCTCCAGATCCGCGGGCGCCCGCCCCCAAAGCGGCACCGAAGCCAGCGCGGAAGTCCCTAACTTCGCCGCCGGCATGGCCGAATACGAAAACTTCTCCCCCGATCAGGACTGGATGCCCCGCACCGTCATGATCGCCAAAAGTACCTTCGTCTGGCTCAACCAGCTCTCCCGTTTTTACGGCCGACCCATCGAGCGCCTCGACCAGATCCCCGACGAAGAACTCCAGACTTTAGCGAGCCGCGGCATGAACGCCCTCTGGCTCATCGGTGTCTGGGAGCGCTCCCGCGCCTCGCAAACCATCAAACACCTTTGCGGCAACCCTGATGCTGTCGCCAGCGCCTACTCCCTCTACGACTACCAGATTGCCCACCAACTCGGCGGCGAGCCCGCCTACCGCGACCTCCGCGACCGCTGCGCTCGCCACGGCATCCGCCTCGCCAGCGACATGGTCCCGAACCACATGGGCATCGACTCCCCCTGGGTCATCAACCATCCCGAGTGGTTCCTCTCCCGCCCCGACTCCCCCTATCCCGCCTACTCCTTCAACGGCCCCGACCTCTCCGGAGACGACCGCGTCGAAATCAAGATCGAAGACCACTACTACCAGCAAACCGACGCCGCCGTCGTCTTCCTCCGCCGCGACAAGTGGACCGGCGACCACCAGTACATCTATCACGGCAACGACGGCACCTCCTTCCCCTGGAACGACACCGCGCAGCTAAATTACTTGAGCGCCCAGGTCCGCGAACAAGTCATCCAGACCATCCTCCAGGTCGCTCGCCAGTTCCCCATCATCCGCTTTGACGCCGCCATGACCCTAGCCAAGCGCCACATCCAGCGCCTCTGGTTCCCAACCCCCGGCTCCGGCGGATCGATCCCGTCCAGAGCCGAGAGCGCGATGACCACAGCAGAGTTCGACGCCGCCATTCCCGAAGAGTTCTGGCGCGAAGTCGTCGATCGCGTCGCCCGTGAAGTCCCCGGCACCCTCCTGCTCGCCGAAGCCTTCTGGCTCATGGAAGGCTACTTCGTCCGCACCCTCGGCATGCACCGCGTCTACAACTCCGCCTTCATGGTCATGCTCCGCGACGAGGACAACGCCAACTACCGCCTCGTCCTCAAAAACACCCTCGAGTTCGACCCCGGCATCATGAAGCGCTACGTTAACTTCATGTCCAACCCCGACGAGCGCACCGCCATCGACCAGTTCGGCTCCGGTGACAAGTTCTTCGGCGTCGCCACCATGATGGCCACTCTCCCCGGCCTCCCCATGTTCGGCCACGGCCAGGTCGAGGGCTTTACCGAAAAATACGGCATGGAGTACTACCGCCCCCGCTACGACGAATGGCCCGCCGACAACCTCGTTGAACGCCACCAGCGCGAAATCGCCCCCCTGCTCCACAACCGCGACCTCTTCGCCGAGAGCGACAACTTCCTCCTCTACGACTGCCGGGCCGACGGCGGCGGCGTCAACGAAGACGTCTTCGCCTACTCCAACCAGCGGTCCGGCCCTTACGGGATCAAGCGCGCCCTCATCGTCTACAACAACTCCTACTCCGGCGCCCACGGCACCGTCGACCAATCCGCCGCCTACATGGACAAGGGTTCAGGCCAGCTCCGCCAGCGTTCCCTCACCGATGCCCTCGCCCTGCCCGCCGATCCCAACACCGTCCTCGCCTGGCGCAACAACGCCACCGGCCTTCACCACCTCCGCCGCGCCAACGAGTTTCAGGAACGCGGCTTCCACATCGACCTCCCCGGCTACGGCTACACCGTCCTGCTCGACTGGCGCGAACTCCACTCCGATGCCACCCACGCCTGGCATCGCCTCTGCGACTTGCTAGCCGGTCGCGGCGTCGAAGACCTCGACCGCGCCCTGCTCAATCTAGAACTCAAGCCCCTCCACGACTGGCTTCTCGCAACCCTCGACCCGCGCCTCGTCCGCGAGTTCGCCTCCCTCGCCAACCAGGCCGAAGCCACCATACGCGAAGACCCCGCCCTGCTTCCCCACAGCGAGCTCCTCGAGCAGTGGATCACCCGCGCCGCAACCTTCATCGAGGGAGCCCGCAGCGAATACTTCAAACGCGTCCAGCCGCAATTTCAGCCTGAAGCTCCCGGTATTAGCCTCATACCAGGCACCAGCTCTGAAAACAGTGTTACCGCTGAAAACAGTGTCATCCCTGAAAACGGTGGCAACTTGAGCGAAGCGGGGGCACTTGCGCCAAAGGATCTGCTTTCCTTAGACAAGCAAACAACCCCGGGTGCCCCACATCTCGCGTCTGAAATATGGGACTCACAACAGCCCAGCACCCCGACCGACAGTCCACTCCAAGCCGCCGAAGCGCAAAACGAGCAATCCCTAACCGCAACCCGCCTCCGCACCCGCATCCAGTCCCTCCTTCGCCTCCCCCTCGCCGAACAGCAATTCGCCGAACCCTGGCCCCGCGAGGCCCGCTCCGTGCTCCCCAGCCTCAGCCCACTCGCCAACGCTGGCTCCGTCTGGGCCCCAGTACTCGCCTACACCCTCCTCGCCGCCCTCGGCGAATCGCTTAGCATGGCCGACCCGCGAACCCCAGCGCTCGCCATCTACGACCAGTTCGGCATCCGCTCCGTCCTAGCCGAGTCCTTCTCGGCTCTCGACTTCACCGGCCAGGACACCTGGCGCGCCGCCGCGCGCGTCCGCCTCGCCCTCGCCGCCGGCATCCTCCCCTCCGAGCCGGAACCGTCTGGCAAGCACTCGGAAGACCTCCTCCTCGCAGCAAACTTCGCAGCAAACCTCCCAGCAAACGCAAAACAACACGGCCTCTCCGCCTCCGCCTGGCAAGACGGCGACCTCCGCTGGCTCTCCGGCGTCAACGAGCACGAAGGCGCCACCTACTTCAATAAGGAATCCCACGAGCAGATGCTCTGGTGGCACACCCTTCCCGACCTGCTGCAAATCACCGCCCAGCCCGCCCTTGATCCCCAGGAGATCGAAGCTCTTCAAACGCAAATTGCCACCGCTCAGGCCAGCGCCGCTGCCGCCGGGTACCAGTTAACGCCACCACCCACGCCGCCAACGAAACCCGAATCCAAGAGCGTCCCCGAGCCGCCGCTCACCCCACATCCCGAAAGCACACCGTCGCCGACAAAGCCCCAAAACATCGATCGACTCCAAGCCGCCTCTATACCTGAAGACGAACAGCCCACTCCAGCAAACTCGTCTTTCGTCGACGCGCTACCCGCAAACCAGTCCATCCCGCTCTCCGAAGCGCTACGCAAAAAACAAGCCGCGACATCGACCACCTCCCCGAAGAACGCCGCGCCGGCAACGAAATCAACTCCAGCGAAAATAACAAGGAGTAAGAAGAAGCCAAACGCATAAACCGGGTGCCCACATCTCGATTCTGAGATGTGGGTTCGCCGCCACAAAAGCAGACAAACACGTACCAGCTCTCTCCTCAACCAGCAGCAATGGCCAACAAAAAAGCGGAGCCCCAAGGCTCCGCTTTTCTCGATCCCGACCACCGGGAGGACCACTACGTCCCCCAGTTCTAACCCCACGCCAGCCCCACCGCAGGTGGTTAAAACTCCTCGTGAAACGCAACCTCCCCCTCTACCGCAACCTGGTACGCCGAGACCCGCCGCTCGAAGAAGTTCGTCAGCTCCTGCACATCCTGTAAGTCCATAAATGGAAACGGATTATGCGACCCAAACACCTTCGCCATCCCCAACCGCTCCAGCCGCTGGTCCGCGACATACTGCAAGTACTCCCGCATGTCGCGAGTAGAAAGGCCCGCCACCCCGCCGGCCAGCAAATCCTCCGAAAACTGCAACTCCGCATCCACAGCCTCACGCATCATCTGCGTCACCTGCTGCTGCATACGTGCGTCAAACATTCCCGGATGCTGCTCCCGCACCGTATTCACCACTTCGAACGCAAACTCCAGGTGCGCGCTCTCATCGCGAAACACCCAGTTCGTCCCCGCCGCCAGCCCGTGCAGCATCCCCCGCGAACGGAAGAAATACACATACGCGAACGCCGAGAAGAAGAACAGCCCCTCGATGCAGCCCGCAAAACAGATCAGGTTCAACAGAAACTGCCGCCGATGCTCGTCCGTCTCCAGTGTGTTGATCTGCTCGATTGAGTCCATCCACTTCATGCAGAACTCAGCCTTCTTCCTGATCGAAGGGATGTTATCGACCGCCGCAAACGCCGCGTTCCGCTCGCTCGGCTCCGGAATATAGTTATCCAGCAGCGTCAGATAAAACTGCACATGCACTGCTTCCTCGTATAACTGGCGCGATAGATACAACCGCGCCTCGGGCGAATTAATGTGCTTATAAAGATTCAGCACCAGATTATTCGACACGATCGAATCCCCTGTAGCAAAAAACGCCACCAAACGCTGAATCACATGTATCTCAGCGGGCGTAAGCCGCTGCTTCAGATCGACTAAGTCGGTCGAGAAATCAATCTCCTCCACCGTCCAGGTATTCTTGATCCCATCCTTGAACATCTCGAAAAACGTGGGATACTTCATCGGCCTCAAGGTCAAACACATCCCTGGGTCAAGAATCGAATTGGGTACAACAACAGACGACGACATAACTATTTCCTCGTATCTTTGAAATGGTGTCATCCTGAGCGAAGCGAAGGATCTGCTTCCTGCTTTTACTCAGGAAATAATAAAACCCGAGCGCCCCACATCCCGCTTCCGCGATGTGGGTCCATCCACTTACTGGCAAGCCTCACAAGACTCCGGATCATCCAGCGAACAAGCCACGGCATTCAAATTCACCTGCCCCGGTATCTGATCCGGCGTAGGCCCCAACGTCGGCACCGAGTTCCCCTGCGCCGCCTGCCCTACCGTAGTCTTCGCGATCCGCGTAGCCGGCCGCGACCGAAGATAATAAGTCGTCTTCACCCCAGCCTTCCATGCATACATATACATCGAACTCAACCGCCCAATATTCGGCGACTCCGCAAACAAATTCAGCGACTGCGATTGATCGATCCACGCCCCGCGCGCCGCCCCCATATCGATAATCGCCCGCATCGGCAGCTCCCAAACCGTCCGGTACTTCAGCCTGATATCTTCCGGCAACTCGGTAATTCCCTGCACACTTCCCTCAGCCATCTTGATGCGCGTCCGAACCCCTTCATTCCATAGCCCGCGCGCCTTCAACTCGTTCACCAGATATCGATTGATCTGCATGAACTCCCCCGACAATGTTTCCCGCTTGAACAAGTTCGAAATCTGCGGCTCGATACACTCATAACATCCAACGATCGAAGCAATCGTAGCCGTCGGCGCGATAGCAATCAGCAGTGAATTCCGCAACCCATGTTTCCGAATCCGATCCTTCAATACCGACCACCGCGCTAGGTCCCTTGGGACAATCCCCCACAAATCAAACTGCAGTTGCCCCCCAGCCGCCCGCGTGTCCCCGAACGTAGCATGCGCCCCATCCCGCTCCGCCAAATCGCACGAGGCAACCAGCGCATGATAGTAAACCTCCTCCTGGATCCGCGTCGAAAGCTCCCGCGCCTCCGCGGAATCGAACGCATACCCTAACTGGAAGAACACATCCTGCAACCCCATCACGCCCAGCCCGATAGGCCGCCACTGCACGTTCGACCCCGCGGCCTTCGCAACCGGGTAGTAATTAATATCAATCACCCGATCCAGCATCGGCACCGCCAGCCGCACCGTCTGCGCCAGCTTGGCAAAATCAAACTGCCCCCCAGTAACATGCCGCGCCAGGTTAATCGACCCTAAGTTACAAACAGCAGTTTGCTGGTCCGAAGTCACCTCTGTAATTTCCGTACACAGGTTCGACGAGTGCACCACATTCCCCGGTTTGCCCGTTTGATTGCAACGCAGATTAGTCGTGTCCTTGAACGTCATCCACCCATTGCCGGTCTCCGCAAGCGTCCGCATCATCCGCGCATACAGGTCGCGCGCCTTTACCTGCCGCACCGCAAGGCCTTCACGCTCCGCCGCCTCATACGCCGCCTCAAACTCCGCCCCGAATAAGTCCGTCAAATGCGGCACAACCTTCGGGTCGAACAGCGACCACATTCCGTCCGTATCCGCCCTTCGCATGAATAAGTCAGGAATCCAGTTCGCCGTGTTCAGGTTATAAGTCCGCCGCGCATTGTCGCCGGTGTTATCCCGCAACTCCAGAAACGACTCCACATCCGCATGCCACGGCTCCAGATAAACACACGCCGCGCCCTTGCGCTTGCCACCCTGGTTCACCGCCGCAACCGATGCGTCCAAAGTCCGCAGCCACGGAACAATGCCGTTGGAAAGCCCGTTCGTCGCGCGAATCAGCGACCCTTCCGACCGCACCCGGTGAAACGCCAACCCAATCCCGCCCGAGAACTTCGATAGCTGCGCCACCTGCTTGTACGTGTCATAAATCCCGTCCAGCGAGTCCGTCGGCGAATCGATCAGATAGCAGCTCGATAACTGCGGGTGCTTGGTTCCTGAATTAAACAAGGTCGGCGTCGAAGGCATGTAATCATGCGCCGCCAGCAACTTATAAAACGGAATCGCCTCCATCACCGTAAGAGCCAATCCACAGGCAACCCGCAAAAAGAAATGCTGCGGCGTTTCAATCACCTTGCGCGTAATCGGGTGCCGCAGCAGGTACCGGTCATACACCGTCCGCAGTCCGAAATACTCAAACCGGTCCGAATACTCGTCATCGATCGAGTTATTCAGCTTCCGCGCATTGTTCCGCACAAACTCCACCGCCGCCTCGCCGATCAGTCCCTGTTCATGCCCCAGTTCGACCGACTGCGAAAACGAATAGATATTCTGCCCCGCCACTTCCTTCAAAATCGTCGCATGCAGCAGCCGCGCTGCCAGCTTCGAGTACTCCGGCTCCTCCGCAATCAGCGCCGCCGAGGTCTGGATCGAGATCGAATCCAGCTCCCGCGTCGTCGCCCCATTGAACAGCCCACCGATCGTCTTTGAAGCCACCCGCATCGGGTCGATATGCGATAAGCCATGCGAGGACCGTTGCACCGCTTTCACGATCTTGTTCACATCCACGGGCTCTACCCCCCCGTTGCGCTTGCGCACCTGCATCTGCGGCGGTGCCTCGGGCAGCGGAAAGTCGGGGATAACATCGGCGAGCGTACTCTGGTGCAAAGCTTGCTGGTCAGCCAATTCAAGTCTCTTTTCTGCCGGCGACAGGTTTCAGCCTCGCCGGCGTTGGGTAATGATGAATGCCCATCGGTTGTGGGCTCTATCGATTTCAAAGATGTTTTTCAGGAACTCCCCCACTATATCTTGTGTACTTTGAATCCGTGAACCCCACCTGCTGTGGAAAAGCCGCTCACAATAGCGAAGAGGCGGAACAATGCTTAAACTACTACCTTCTCATTTTATTCGCCTTTTGCGCTCGCCGATTTCCACATGCCGCGCATCCAAACCGGCATGCGCGCGCATTAGCAAGACTGCCTCGTCCTCGGTTTCGCTGTCACAGGGGCCTAGTCACCCTCCTGAGAAAAGGAGCTCGAGAGTAGCTCAGGAAGCTTTCAAATACGTAGGCCGTACCCGCTTCATCCCACCCTCAAAACGCACCACCAGATTTTCCCCATCCAGTTCCACTACCCGGCCTACCCCAAATCGAGCATGCTTCACCCCATCGCCTGCCTTGAAGGGAGCCTCTTCCTGCCGCGGCATTGTCTCCGGCGCCGTCGTCATCACCACGCCAACAGCCGTCACCACCTCGACCGCACTCTTGATATCTTCACGCCCCTGCGGAATCTCCTCCGCATGCGACAGGTTCCCCGGATTGTCCCGAGACTCCACGCAGTTATCGCACTCCCCGCACGCCTCCCCAGCCGACTCCCCAAAGTAGGTCCGCAACAGCCGCTTGCGGCACTCCGGGCTCTCGGCATAGCGCATCATCTCCCCTAGTCGCTCCTTGTCTTCTCCCCCACGCTCTTTAAAACCGTCGATCAACCCTTCAAGGCTCTTCTCGTCGAAGTATTGAGCGCGCTCATACCCCCTGCGCCCGCGCCGCGCCAGCCCCGCCGACTTCAGCGTGTAAAGAATCGCCTGCGTCCGCCGCCGCCCCACCCCGCAGCGCTCCGCCACCTCCGCCGCATGCCCAGCCTCGTCAAGCGCGCGCAGCACCGCCCACAGTTCTTCCGTGCGTGGGTAGCGACCCACCAGAAAAAATCGCTGGATCCGCTTGTCTTCCAGCCGATACAGCAGCACCGCCCGCGCCCGCAACCCATCGCGCCCCGCACGCCCCGCTTCCTGGTAGTAGCTCTCCAGCGAGTCCGGAAACTCGTAGTGATACACAAACCGAATGTCCGGCTTGTCGATCCCCATGCCGAACGCCTTGGTCGCGATCAGCACTTTATACTCACCCGCCATGAACGCGTCCTGCATGGCTTCCCGCTCCCGCGTCCGCATCTTGCCGTGGTACCGGCCCACGGAAACGCCGCCCTCCTTGAGCCACTCGAACAGCTCGGTAGCCGTCTTCACACTCGCGGTATAGATAATCCCGGTCCCTTCCTCTTCCGCCAGCATGTCCGTCACGCACTTCAGCTTGGCCTCCTGGTTCACCGTGTGGCGCACGGAAAATATCAGGTTCGGCCGCTCGGTCCCGGTATTCACAACCACCGCATCCTTCACGTTCAGCTGCTCCAGGATGTCGTCCACCACATTCTTCGTAGCGGTCGCCGTCAGCGCCACTACCGGCGGGTTCTCCAGCTGCTCCCGCGCATACCCCAGCCCCATGTACGCGGGCCGAAAATCATGCCCCCACTGCGAAACACAGTGCGCCTCATCCACCGCCAGCAAGCTCACGCCTCGCTCACGCAGCATAGCCAGAAACTCCGGCTTTTCCAGCCGTTCCGGAGTCACATACAACAGCTGCGCAAGGCCCTCTTCGATCTGTTCCTTTGCCTCCGCCTGCTCGGTCGCATTCAGCGTCGAGTCGATCTTTTCGACCGCAATCCGCGCCTCCTCCGCCTTTTCCTCCTGGTCCTGCATCAGCGCAATCAGCGGCGATACCACTACCACCGGCTTGGGTAGAAATAGCGCCGGCAGCTGATAGCAAAGGCTTTTCCCCGACCCAGTCGGCATCAGCGCCAGCACATCCCGCCCGCTAAAGATCGCCTCCAGCACCTCGCGCTGCCCCGGCCGCAGCCGCTCTACCCCGAAGCGCGCCTTCGCCTCCGCCAGCACCAGGTCCCAGGGTACCGTTTGCGCCGCCGCGTCCCCCTCCGCATGCTGCCCCTTACGCGCCTTCCTCTTACGTCCGTTTGAGACGACAGGCACGAGAGTCAGATCCGCAACAGACGCGGACAGGGATTCATCAACTTGGGGAGGAATTTGGGGAGGTATAAGGGAGGTCATCGTGCCGTCTTGGATGCCCCCCACCCCTGCCCGCGGCTGCTTTGCCCCACCCTCGGTGCACTCCCTTCTTCACCGGAAGATGCGTCACAATGCATACAGGGCCACAGTAACCACTTCGAAGGTATAGGTAACGCTATAGGTAACGCTTGACAGTATCCGGGCATCTGAACACTCAAGATCGAGCCGGATGGACGCAAGCGCGAGTAGCCCGTAGAGCAATCCGCGAGCAGTTTTGGAGAAATGCGTGACGGGTTCACCAGATGTTCAAGCCGCCTCTGACAACAGCTCGTTCATACCGTCCAAGCCCGAGGACCAGCTCGACCTTTCCTCCTGCGATCGCGAGCCCATCCACATCCCCGGAAGCATCCAGCCGCACGGCTTCCTGCTCGCACTCGACAGCTCCCGCCAGGTAACCGTCGCCAGCACCACCGCCGCCCGCTTTCTCCACCTGCCCCAGGCCCAGCTCTTCGGCAAAACGCTTGAGGAGCTTCTCGGGCCAAAGTTCGGCCACTCCCTCCTCACCGGCATCATCTCCGAACCGCTCACCCCGGCCACTCGCCTGCTCAACAGCGTGGAACTACCGGCAGACGCACGGGAGCGCACAACCTTTGACGTCCTGGCGCACAGCGCAACCATGGCGCACCGCCCGGGCCTTATGCCCACTGAGGCGGAAATACCGCCCCCACTCACCATCCTCGAGTTCGAACAGACTTTCCACCAGTTCGGCAATCCCACCGATGCCCAGACCATCAACGCGCGACTCTACAACTTCGTCGCCTCCATCCGAAGACTGGGCCGCGTAGAAGACATCTGCAATGCCGCCGTCTCGGAAATCCACGCCCTCACCGGCTGCGACCGCGTCGTGCTCTACCGTTTCGACGAAGCCGGCCATGGCCTTGTCCTTTCCGAGACGCTCACCCCCGGCAGTCCCTTCGCCTCCTACCTCGGCCTGCGCTTCCCAGCCTCCGACGTCCCCGCCCAGGCCCGCCGCATGTACGAGCTCTCCCCGCTTTTCTCGCCCACCGGCCCAGCCCCCGAAATCGACCTCTCCTCCTCCGTGCTGCGCAGCGTTTCACCCATCCACCGCCAGTACATGCGCAATATGGGCACCGCCTGCTCCATGTCGGTCTCCATCATCATCGACGGCAAACTCTGGGGGCTCGTCTCGTGCCACCACCACCAGCCCCGCTACATTCCCTTTCGCCTCCGCTCCGCCTGCGATTTCATCCTGCAGATCGTTGCCTCCCTGATCGAGTCGCACGATAATGGTCTGCGACTCAAGCAAGCACTCGCAGCCAAGGCCGTGCAGGTCAAACTACTGGCCGCCATGGCCGCCCAGAATAAGCCCGACAGCTACATCGATGGCCTCAAACGCTCCCCCGACCTCCTGCGTGAACTGGTGCACGCCGACGGTTCCGCGGTCGTCGTCGGCACAAGCGTGACGCTCTCCGGCACCACCCCCACCGAATCCCAGGTACTGCAATTGCTCGATTGGCTACGAAACAGCGAGCCCCAAACCCAGCCCAGACAGGCAAACACCGACCTGTTCGCCTCCCACGCCCTTTCCTCCGTCTACCCCCATGCCCGGAACTTCGCCCCCGACGCCAGCGGTGTCCTCGCCATCTCCGTATCCCGACTCCACAACGCGGAGGTGCTCTGGTTCCGCCGCGAACAGGTCCAATCCGTGCGCTGGGCCGGCAACCCCGAAAAACCAGCCCAGCCACCGGCAAATGCCCCAAACAACGGCGCCATTGATCCCCGCCACTCTTTCAACGAGTGGCTCCAGATCGTGCGCGCCTCCTCCGAGCCCTGGACCGACGTGGAACTCGAAGCGGCCAGCGATTTCCGCGGCGCCATCCTCGAAATCGTCCTGGGCCGCGCCGAGGAGCTCGCCGACATGGCCGCCGGCCTCCAGATCGCCAACGAGGAACTCGAAGCCTTCTCCTACTCCGTCTCCCACGACCTCCGCGCCCCCTTCCGCCACATCTCCGGCTTCTCTGAAATGCTCCGCGACGAAGAAGTCGCCCGCATGAGCGAAAAAGGCCGACGCTACCTCGCCACCATCATGGAATCCGCCCGCTTCGCCGGCCTGCTTGTCGACAGCCTGCTCGATCTCTCCCGCATTTCGCGCGCTCAATTCATCATGGCCCCCGTGGATATGGAAGACCTCGTCGATAGCGAGTGGCATGCAGTCCTGTCCGATGCCGACCGGGCAGGCAAACGTTCCATCCAGTTCTCGCGTACCCCGCTGCCCCACGTCCTGGGTGACGCCCCGCTGCTCCGCCAGGTGCTGCGCAACCTCTTCTCCAATGCCGTCAAGTACACCGGCAAACGAGACGATGCCCTAGTCCGGGTCAGTGTTCATGTCCAGGCCAACGCGGGAGTGCGGGAGTTCATCTTCTCTGTCATGGATAATGGCGTCGGCTTCGACGGGCAGTACGCCGCGAAACTATTCGGCGTTTTCCAGCGTTTACATCCTATGGAAGAGTTCGAAGGAACGGGGATCGGTTTGGCCAATGTCCGCAGAATCATCGCGAAGCACGGCGGCCGCACCTGGGGCGAAAGCCAGACCGGCAAAGGCGCCACCTTCTACTTCACATTGCCTGACAAACTCCCCGCTAAGCTCCCGGCCGAGGGACCATGCTAAAGCCCATCCTGAAGTCAATCCTCGTCGTCGAAGACAATCCAAACGACCTTGAGCTCACCGTCAACGCTCTCGAAAAAGCCCTTCTCGCCAACGAAATCATCATCGCCCGCGACGGGGCAGAGGCGGCCGACTACCTGTTCCGCCGCAACCGCCATGCCAACCGCCCGGCCGGCAATCCGGCAGTGGTCCTGCTCGACCTCAAGCTCCCCAAGATCGATGGGCTGGAACTGCTCAAAATGGTGCGTGAAAACGAAGAAATCGGCCGCACCCCCATCGTCCTGCTCACTTCCTCCCGCGAAGAGCGCGACGTTGTCAACGGCTACAAACTCGGCGTCAACGCCTACGTTGTCAAGCCGGTCGACTTTGCCGAGTTTGTCCAGGCTATTCAGGAACTCGGCGCGTTTTGGGCTGTATTGAACGAGCCGCCCCCACCCGGCGCCAGGAGATCGGCGGTGCCCCATGGCTGAGGAAGCGAAGCGCCCCGTCCGCATCCTCATGCTCGAGGACAGCCCCCTCGATGCCGAGCTTGCCGTAGCCCGCCTTGAAAAGGCGGACCTCGCGCCCGAAGTCACCCTCGCCGCCAACCGCGCTCAGTTTGAGCAAGCCCTGCAAGCGCGCCCCTACGACCTTATCCTCGCCGACTACGCCCTGCCCGACTTCGACGGCATGGCCGCCCTCGCCCTCACTCGCGAAAAACTCGGCGACATCCCCTTGATCTTCATCTCCGGCAGGCTCGGCGAAGAGGTTGCCATCGACACCCTCCAGCGCGGCGCCACCGACTACGTCCTCAAACACCGCCTCGAACGCCTCGTCCCCGCCGTGCTCCGCGCCCTCAAGGAATCGGAAGAGCACACGACCCGCGTGCAGGCCGAAGCCATGTTTCGCCAGAGCGAACTGCGCTTCCGCCAGGTTATCGACGCCGTCCCGCAGATGATCTGGATCGCCGCTCCCGACTGCAAACTCTCCTACAGCAATCAGGCCTGGAAGGATCTCGTGCCCGACGGAACCACCCACTGGCCCGACCGGAAGATCTTCCATCCAGAAGACTACGGGGCATGCATGGACGCCTGGGCCGCCGCGCTCGAGCGCAACGAGCCGTTCACCATTGAAGTGCGCCTCCTGCGCCGCACCGACCGCACCTGGCGCTGGCATTTGTTCAAACTCACCCCCATTGCCGCCTCGGGAGATGGGGGTGAATTCGACGAGACGGAAGGGAACTGGCTCGGTACCGCCACCGATCTCCAGGACCAGAAGCTCAACGAAGAGGCCCTGCGCACCGCCGAAAAACTCTCCGTCACCGGTCGCATGGCTGCCGCCATCGCCCACGAAATCAACAACCCCCTCGAGTCCCTCACCAACCTGCTCTTCCTTATCCGCCTCGAGTCCGAAGGCAACGAGGGCGCTCTGCAATTCCTCGACATGACGGAAAACGAGCTCGAACGCATCTCCTCCATCACCAAGCAAACCCTCCAGTTCTACCGCGACCCCTCCATGCCCGTCGAGGTCGACGCGCGACAGATTCTAGACGAGGTGCTGCGCCTCTTCGCCACCCGGCTCGCCGCCAAACGCATCGAGACCACGCTCCACGTCGAACCCGGCATCGCCTTCGAAGCCATCAAAGGCGAAATCCGCCAGGTCCTGATCAACCTCGTCAATAACGCCATCGACGCCGTCGGGGCCTGCGGTCGCATTGATGTCGAAGCCCGTCCAATTCAGCACGAAAGCAAACCGGGCCTCGAAATGCTCGTCCACGACAACGGTTCCGGCATTGCCCCCGAGCAGGCCGAAAACTATTCACCCCCTTCTTCAGCACCAAAGGCGCCCTCGGTACCGGTCTCGGCCTCTGGGTCTCCAAGGGAATCATCGAAAAACACGGCGGCACCCTCAACCTCGCCGGCAGCAACGACGGCACCCATAGCACCACCGCCCGCGTCAAACTCCCTCTCAAAGCCCACCCAGGTTTGCGCCAATCCGAGGACGCAACCCGTCGATAAAGCAAATCAAGAATGGAAGCATTACAAAAAGGGGTCATCCTGAGCGTAGTCGGGGGCGCTGGCGCCAAAGAATCTACGTTTTCCGCACCCTGCACGAACGCTACCGCTCGAACATGCGCTTTCCTAGATTCACTCCGGACATAGAAGAACTTTCAACGCCCACGCCGACCCTCAACCGACTTACCATTTGTCGACTTCGACCTGGGCGCAGAAACTGCCGGGGCAGTCTGCTGCTGAATAATCTCAAGCCGGTCTTGCACGCTGTCCATCCTGGACAGCGTAACCCGGTGATAGCCGAATCCTCCAATGAGAACGCCGAGTAGAAAGATCGAGAGCAGCCACGTCCAGGTATGGAATCGTGACTTCCTGGCCACTTTGGTCATCACATCTCGAGCGTGGTGGGTTGCCTGATTCAGGTCGGCGATCGGTCCCTGAATCGCTGCTCCAACCGCTGCTTCGAAAGGTCGTCTGAAGTCGTCCTGAACGGAAGCCTTGACCGCCACGCCGATATACTGGCCAGCCTGCTTCCCGAGAGCCGCCGGAAGTTGCCGTAGCTCCGCAATGGCGTCTTGAAAAACGGCCATGTTCCTGTCGAGCCCCCCTGCTTTCGCACTTTCGCTTTCTGCTTTGAGCTTCCGATACGCACGCATTATGCCATCGACTCGACCCTGCTCTTTTTCCCGTTCCTCAAGTGCTCTCCGTATTTCCGTGTAGGTCGAGCCGAAATGCGAAGCTGTTGCAAAGCTCTCGTCCGCATACTTATCGGCCAGGGTTAGATCGTGCGCATGCCCGAGTGCCGTATAGAAAGGCCTCCCGCAATCGATCAGGGCTGAGATCAGGCGACTATCGTTCCAGGTTGCAAACGACTCTAGATCGCCTCCTCCTCGCATCAGGCAAAGGCCATCGTACTTCTGCGCGGCTTCAGCAATAACAGTCTGCAAGCTGTCGAGCCCGGTCGTACACACGATTCCATCTAGAATTTGCCTGGAATCCCCGTCCAGGGTGGTCTCCGCGTCTTGTATGGCCGTCTTCGTTCCGATAAGTACCAGGCGCTTGGCAGTGTCTTTTGAAAGAAAGCGCTCCAGGGATAACTTGGGCTTTCTCCTCTCTGCCGTAACTAGAGGAATAGCGACTTGTTCACTGGGCGCCCATTCCCCTATCCTGTCTCCGAAAAGCTCAAAATCGAACCCGCGATGCTTGGTCGACTTTTTGGCTGTCAACGTTCCACGAAGTGTCACATGTTCCTTCAGCCTAAGCGCGTCTGCGGCGGGACACTGAAAGGACATGGTTGATTGCTCTTCGAAGCCTTGCAAAATACCCCACAACATACCGGGGCGATACGATGGCCGCAGCGTTTCCACGATGCCCCTTACTGTGACCGTACCCTTCGGCGCTTCAAGCGTCACCTGCGCCAACAACGCGGCTACATCGATTGCGCCGAAGTCTTCGTCCCGTCTCCCAGACCTTTCCTTCTCTGCGTCCACTAGCATCAGCACCTCTCCTCAGCATGAAATGCCCTGATTTGGGACATTCTCCTGAATACTACTGCACCGAAGTCTCGTCGACGGGGCAACTTCTGAACAGGTGATTGCAGGCTCTAACCCCGCTCGCTGCAAACGATTTACGCGACTTATCGGGAAATCTCAATCAGAGTTCCCTGTACGCTGTCCTGACATTGCGCCGAGTAAGTAAAACAGGCGAGCGAACATGCGGCAAGCGAAGCAGAGATACAAGCAAGGAGAGTACAGCCTTTGAGCGTGCATCGAGCCGTTCGTAGTCGCGAGCGAGCCGCCGGAGCTTCCGGCTCAGGCCAGGAGCCTTCCACGACCTGTCTGCGGGGCAGCAACATGACAACTTCAGAGAGTACAACCTGGATTAGGCATATACCGGCATGATCTGCCGGTGAAAGGGCGACCGAGATGAAGTTCCGCCCGCTGAAAACTCTGTTGAAGCAGAAGCAGAAGCAGAATTACTATTATGTATAAAGGGGAGTCATCCTGAGCGCAGCGGTAGCGCTTGTGCCGAAGGATCTGCCTTTGACCCATCTCACACTGTCCTTGCTACCGCTCTAATTGCAACATCGCCCCATCACGGAAATCAGTGTTGATTAGTAATCTTGTATTGTTCAAGTTGTTTCTGCTGTTCGGCTTGGGACGGAACGCCAAGCTGGTGACGCAGACCATCGGAGATCACGTTGCGATTATAAGGTTCCTGTGTCCATGGGATGTCCTTGGTGAAGTGAAATTGTGTGCCGTAAATCTGCGGCTGTTTGATTGAGTCCAGGTAACGGTCCAGTGTGGCAGTCGCAATCCAGAGCGCGCCGGCATCGCCGCGTGCGACAGCCACCATCGCGAGGGTGTGCGCAAGAAGGAAGTCGTCGGACGTGTCACCATGCTGGAAGACAAATGCCGCATGGCCGAAATCTTTGCTGTTGTGAAGTGCATTCTGAGCCAGCAGTTCTCGTACCGCTTGCCGATGGTCTTTGTCTGCGTTATGGATCGTCGACCATTCGGCCTGAGATATGTCTGCTTTCTGGCGCGCCTTTTGATCCTCGCCAATAATCCGGTCCATGTCCGGGTTGGAGTGCGCTGATTCGTCTGAATAGTAAGCGCGATCTGAATCCCAGTCTGTTGCTACGGAAAGAGAGGGCGATGCGGGGACGCGTTCAAGGGTCCATCGATCGATTTGGATGCCCAGTATCTGGACGGAAACGCGAGATGGTGTAAGCAGCGTCACATCGTAGCTATCTGTATCTGTTGTATCTGTAAGATTCTTGGCAAGAAGATGCAGATGGTCTTTTTCCATGGTAGCGGTAAATATAGGTTCGGTAAGAACCTCTGGGCTGATGTTTGATAAAAACGCACCAAAAGAGAAGCTGCTTGGCTGCTACAATTCCAGTTAGATTTCCCTTCACCTCGCCTAAATTCAACACCATAAAATTTCTGGTGCCGAGGCGAAGAACATACTGGCCGACGTAATCTTTCGAAACAGACGCTAGTGCTGGGATCGCCGGAGTGAACAGCAGAAATAAAGACAAAGAGAAAACGCAGTACCAGTTCTTGGTAAGTATTCCTGCGCTCCTTGCAGCTTTGTGTTGAGACTTATCAATAATGCCGGCTGTCATTTAATGTTTGTCACCGGGGTCAATATCGCCCCGAGCTGTTTCTTTTCCTGCCCTGATTGAGCGTGCATGAATATGCCGCCAGTTACATGCGAGGTGGCTGCGATCAAGTCGTGGATTCGTTTAAAAGGAAGGCCAATCGAGAGCAGGGCCAAACCGGAAGGGCGAAACCCTAGGGCAGAAATGGATACGTCTCCTTGGTCGGCTGCCTTAGCGAGGCTTGCTGACGAAGTGGAGCTGTCCTTGTCGAGACCGTCAGTAAGCACCAAAATCGCTTTTCTACTTGGGTGTCGTGAGCTGTTCTCGATGGCATAATGCACGGCGCCGAAAAGGCGGGTACTTCCATGTGTGTAGAAAGGATGCTTTCAAGAACTTACCTTTTTTTGGTCAAGAACCTTGATGCTTTCCGCGTCGATAGAACCAGCAGGTTCCCAGTCTTGATAGAGGCGGACGTCACTGCCGCATGTATAGATCGCGATGTGATCACGCGTCTTGTCCAATGCGGCGATCAGACCGTGAAGAGCATCGCTATAGATGTCGAGCATTCCTTTTTGACTTATGCTCACGTCCAGCAAAAGCGACACATCCAGGGGTTGCGTCGACATCGCTGCTAACGGCTCGCAATGGAACTGACTGTTGATCGATAAAACAGCAAAATCTGCCTTTTGCCAACCCTCGAAGCGGCGCTGTGACTGTCCTGAGCAATGCAGGTGATATGCAGTTTGTTGACTGTAACCTTGATTGTAGAAGGGCCGTTTACCGATTGAACTTGAACAGCGGCTTCGCCATTCTGCTGCTGAGAACTCTGCACCGTCTGCTCCTGCATGAGAGTAGGGCCCAAAATGAAGAGCAGCAATATTCTTTCCTAAACTGGTCATGTATGGCCTCGTTGAGCTTAAACAGCCTGAGTGAGAATGCGGTACAAAGCAGCAGGATGCACGCTGAAGGTCCAAGCGATCTCCCGGACAAACTTGCCTTCCTTAATTAACCTTTGAGCGAGCTTCTGTGGTCGTCAGCCATCTTTTTCGGCCGTCCGAAGCGAACGCCGCTTCTTAGCGCCGGTACGGCTGGCACGGTGCGTTCGCGGATCGGATCGCGCCAGAACTCGGCGATGCCGGCGAAGATGGTCATGATCATCTTGCAGGCGTGAGTAGTTATGTCGGCCCAGGATTCGGAGATAAATTAAAATTGGGAGCTGGCTTGGCTGATCGCTTCGACGATTTCAAGCAGGTTGCGGGTGGAGCGGGCCAGCCGATCGAGCTTCCAAACTGTGACTACATGTCGCCTCGTGCAGTTGGTCGAGCATCCGGTTCAGTTCGGACCGATCGCAATAAACACCTGAAACCTTTTCGCGGAAACCTTGGTGCATCCGGCCTGGTTGAGGGCGTCGAGTTGAAGAGTCAGCCATTGATCTTCGGTCGAGACGTGAGCATAACCTATCTTTATCTCAACCCTCTCCAAATGCTTTGAAAAAGCTATCGCATTCAGGATGTTTTATGCGAGATACTTATGCGTCGCAAGATCAGCCCATTTCGAGCGGCCTTGTACTTCTCGCGGAGCTTAGGAATTTGCGACGGACCAGAGCAAGACCAAGAAGCAAAATTAGACCCAGAACGAGTTATCGAGCACTGGATTTTCCCTCTCCGGAAAGTTGTATTGCTAATCAACAAGAGCGGGATGTCCCACATCTCGCTTTCGGACATAGGGTTTTCACTTCCGCGGAAACTACTTACTCCCACCCAGCAACGCCTCTACGGCCTCCTGCAGCCTCGCCGTCAAGCGCTCGGGCCCACCCCCTGAGTTGACCGAGACCGGATTGACTGAAACCGAGTTCGCCGAGCCCAAATCGTCCGAGATCGGTTCGCCCACCCAAACCTCAGCTCGCTTGCCAGACGTCCGCCACCCACCCCCGGCAGAAATCCGTAATGCCAGAGGAAGCACTGGCGTAAACGCCTCCTGCACCAAAATGCCGAGCCCCGGCTTGAACCGTTCTATTGCCCCCTCCGGTGCCCTCCGCCCTTCTGGAAAAATCAGCACGTGGTACCCGCGATCAAGTGCCCGCCCCGCATGCGCAAAGCTCGAGCGAAAACCACTCGTACGCGGCAGAGGAAACACATTCAGCAGCGCTTTGAGTAAAAACGCGGCCGGCGGCCCCCACCAGCGTCGATGCTCCTCGAGAGCCGCCGGCATCCGCTGCGGATTCCAGCTACCCTCCCAACCTGCCAGCATTTCTCCCGACATCGCAACCGCAACTCTGTGCCGCATCCCAAACGGCAGCGCGTACAGAAGCAACGGCACATCCATCGCCGTGCGGTGATTGCTGATCATCAACATCGGCCGCGCTTTTCGCAAGTCCGGCGATGCAGACCGCACCCGGGGCGCCCCCCAAAATGCCACCAGCGGACGAAGCACCCCCTCAATAAACAAACAACGCAGGCCAGCAACTGGTGCTGACCAAGGCCACCTCGGGTAACTGTAGCGCGGGGTCTCCGCACCGCGCAGGGACACCGCCGAGCGCGAGGACGCCGGGGAAGCGCCAACCGAAAGCGCAGGCGTGGCCCCCCGCGAAGTCCTCAACCCAGACAATTTCGATCCAGGCACTTTCGATCTTGCCAATTTCGACCCAGACACATTTAAGCCAGGCAGCTCCGGCCGCTGCGGAGCAACACCCATTTCCCCGCCTTCGAACCCCACCCCCTGCTCACCCGCACCTAAACCACCCGCACCCGCTCCCAAAACCCCTGCTCCCGCATAAAGCAACGTCCGCAAATCACCCAGCGTCTGCACTTGCGATCCCACCCCGTCACCCACGGCAATCTCAAGCTGCTCTTCGAGCGCCGCCGTCAGCGCCACCCGACCCATGCTGTCCAGCCCCCAATCCTCATCCAGCCGCGCCGTGTCCTCTCCAGGTCCACCTCGCGCCCCGACCGACTCCAGCAATTCCACCGCCACATCGCTCCCAGGCGCTCCTGCAGGCCGAGGCGATCCTGCGCGCCGTACACCCGACGCAACCTGCTCCCGAGCCCAGGTTTCCACCGTCTTTCGCTGCACCTTGCCGGTCGCCGTGCGCGGCAACTCCAGCCCCGGCCACAGCCACCACTGCCGCACCCTCTGGTGCTCCGCCAGCGACATGTTTGCCCGCTCCACCGCCGCACCCGCCCGCGACAAACCGCCACGGGCCACCACAACAGCCGCCGGTTCCTCGCCACCCTCCGCGCCCGGCATCCCCAGCACCACAACCCCCTGCAACTCGGGCTCCCGCTCCAGCGCCCCCTCCACATCCTGCAAATACACGTTCAGCCCAGCCGCTGTTACCAGCCGCTGCCCCGTGCGCCCCAAAAAATGCACCCGCCCATCCTCGTCGATGGACGCCAGGTCACCCGTTGCAAGCCACCCCTCATCCTCCGCAACACTGTCGCTCTCTCTATCGGCATCTTCCCCAATCTGTTTAGTAGTTTTTTTATCCACCAATCCCCGACGCACAACCCGCCCCTCGCGCCAAATCCCAGCCGCCACCATCTCGCCCTTGACTTCCAGCTCCCCGGCCGCCCCCACCCGCAGCGAACGCCCCGGCAGCGGCGTCCCCAGACTGCCCTGCGCAGTCTTGAACGGGTGATTCAACGTCACCAGCGCCGAGGTCTCCGTCAGCCCGTACCCTTGCACCAGCGCTAACCCCAGCGTCGTCCAGAACCCCTCCAACTCCGCCGGCAGCGTAGCCCCGCCACACACCGCCGCCCAAAACCGCCATCCCAACCGCCGGTGCACCCGCCAAAACCGCCACCATCGCCGCGCAATCGACAGAGGTGGAGACCCTTGCGCCCCCACAATCTCCGCCTCCAAACTCGGATCGACGGCAAGCAAGTGCCCCCGCAGCAGCCCCAAAGTACGCGGCACGGCAGCCAGCACATTCACCCGTTCCCCCGCAATCAGCTCCGCCAGCCGCAAGCCAGTCGTGCGATTCTCGTAGTGCACCTCCGCCCCCAGCAGCGGCGGCACCCATAACCCCATAAACTGCCCAAACACATGCGACAGCGGCAGCGTATGCAAAAACCGCAGCGGGTGCACCCACCGCTCATACCTGCGATACCTCGCAATCTCCCGCTCGATCGGCCCGATGCTCGCCAGCAGATTGCGGTGCGTATGCACCACCCCCTTCGGCTCCCCCGTCGTCCCCGAAGTAAACAAAATCTGCAGCGGCGAGTCCGGCGTAAGCAACGGTAAATTCACCCTCGACTCCACCACCGGCAGCACCCCCGCCAAACTCTCCAGCACCAAACAAGGCGCGCCGAATCGAACTCCCGCCAGCAACGCCCCATCCCCAACAATCAGTCGCGGCGTAGTCTCCCGCCCAATCCGCTCCGCAAATCCCGGCCCCCCCGCCGCATCCAACGGCACCACCAACACCCCACGCAGCACACACCCAAAAAACACCGCCACCCACTCCGCGCTGTTGCCCCCCCAAAGGACCACCCGCTCCCCCGGCCCAATCCCCCGCCGCTCCAGCTCA
>JAABUX010002428.1_pt1 | contig 26486 bp, 23 predicted proteins | sample 5561851 | NCBI WGS metagenome assembly JAABUX01 (sample SAMN10711883, study PRJNA513361) | rock metagenome | isolation source: Antarctica rocks | place: Antarctica: Victoria Land, Richard Nunatak red sandstone | collected 2016-01-03 | reverse complement strand
CTACCTGGTCTTTCCAGACTGGGCCACCCTCATGCAAACCCTGATCGACTCAAGACCACCGCCCAACATCGCAGCCCAGATCACCAAGTGACACCCGCGCCAGAGGCCCACTTAGAATTGCTGCCGAGGCGTCCCACCCGTTGCACCTGAGCCGCTGACGTTCCAGTTTGGCATGGCACAGGCTGGATTGGACCAAGCCGGCATGGTGCTGCCCAGATTGAAGGACCCGGAATGACCTCTCCCCATCCGCTCGCTACGACCGACGCCCTGTTTTACGGTCGATTGGGCGCTGGCCTCGGCCCCACCCTTGACCAGGACGCAGCCCGGCGCCTCGTCGGCCAGGCACTGGACGGCATGGACGACGGCGAGTTATTCCTGGAGTACCGCGAGAGCGAGGCGCTGAGCCTGGAGGACGGCACCATCCGCTCCGCCGGGTTCGACACGCAGCTCGGCTTCGGCCTGCGGGCCGTGCTGGGCGAGGAGGCCGGGTACGCCCACGCCGGGGAGGTGTCGGAGGCGGCGCTGGCCCGGGCCGCGGCCACCGTGTCCGCCGTGCGGGCCGGCCGGTCCGGCACCCGGGCGGAGCCGCCGCGCGCCACCAACGCCCGGCTGTACTCGGACGCCAACCCGCTGACCTCCACCGAGTTCGCCGCCCGTGCCGCGGTGCTGTCAGGGATCGACGCCTATGCCCGCAGCCGCGACCCACGGGTGAAACAGGTGATGACCTCGCTGATGGGCGAGTGGCAGGCCGTGCAGGTGGTGCGCGCCGACGGGACCCGCGTCGCCGACCTGCGCCCGCTGGTGCGGCTCAACGTCTCCGTCGTGGTGGAGGATGGCGGGCGGCGCGAGAGTGGCACTTACGGCTCCGGCGGGCGGCACGGCTACGATCTGCTGATGGGCGAGGACACCTGGCGTGCGGCCGTGGACGAGGCGCTGCGGCAGGCGCTGGTGAACCTGGACAGCCGTCCGGCGCCGGCCGGGGAGATGCCGGTGGTGCTCGGTCCCGGCTGGCCCGGCATCCTGCTGCACGAGGCCATCGGGCACGGGCTGGAGGGCGACTTCAACCGCAAGGGCACCTCGGCCTTCGCGGGGCTGCTGGGCCAGCGCATCGCCAGCCCGGGCGTGACGGTGGTGGACGACGGCACCCTGCCCGACAGGCGCGGCAGCCTGACGGTCGATGACGAGGGCACGCCGTCCGGCCGCTTCACCATGATCGAGGACGGCATCCTGACCGGCTACATCCAGGACCGGCTGAATGCGCGGCTGATGGGCGTGGCGCCGACCGGCAATGGACGGCGGCAGAGCTATGCCCATGCGCCGATGCCGCGCATGACCAACACGATCATGCTGGGCGGCACGGCCAAGCCGGAGGAACTGATCCGCTCGGTGAAGCGCGGCCTGTATGCGGTCAACTTCGGCGGCGGGTCGGTGGACATCACCTCGGGCAAGTTCGTGTTCTCGGCCAGCGAGGCCTACTTGATCGAGGACGGCGTGGTGACGGCGCCGGTGAAGGGCGCCACGCTGATCGGCAACGGGCCGGACGCGCTAACGAAGATCGAGGCAGTCGGCAACGATCCTGGGCTAGACGCCGGTATCGGCACCTGCGGCAAGAACGGCCAGGGCGTGCCTGTTGGCGTTGGGCAACCAACCTTGAAACTATCTGCCTTGACGGTGGGTGGCACTGCTACCTAAGTCTTCTTCCATGAAACGTTCGTATTTCGAGACTGCCCGACTGTTCTTCGGCTCGCTTGTCATCGCTACGGGCGTGATTGCCGGGCCGGCGGCGGCGCAGGGCTTGTTGTCGCACGACAAGTTCGGCAGCATGGACTGCCCGGTGAGCCACATGCCGGCGCTGGTCCTACCGATGCTGAAGCAGGCGTTGGCGACGAACTCGGAAATCACCATCGTCGCGCTTGGGTCGTCGTCAACCCAGGGCTGGCACTCCACCGACATCGGGCACAGCTACCCGGCCATTCTCCAGGAGGAGCTTTCGGCGGCGCTGCCCATGTCGCATGTCGCCGTCATCAACCGTGGTGTCGGCGGGCAGGATGCGATGGAGATGGTGCCGCGCCTGCAGGCAGACGCCCTGGCGATACGGCCGACGTTGGTGATCTGGCAGCTCGGCGCGAACGGTGCGATGAAGCAGCAGGATCCGGCCGTGTTCCGTGACCTTGTCTCGACTGGCGTCAGCACCCTACAGGCCGCGAAGGTCGATGTGGTTTTGATGGACAACCAGCGCGCTCCGTATGTGCTGGCGGCCCCGGATCGGGCACAGTTCGACCAGGCGCTGTCGGACGCCGCCGCCCGCACCGGCGTCGGCCTATTCAGCCGCGGCACGCTGATGGACCAGTGGCAGGCGGCGGGACACCCGTATGACCAGTTCATCTCGACCGACGGGGTGCATCATAACGATCGCGGCTATCGTTGCATGGCGAAGGCGTTGGCTGGATCGATCCTGAACGGCCTGGGCCTGCCGTCCGTGACGGCACATTCGGCCCTGGCGCGGCGATAAGCCGACATCTCCCTCCCCTCTGGGGGACGTTGCCTGCCTGCTACCCCGAAGAGCGCAAACGTTATCGAAGCGGTAACGTTCGAACCGGGGATCGCGCTGCATGACCCTCGTACAGCAGCCCGCTCTCAAGGCGGGGTAAAGGAGCAGGCAACGTCGGTCCGCCCTATGCTTCCGCCGCCTCGCCTTCGGGAATGCCTGCCAGCCGCAGCCCGGCGGCGAAGTGCTCGCGGTCATGGACCCGCTCGTATGGAGCGGACTCCAGGAAGCGCTGGACCGAGAAGCCCGGTTCGATGGCGAACAGGCGGCGGAGTACCACCGCAGCCTCGGTTGACTGCCCCAGGTGGCCCAGCGCCGACAAGTAGGGCTTGCAAGCGGCGGAAAACGCTGGGTTCAACTCGCTGACACTGCGCCCGGCAGCCACCGCGCCCTCGTAGTCGCCTTTCAGCAGCGCGGCGATGCTGAACGCCACGTCATACTGGAACGCGCCGGGGTCCAACGGTGAGAGCTGCTTATAGTGGTTCAACTGCCGCTCAGCCTCCTCCCAGTTGCCCATGTAAAGCTGGGTGAATGCGGAAAGTGCCCAGGCCATCGCCAGGTTCGGGTTCAGCGCCAGCGCCCGCTCGTGCAGCGCCGCCGCCTCCCGCAGCCGGTGGTGCAGGAAGGCGCGGGTGTGCCCGGCGACGGCGAAGCCCCGCGCGTCGCCCGGGTCCAGCGTGATGGCGCGCTCCGCATGATAGGCCGCGTCGCCCAAGGCCTGGGCGGTGTCCTCGGCCCAGCCCTGGCCAACCTGCAGATGCAGCCAGCAGGCATACCAGGCATGGGCGGCGGCATAGTCCGGCTCGAATGCGATGGCCTGACGCAGCAGGGCGCCGGCTTGGCCGAAATGCAGCCGCTCCAGCCGGGTCAGGGCCGGCAGGGCGCGCAGCAGCAGATCGTAGGCGGTTGCATCCGCTGGCGGACGGTGGGCGGCCCGGCGCGCCTCAATCAGCAGGATCTCCGGGTCGATCTGCGCCACGACCTCGGCAGCGACCTCGTCCTGGAGGGTCAGCAAGTCGTTGGTCTGCCGGTCGAAGCGCCGCGCCCAAACCACCTGGTTGTCGCCCCGCAGGTCGATCAGCCGCAAGGTGATCCGCAGCCGCCGCCCGACCTTCTGCACGGAGCCTTCCAGGATGTAATCCAGCCCGAAGGTCCGGCGAAGCGCCGCATCGTCCCGGCCGTCGCGCACGAACTGAGCGATCGAGGAGCTGGACACCAGGAACATCCAGCGGAACCGGGCCAGGGCATTGTTGATCTCCTCGGCCAGGCCCAATGCGAGGTGCGCCTCCGTCTCGTCCGTGCCCACCAGCGCCAGCGGCAGCACGCCGACCCGCGCACCGCCGCGAGGAGCGGCCAGATGCGGCTCGGGCACCCTGGTTTCCAGGACCGGCGGGGCGGCCGCCGGCAGGGCGGCACGGCTGCCGCGTATCTGCGCCAGCAGGGCCTGGGTCTCCGGCGACGGCGCCGCACCCATCGTCTCGGCCAGCACGACGCGGCAGCGGTCGTAGAACTGCACGGCCAGCCCACGCTCGCCGCGCTCGGCATGGGCGCGCATCAGGGCGCGCCAGGCACCCTCATGCGCCCGGTCGATGGACAGCAGTTGCTGGGCGACGGCGATCAGGCTCTCCGGCGAGGCCTGCTCGTCCAGCAAGGTTTCGGCGATGGTCCGGGCACGGTCACGCAGCCGTTCCCGCTCCGCGGAGAGCCAGACGTCGAACGCTGGATCGACGCCGTCCAGCGACTCGAGCAACTCACCGTCCAGCAGGGCCAACGAGGCCGGGTGCGTCGTGGTGGCGCGCAGCACCTCGTCCACGTCCACCCAGACGATGCCGGGGCGCAGCGCCAGGCTGTCGCGGTTGATCGACAGGATATCCTGCCCGGCCGGCGCCAGCACTTCCAGCAGCCGGTGGATCTCCTGCCGCAGCGAGGCGCGGGCCTGCTCCTCCGGGCGGCGGCTCCATAGCAGCTCCGCCAGGCGGGAGCGCAGCACCGGGCGGGGGGAGGACAGCGCGATAATGGCCAGCAGCGCACGGGTCTTGCGGCCCGCCGGCAGGATGCTCTCGCTGGTGAGGGTCCATGCCTCCATGTGGCCGATCAGCCGCAGCCGCACCGCAAACGGGTCAGCCGGAGTCGTCAGGCGCAGCAGGGTCGGTGTGGGATTGTTGCCGATCATGCAGCTATTACCGCTGATTTAACAAAGCTGCACAAGACGTATGTGCGATACGGTGCAATCAAGAGTTGCAAGACTTCACGTCTTATATTCAACGGCGTGTATCCCAACCGGCTCACCCCTAGCGCTACGCCGCACGCTGGGGCAACCTCAAAGAATATACCCGCGACTGCAATCCCTGGATGCAGGCATTGCTGGTTAAATCGCAGCCTCACGAAAAATTCTTGTGGCGTCGCCGCCCCAGGCGCCCTGGAACCGCTGCAGCCACACTTCCGCCTGGGTCGGCGCGCCCTCGACCAGGGGCAGCAAGGGCGCCAGATGCCGGGTCTCGTCCTGGCCTTCGCCATCCAGGCAGGCGCGGGCGCGCAGGCCGTCCAGGGCGATGCCGACGGCGTCTCGCGCCAGGTTGCGCACGGTGCTGCCAGGGGGACCGCCGGGCCAGGGGGCGTCCAGCGCCAGGCGGGGCACGTCGGCGCGCAACTGCCGATAGGCGGCCCAGGGCTGGCGGCGCACCAGCGCGTCGGCGGCGGCCAGGGCAGCATCGTCGTACAGCAGGCCCACCCAGAAGGCGCTTTGCGCGACCATCATGTCGGCCCGTCCGGCGTCGGCGCCGCGCATTTCCAGGAACTGCTTCACCCGCACGTCGGTGAAGGCGGTCGTCATGTGGTCGCCGAAATCGCCCAGCGTGGCGGGGCCACGGATGGTGTTGTGCAACCCGCCCGCCATGTAGGCGCGGAACGACTGCCCGGCCACATCCTGGTAGGCGCCGCCGCGTTCGACGAAGTACATCGGCACGTCCAGCAGCCACTCGACGTAGCGCTCGAAGCCGAAGCCCTCCTCGAACATCAGCGCCGGCATTCCGGAGCGGGCGTTGTCCACGTCCGTCCACACCCGGGCGCGGCTGGACAGCATCCCGCTCGGCTGGCCCTCGATGAAGGGGGAGTTGGCGAACAGCGCCGTCGCCACCGGCTGCAACGCCAGCGCCACCCGCAGCTTGCGGGCCATGTCGGCCTCGCTGGAGTAGTCCAGGTTCACCTGCACGGTGCAGGTCCGCAGCATCATGTCCAGGCCGTACTGCCCAACCAGGGGCATGTAGCGGCGCATGACGGCGTAGCGGCCCTTGGGCATCCAAGGCATCTCGTCCCGTCGCAGCGTGGGATGGAACCCCAATGGCGCGAAGCCGATGCCCAGCGGCTCCGCCGCGGCGCGGACAGCGGCAAAGTGGGCGTCAAGCTCTGCCGCCGTGTCGTGCAGGGTCAGAAGCGGGGCGCCCGACAGCTCGAACTGGCCAGCCGGCTCCAAGGAGACGGAGGCGCCGCGATTTGGACCCAGGCCCTTCAAGCCGATCGGGTTGCCCGCCTCCACGATCGCCTCCCAGCCGGCCGGGTCGGCGGCGGCCATGCCGGTCAGCAGGGCATGGATGCCATCGGGCTCATAGGGCGGCGGCAGCAGGGTAGGGTCCTGGAAGCCGAACTTCTCATGCTCGGTGCCAATGCGGTATTCGGCCGGCGGCTTGCACCCGGCGGCGATGTGGTCGGCCAATTGCTGGACGGAGGCGATCGGCGTGTGGTCGGCGTCTCCGGGATTCGACATCGTGGCATGGCATCCTGCGTGGCGGGCCGCACACCAATGGGCGCGGCAGGGGTTGTCAAGCCGCAGGCTGACATGCGCCAGGCTGGCATGCGGCGCTGGCGTCGCGAGAGTGGGACGCTTATGCACAGTCCATGCAGGAGCGTGCGGCACAGGGCTGGACCGACATCGCCGCCGGGGGCTGGGTGGCGCGGCTGCCGGCGGGGTGGCGGCCCTATGCCCTGCTGGCGCGGCTGGACCGGCCCATCGGCGCATGGCTGCTGTTCCTGCCGGGCCTGTGGAGCATCCTGCTGGCCCGGCCCGGCGCGGTCGAGGCGGTCCGGCTGGTGTCCCTGTTCGCCCTGGGTGCTGTGGTGATGCGCGGGGCCGGCTGCGTCGTGAACGACATGTGGGACCGCGACATGGACCGCCTGGTGACGCGCACCGCCGGGCGCCCCCTGGCCAGCGGCGCGCTGCGGATGCGGCAGGCGGCTATATTCCTGGCGGTGCTGCTGCTGATCGGGCTCGCGGTGCTGCTGCAGCTCAACGGGCTGGCGCAGGCGCTGGGCGTCGCGTCGCTGGGGCTGGTGGCGCTGTACCCTGGGGCGAAGCGGGTGACGTGGTGGCCGCAGGCGATGCTGGGCCTCACCTTCGGCTGGGGCGCGCCGATGGGCTACGCCGCCGCGGCCGGGTGGCTGGATGCGGCGGGCCTGGTGCTGTATGCGGCGGCGTTCGCGTGGATCCTGGGCTACGACACCATCTACGCCCACCAGGATCGGGAGGACGACGCGCTGGTCGGCGTCCGCAGCACGGCGCGGCTGTTCCAGCGGCACACGCGGGCGTTCCTGGCCGCCTGCTACACAGCGACGGTGCTGCTGCTGGGCGTGTCGGGGTGGCTGGCCGGGCTGGCGTGGCCGTTCCTGGCCGGGCTCGTTGTGCCCGCGGGGCTGCTGGCCCTGCAGGTTGCCACGGTGGACATCGACGATCCCGCCCGGTGCCTGCGGCTGTTCAAGCTGAACCGGGAGACCGGGCTGGCCGTCGCCGCCGCAATCCTGCTGGGCATGGCATGAGCGAGACCTTCATCCGCGCCCATACGGCACTGTCCCGTGCGCCGCTGGTGCCGGAGATTGCGCTGCATCTGGCCACCGAGATCACTCCCATCTGGCAGGCCAGCGAAGCCTGGCTGCACCAGACGGGGATCGAGCCGCCGTTCTGGGCCTTCGCCTGGCCGGGAGGGCAGGCGCTGGCGCGGCATGTGCTGGACCATCCGGGCCTAGTCGCCGGCCGCCGGGTGCTGGACTTCGCCGCCGGGTGCGGCATCGCCGCCATCGCGTGCGCCCTGTCCGATGCCGCCGAGGTCGAGGCTGCGGAGATCGACCTTGTGGCCGCTGCCGCAATAGCCCTCAACGCGGCGGAGAACCGGGTGGAGGTGCGTGTGCTGGCGGCGGATGTGGTGGGCGAGCCGTGCCGCTGGGACCTGATCCTATGCGGCGATGTCTGCTACGAGGCGCCGATGATGCGGCACATCCTGCCCTGGCTGCGCGCCATGGCCGCACGATGCGAGGTATGGGTGGCCGATCCCGGCCGCGCCTACCTGCCTGGCGACGGGATGGCGGTGCTGGGGGAGTATCTGGTGCCGACCTCGCTGGAGCTGGAGGATCGCACGATGCGAATGACCCGGCTGTTCCGGTTGGAGGCGTCCCTGGCTGCTGCGCCGCCCGGCTGACGCCGTTGCGGCCTGCCTACTCGCCCTCGCGCCGGGCTTGGGCCGCGAGGCGAGTCAAGGCTGGGGCGCGGGACGCTAAGTCTCGGCAGGGCCCATCGACTTGATCAGGTCGAAGACCCGCTTGCGCACCGAAGGATCGGTGATCCGGTAGTACGCGCGAACCAGCTCCGCCGTCTCACGCCGGTTGACTGAGTCATCGACGCCAAAGGCATCCTGAGTCTCGGAAAAGCCGCCGGCGGCGCGAGTGACCTGATGCGTGCCATGCAGCCCGGCCAGCGGCTCCGGCATGTCGTCGAAGAAGAAGCTGATCGAGACGTCCAGCACTCGCGACAAGTCGAACAGACGGGACGCGCCGACGCGGTTCACCCCGCGTTCATACTTCTGAATCTGCTGGAACGTGAGACCCAGGGCCTCCCCTAACCGCTCCTGTGACATCCCCATCAAGTTGCGGCGCAGCCGGATCCGGCTGCCGACGTGGGCGTCGATCGGGCTGGGCCGGCTTTCCTTATCTGCACTTCCCGATGCGGCTGCGTCTGACATGCTGCTTCCCAATCCCACACTACCAAAAGGCCGAACGAAAGATTAACAATGCAACCCTAGAGTGTCAGAGCATGGAATGCAATACAAGCAACATCTCATAATTAAAGCGTGATGAGTGGTCTAGGCGTGCTTGGCCCGCTGCCCGGTCGCCCCGCATGCGGCGCCCACGCACAACAGGCTGAGCAGGCCCGGGATGACCAAGCCCCAACGTGAGAACGAGGTCGGCGGACGCGGCCCAGGCACCGGCAGCACCAGCGCGCCCGCCACGCCCACCGTCAGCCGGCCCAACTCGCGTCCCCAGCTATCGAACCCGGCGGAGATGCCGGTGTTGGCGGCGCGCATGATCGGCAGCCCCTCCTCGACCGCACGCATCCGCACGCCCGCCAGGTGCTGCCGCGGTCCCGTCGAGTTGCCGAACCAGGCATCGTTGGTGATGTTGACCAGCCAGCGCGGGCGGTCCGCCTCGTTGACGATCTGCGCCGGGTAGATCGCCTCGTAGCAGATCAATGCGCCAAAGGGGGGTACGCCGGGGATGGTCAGCGTGGCCGGGCCGGTGCCGAAATCCAGGTGGCCCGGCACCACCTGCACCGCGAACGGCACCCAGCTTGGCGCGAACTCGCCGAACGGGACCAGGTGCCACTTGCTGTACAGGCCGGTGATGTCGCCGTCCGGCGCCATCGCCACCAGGCTGTTACGCGGCAGGTTGCCCGGGTCCAGCGAGGGCGCGCCGTCGCGGAAGGTGATGCTGCCGACGATCTGCCCCAGCGCCGGCTTGGCGGCGTCGACGATGTACTCGCGGGCCGCAACGTCCTCCTGCAGCAGGAAGACGCCTGACGTTTCCGGCCAGATCACCACGGCCGGACGGCCGGCGGCGGCGGCCATGCCCTGCCGGGTCAGGTCCAGGTGCTTCTCGAACGAGGCGTAGGCGGCGGTGCGGTCCCACTTCAGGCTCTGCGCCACGTTGCCCTGCACCAGCACGGCAACCAGGTCCGGCGCCGGCGGCTCCGGCTGCGCTAGGCGCGCCAGGCCCAGCCCGGCCCATATCGCCAGCGCCGCGCCGGCCCCGGCCAGGCCGCGCCGCCCCAGCACCGGGGAGGCCGCCAGTAGTACGGTGGCCAAGGTGAGGCCGGGCGTGCCCACCCAGGCCGCGGGTTGCAGCATCACGTCGCCCACCGGGCCGGGAATGGCCCAGACGCTGCCGAACGGGTTCCAGGGAAAGCCGGTTCCGACGAACTGCCGCGCGAGGTCGAACAGGGTCCATGCGCCGCTCAGCAGCAGCACCCGCCGCCAGCCCGCCGGCACCAGCCGCGCGAGGCCGCAAGGCAGGGCGATGAACAGCGCCAGCAGCGCCGACAGGGCCGGCACCGCCAGGGGCACCAGCCACCACAGCCGGGCGGATTCCAGCAGGATGGCCTCGGTGATCCAGTACAAGCCGCAGACGTGGTGGCCGAAGCCGAACCAGAAGCCGCGCCGCGCCGCGCCCAGCGGCCCCCTGGCGCCGCCGATCAGCACCAGCAGGCCCGGCACCGCCAGCAGCAGGACCGGGATGGCATGGATCGGCGGCAGCGCCGCAGCCGACAGCGCGCCCAGCAGCAGCGCCGCCAGGTCCGCCCGCCAGCCGCGTAGGGCCGCCAGGCGCGTCATGGTCGCCAGGTCCGCCAGGCGCGTCATGGCTGCACCACGCGCTCCGGCGGCACCGGCCGGCCCAGCAGCACCGCGGCGATGCACTCCGCCGCCATGACGCCCATGTTGACCAGGCTGCCCTCCGTCACCCCGGCGACATGCGGCGTGGCGATCACCCGGGGATGCCGGCGCAGCGGGTCGCCGGGCGCGGGCGGCTCCTGCTCGAACACGTCCAGCCCGGCGCCGGCCAAGCGTCCGCCCAGGGCCTGCAGCAACGCCGCCTCGTCGATCAGGCCGCCACGAGAGGTGTTGACGACAAAGGCGCCCGGCGGCAGCAGCGCCAGCTCCGCCGCGCCGATCACGTGCCGGGTCGCGGGCAGCAGCGGCAAGTGCAGGGAGAGCACGTCGCTGCCCGCCAGCAGGTCGCCCAGGCCCGCCATGATGCGAACGCCGGGCGCCGCCCGGCCGCTCGGGGTCCAGGCCGACACCTGCATCCCGAAGGCCCCTGCCAGCCGCGCCACGGCCGCACCGATCGCACCGCATCCCAGCAGGCCGAGCCGCAGGCCCATGATGTCCCGCACCTTGGTGTCCGCCCCGCGCCAGCCGCCCGCGGCCACCCTGGCGGACAGGGACGGCAGGTCCTTGGCCAGAGCCAGGATCAGCGCCAGCGTGTGCTCCGCGACGGCCTGGGTATTGGAGCCGGGGCCGCGCGTGACCAGGATGCCGCGCCGCGCCGCCTCCGCGACATCCACGTCATCGACGCCCACGCCGTGCCGGGCGATGATCCGCAGGCTCGGCGCGGCGTCCATGGCCGCAGCCGTGACCGGCCCCTGGCGGGACAGGATCGCGATGGCGCCGACCTTGCCCGCCCGCTCGGCGACCGCGGCGGCAGAGGGGTAGGGGTCCATGTAGTGCAGGGTGGCGCCGGCGGCGTGTAGCAGTGCGACCGCCTCGGGCGCCAGGCGGGGCGCGGTCATGACGACGTTCACCGGCCGGCCTTCCGCGTCCTAGCCTTCAGCGTTCCCAGCCTTCAGTGTCCGCAGCTTTTAGGTTCATGGTGCGTTTTCAGCGTTCATAGTGCTTCAGGTATTTATCGGTCACGGTATCGGACTTCACGATGATGGCGACGTCGGTGGTGTTGAACTGCCAGTCCACTACCGCGCCGTCGCCGATGAAGCCGCCCAGACGCAGGTAGCCCTTGATCAGCGGCGGCAGCATGTGGTTGGCCCGGCGCGGGTCGATCAGGTCCACATCCATGCGCCGCATGTCAACGTAGCGGTCCGGCAGCGCCCGCGGGCGCAGCGCAGGCGGCGCCAGGTGATGGCCGTATAAGTAGGTCAGCTCGACTGCCAGCGCATCCGGGTCGGTGCCCGGCAGGCTGGCGCAGCCGAACATCAGGTCGATGCCGTGGTGCGACACGTAGGTGGCGATGCCGCGCCACAGCAACTGCATAACCGCCCGCCCGCGATAGGCCGTATCGACGCAGGACCGCCCCAGCTCCAGCACACGGCCGGGAAAGTGCAGGATGGTGCCGATGTCGTACTCGTCGGCCGAGTAGAAGCGGCCGATGCGGTCGGCGGCGCCCTGCCGCATCATGCGGTAGGTGCCGACCACGCCCTCCGGCCCCGGGCCGATCTCGTGATCGACGACCAGCAGGTGGTCGGCGACGGCGTCGAACTCGTCCCGGTCCTGCCGGGTCGCCGTGGCGGCAGGGTCCGGCGTGGCGCCCATCTCGTCGAAGAAGATGCGATAGCGCAGCGCCAGCGCGGCATCGACCTCCCCGGCGCTTGTGGCGACCCGCACGCCGAGGTTGCCGGCCCGCAGCTCGCCGAAGCCGGTGGCGATGGTCATGTCTGCCATGGACGGCCTGTCAGGATGCGGACATCGGCGTCACCCGGGATGCCCGCGGCGCGGCGTCGGCGTCCGGTTCGGCAAGCCGAGGGCGAGCCGCCGGCTCGGCACGATGGGAGCGAGCCGCCGGCTCGGCATGTCGAGGGCGGGCCGCCGGCTCGGCGATGCGGCGGCCGAACAGCTCCAGCCGATGCGACACCAGGTCAAAGCCCAGCCCGGCGGCGATGGCGCGGATCAGCCGCTCATGCTCGGCGTCGCCGAACTCGATCACCCGGCCAGTCTCCACATCGATCAGGTGATGGTGCTGGCCATGCTCGGTCGGCTCATACCGGGCGCGGCCGCCGCCGAAGTCGCGGCGCTCCAGGATGCCCTTCTCCTCCAGCAGCCGAACGGTGCGGTACACGGTGGCGATGGAGATGCGGCCGTCCAGCGCCGACGCCCGGCGGTACAGCTCCTCCACATCCGGATGGTCGGCGGCGTCGGATAGCACGCGGGCGATGACCCGGCGCTGGCCGGTCATTTTCAGCCCCCGCTCGACGCACAGGCGTTCGATGCGCGATTCCTCGATGCGCGATTCCATGAGGTCCCTTTGGGCAGCGTTCGGCGTCGCGGACACGCCTTGGCGTAGCCGATGTGGCCACCCCGTGTCGACTCTGGCGCCCGCCTGCTCCTGCGCCTGAGCCAGCGCGGGCGTCCTACCGGCCGCGCGGCTTGGTGCCCAGCCCGATCTTCTTGGCCAGCGACGACCGGTGCCGGGCGTAGTTCGGCGCGACCATGGGATAGTCGGGCGGTAGCTGCCACTTCTCCCGATACTGCTCGGGCGTCATGTTGTACGACGTCTTGAGGTGGCGCTTGAGCATCTTGAGCTTCTTGCCGTCCTCCAGGCAGACGATGTGGTCGGGGAACACCGACTTCTTGATCGGCACCGCGGGCTGCTGCTTGTCGGGGACCACCTGCTCCTTGCCGACGCCGGCCAGGGTCCGATAGACTTCCTGGATCAAGTTCGGCAGGGCGTCCGGCGCGACGGAGTTATTGGACACGTGGGCCGACACGATTTGGGCTGTCAGGCCCAGCACGTCAGAATTCGCTGCCGCTTCAGCCATGGGAACATCCTTTCATTAGGCGATTCCTTAGTCATATACGCGCTAGTGCTGCCGTTTCGCAATGGATGACTTGGATTTTAAGAACAGGGCCAGTGATGGTGAACCAACTGCTGACCACGACCCAAATGCTGACCACGACTATGCCGGGACCGCAGCAAGTGCAGCCAGCGATTGAGGACCAGGATGACTGACGAAGTGGCGGCAGATGGTCCGGCGGCGGACCGGACCCTGGACATCACCGCCGATGTCTGCCCGATGACGTTCGTCCGCACCCGGTTGGCGCTGGACCGGATGCAGCCAGGGCAAACCCTGCTGGTACGGCTGCGCGGCGAGGAGCCCACGCGCAACGTGCCGCGCACCGCGGCCGAGCAGGGACACGTCGTGCTGTCGCTCAGTCCTGGGGAGGACGGCACGCAGCTTCTGCTGCTGCGCCGGGGATGAGCGGACCGCGCAGCACCAGGGCGTCACCGCCGCCGGGGTAGTAACGCGGCCGGCGGCCGACCTGGACGAAGCCGGCGGCGCCATAGAGCGCCAGCGCGGCGGCGTTGGATGGCGCGACCTCAAGGAACATTGTGGCAGCGCCGCGCTGCCGGGCGCCGTCCATGGCAGCGCGCAGCAAAAGGCGGCCGGCGCCCTGCCGTTGCATGAGGGGATCGACGGCAAGGGTCAGGATTTCCGCCTCGTCCGCAACAGTCCGCGCCAGGACGAAGCCGCCCGCTTCCTGCTTTCTCTCCCGGGAGAGGCAGACCCAGCCATAGGCGCCGGGCATCGCCAACTGCAGGGTCATTGCATCCGCCCCCCAGTGTTCGCCGGGCGGGAACGCTCCGGCATGGATCAGCGCCATTGCGGCAGCATGCTGCGGCGTCGCCGCCGTCAGCGTCATGCGGCGTTGGCAGGCCGGGCTTCCGGCGGATCAACATAGAGCGGCTGCGCAGGCCGCGTTGGCAGGCCCGCCGCGGCCCGGCGCAGTGCCGCCATGGCAATGCCGGCCGGCATGGGCAGAACCGGCCCCAGCGCCACGTCGAAGCCGCGGGCACGCAGGCGGTCCGCCACGGCCGCGGCCGCATCGCCGCCGACCACCAGCGGCCCGGACGGGGCCGGCAAGTCATCAAGCGCGACCGGCCAGACCTCGCCGCCGCATTCCAGGAACACCCGCCCCCGCCGCGTATCGATCGCCGCCCACTGCGCCCGGGGTTCGCCTGTGTCGAACAGCGCCTCCCCGACCGTCACGCCCGCCATAGGGACCCCTGCCCCCAGCCCGATCCCATGCGCCAGCGCCAACGCCGCACGCAACCCTGTGAAGCTACCCGGCCCGACCGTGACCGCGACCAGGGACAGCGCTGCCGCCGGCGCCCCAGCCTGCTCCAGCACTGCCGCTGTCATCGCTGGCAGCCTCGCCAGGTTGCCCCGCGTCCCGTCCGCCACGCGCATTGATAGCACTACGCCGTCCCGCACGACGCCAACGGAACATCCCGGCAGTGCCGCATCCAGCGTCAGCACCAGGGATGAAGGGGCAGCCATCGCCGCTACTGCAGCCTGCACGCCCCGCCGAACCCTAGCGACGGCACGGGCGGATGCAGCCTCGCGGGTTTCCTGCAACCGAGGATCGGTACATCACTGCGCCAGCCCAACGCTGACATGCGTCGAGCCTGCGCTTCAGGCATGTCAAGCCGCGGAATGGAAACGATGTTCGACCGGCACGCCTGCATCACCTGAAGCACCCGCACTGCCTGAAGCAAACGACCCAAAGCAGCGCCAAGCATCTCGTACTGGCCTTGCCGGACTCTACGCCTCGACCTGCTCGACCGACGTTACCTCGGGCACGTAGTGGCGCAGCATATTCTCGATGCCGTGCTTCAGGGTGGCGCTGCTGCTCGGGCAGCCGCTGCAGGCGCCTTGCATGTGCAGACGGACGATGCCGTCGCGGTAGCCGCGGAACACAATGTCCCCTCCGTCGCCAGCCACCGCGGGGCGGACGCGAGTATCCAGCAGCTCCTTGATCTGCTCGACGATGTCCTGGTCCTCGGGCAGCACGTCCTCGGCAACGTCGTCGCCCGCGCCCTCGATCACCGGGCGGCCGGCGACGAAGTGCTCCATGATGGCGCCCAGCACCTGCGGGCGCAGCGCCTGCCAGTCGGCAAGGTCGGACTTGGTGACGGTGATGAAGTCGCCGCCGAGGAACACGCGCGCCACGCCGGGCAGGGCAAACAGCGCGGTGGCCAGCGGGCTGCGGCCAGCGAGGTCCGGGCCCGCGAAGTCGGCGGTGCCCGCGCCCATCACGTCCCGGCCCGGCAGGAACTTCAAGGTGGCGGGGTTCGGGGTGCCTTCGGTCTCGATGAACATCTGGACGTCCTGTGCAATGCGGACCGGAGGGGTCCGGTTGCAGGCACATTTGAGCACCCGGAGGGCCGGTGCAAGCCCGGATCGCGGCTGCGCCATGCGGCCCGCATGACCCTGACCCCACGGCACCTGCCCGGGCATGGCCGGCACCACCGTAGAGGCGCTGGCGCGGCCGCCCCGCGAGCACCAAACTACAGGCATGGACCAGATCACCGACGGCGATATCCGCAGGGCCGTGAGCCAGAACGCCTATTACCAAGGGGCCGACCTTGCCGGAAAGGGCGGCGTGCAGGCTGAGCGCTTGGTTGACGGGGGTGCGCTGCTGGCCGTGGTGAGCGAGGGGCCACGAGCCTTCTACCAGCAGACCATCTCTACGCGCCGGCTCGGCCTGGGCCAGGTCGGCGTCACCGGCACCTGCACCTGCCAGGCCCGCTACAACTGCAAGCACGTCGCCGCCGCCCTGATCGCGTGGCACAGCCGGCAACCTGGTGCCAGGGATGCACCGCTGGGGCAGCCGACGGCGGTACCCGCTGCCGCGGCGCTGCCGCATGAGGTGCAGTCCTGGCTGGGTGCGCTGGAAAAGGCCGGACAGGACGACACCGAGGACTACCCGCCCACCATCCGCAAGCGACTGCTCTACATCGCGGGCCAGGATCAGCACTCGGGTGGCCTGCGGCTGGAGGCGGCGTCTATCGAGGTGCTGCGCGGCGGCGAGATGTCGGACAAGGTGACGCACTATACGTCGCAGCAGTTGCAGGGCTCGAACCCCCCGCGTTTCCTGCGGCCCTCCGATCACGCGATCCTGCGCCGCCTGGCCCGGATGGGCAGCCTGGATGGCGACGAGATGTCGGACCTGGTGCGGCGGGTCATCGACACCGGCCGGGGACGCTGGGGCGCGGTGGACGGCCCGGCCCTGCACGAGGGCAGTGCAGTGCCGGGCACGCCAGCCTGGCGGGTGATGACGGACGGGCGGCAGCGCGCGACGCTGGAGCTACCGCCGGACCTGCTGTTCCTGCGCCTGAGCGCGCCCTGGTATGCCGACCCGGCCACCGGCGCCATCGGGCCTGTCACGACCACGCTGCCGCCACGCCTGCTGCGGGCCATCCTCGCCGCGCCCGCGGTGCCGCCTGAGGCCGCGGCGGCGCTGGGCACCGAGCTGGCGCGCCGCATGCCGGAGGCGCACCTGCCCGCCCCAAGGCCGATGCCGCCACCGCGGGCCATCACCGACCCGGCCCGGCCCCGGCTGGAGCTGTTCGCCGGACAGATGCCGCCGGAACCGCCGGGCTACCGCCCCTATGGCCGCCCTCAGCTTGCCGCGCCGGACGGGCGGGTGCCGATGGCGCGGCTGCTGTTCCGCTACGGCCCGCTGCTGTTTCCCGCCGAGCCGTCCGCCTACCTGCCGCCCACCACCGTGCTGCACGGCGACGAGCTGCTGACTCTGCAACGCGATCGCCGGGCCGAGAGCGGGGCGGACCTAGAGCTGCGCGGGCATGGCTTCCAACGGCTCGGTGCGCTGGGCGCGGTGCCGTACAACCACCCGCATCGCGACGACCTGGTGCTGCCCATGCAGGACAGCACCGAGCACTGGATCGACTTCATGCTCGACGAGGCGCCGCTACTGCAGGAGGCCGGCTGGGACGTGGCGGTGGCGGACGATTTCCCGGTCCGCATCGCCCAGGCCGATGGGCCGATCCTGGCAGAGGTGCGGGAGGGGTCCGGGATCGACTGGTTTGACCTGGACCTGGGCGTGATGGTGGGGGGCGAGCGGGTGGACCTGGTGCCGGCGCTGCTGGACCTCATCAACCGCGGTGATGCCGAGGCCCTGGCGGCGGACATGGACCGCACGGACGACTCCCCCGTGCTGCTGCGCCTGCCGGACGGGCGGATGCTGGCGATCCCGCTGTCCCGCATCCAGCCGATCCTGGCGCCGCTGCTGGAGCTGTTCGCCGGCGGCCAGACGGAGGGCGGGGCGCTGCGGCTGTCGCGCTTCGCCTCTGCCGACCTGGCGCTGCTGGAGGCGGCGGGCGCCGTCGAGTGGTCGGGAGGCGACGCCATCCGCAGCCTGGGCCGGCAGTTGCGCGACGCTGGCGGCATTCCGCACCAGCCGGTGCCGGAGGGGTTCCTGGCGACGCTGCGGCCCTATCAGGCGCGGGGCGTGGACTGGATGGCGTTCCTGCGCACGGCCGGGCTGGGCGGCGTGCTGGCCGACGACATGGGGCTGGGCAAGACCGTGCAGGCCCTGGCGCACCTGATGGTGGAGCAGGCCGCCGGACGCCTGGACCGCCCGGCGCTGGTGGTGTGCCCGACCAGCCTGGTGCCGAACTGGCGGGACGAGGCTGCGCGCTTTGCCCCCGGGCTGCGCGTGCTGGTGCTGCATGGCAAGGACCGCGCCGCGCAGTTCGACGCCATCCCCAGGCATGACCTGGTCATCACGACCTACCCCTTGCTGGCGCGCGACCACGCGGTGCTGACGGAGCAGGAATGGCACGTCGCGGTGCTGGACGAGGCGCAGACGATCAAGAACCCGGAGGCGACCACCTCCAAGCTGGCCCGCAGCCTGCAGGCCCGGCAGCGCCTGTGCCTGTCCGGCACTCCTCTCGAGAACCACCTGGGGGAGTTATGGTCGCTATTCGACTTCCTGATGCCGGGCTTTCTCGGCAACCAGAAGCAGTTCGGCCAGCGGTTCCGAACGCCCATCGAGAAGGCGGGGAACACCGAGCGGCAAACCACGCTGGCCCGGCGCGTCGCCCCGTTCCTGCTGCGGCGCACCAAGGCGGAAGTCGCCGCCGACCTGCCGCCCAAGACCGACATCGCCGAGACCGTGGAGATGGGCGACGCCCAGCGCGCGCTTTATGAGGGCGTGCGGCTGGCGATGCACGCCAAGGTGTCCGCCGCCATCGCCAGCCGCGGCCTGGCGCGGTCGGGCATCATCGTGCTGGATGCGTTGTTGAAGCTGCGTCAGGCGTGCTGTGACCCGCGACTGCTGAAGCTGGGCACGGCGAAGGCGGCCAAGGCGGGGTCGGCCAAGCTGGACCGGCTGATGGAGCTGCTGCCGTCGATGCTGGAGGATGGGCGGCGGGTGCTGCTGTTCAGCCAGTTCACCAGCATGCTGGCGCTGATCGAGGCGGAGCTGGCGGAGCGGGACATGCCCTACGTGCTGCTGACCGGCGACACGCGGGACCGGGCGACGCCGGTGCGAAAGTTCCAGGGGGGAGAGGTGCCACTGTTCCTGATCAGCCTGAAGGCGGGCGGGACGGGGCTGAACCTGACGGCGGCGGACACGGTGATCCACTACGACCCCTGGTGGAACCCGGCCGTGGAGAACCAGGCGACCGACCGCGCCCACCGCATCGGCCAGGACAAGCCGGTGTTCGTGCACCGGCTGGTCACCATGGGCACCATCGAGGCGAAGATGGAGGTGCTGAAGGCGCGCAAGCAGGCGCTGGTGGACGGCATCCTGGGCGCCGGGCCGGGGGCGACGCTAGGGGTGACGGAGGCGGAGCTGGAGGACTTGCTGGGGCCGGTGCGGTAGGGCGTTCGGGATGCCTGCTACAGGCTGGCGTAACGGCCAGGCGCGCCCGCATGCGTCAGCAGCGTCGATCGGCCCGAAGGTTCCAGGACGTGCACGTTGTTGCCGAGCGCCCACACGGCGGCCTGGGTCCGGTTGCTGGCGCGCACCTTCCGCAGCAGCCCCTTGATATGCGCCTTCACCGTGGTCTCGGTGATCTGCATTTCCCGGGCAATCACCTTGTTCGACGCTCCGTCCACCAGCCAGCGCAAAACCTGCGCCTCACGCTGGGACAGGACCACCTCGCGCTCGTGCGTTCGTTTTGACGACGCCAGCCCGTGACCGGCCGAGCCAGGGAACGGGATCAGCTCCGCCTCGGACCCTGGCGGCTCGGACGCCGAGCAGAACGAGAGCGGCGGAAAGAGCTGCTGCCCAAGCATGACAAGGTCGAGCGAGCGCTGCAGGATGTCGGCCGAGACGTCTTGCGACAGGACCGCGTCAACGCCCGACGACGCCAAGCGACGGACCAGGCCGGCGTCTGCGAGGTCGGCGAGCACGACGAAGCGGCTGCGATGCGGTTCAGTGCGCTGCCGGCGAACCCAGGCCCGCTCGGCCTCGGTGTCCAGCTTGGCGCCGGGGCCGCACAGCACCAGGTCCGGCAACGCCCTACTGGCAGGCCCAAGGTAGGCTGTGGCGTCCTGCGCCTCCTCCACCACGGTGTAGGAGGAGCCAAGCAGCAGGTGCTTCAGGCCGCTGGAGCGCAGCCGGGCCGGTTCGATGAGCAGGAGGTCGGTGCAGCCCATGCGTGTTCACTCACCAGTATTGCTTCTAGCCGGCGCTCCCTTTCGAACCAAGCTCGCCCCGCGGGCCTTGGCTCGAGGTCGGCCGGTCTTATTTATTAGGCAACATCGTTATACGGGACTTGTAGCGCTTAGCGAGAACGGCACAACTTATCGCAAGTATCTTTATTATTACGGAAGCTATGTTGTAACCGATAATGGCAGGCAAATGGTAGTCTTCCTGCAACGTTCACGAAGTTGTGATCCAACTGGCCCCCTGAAGATTTCAAGCGGCTTTGCGGACGGCGTCGAAGCGCCGCGCCGTTTCCCGTGCAGTCACGACGGCAGCGATCTCACGGCTGAGGCGGCCCGGCAGCGCTAGCCGAGGTGCGGGATGGCGTGATCGACCCCCGGGTTCGCCCATGCTATCCGGCCCGGCGTGTATCCTGCCGCCCTGAGGTTTGTGACCGACTGCGCTGACCAGGCGGTGATCTTGCCGATGGTCGCCGTCGTCCTGCTGGCGCAACGGCGATGGCGCGTCGCCATCACCTGGCTGCTGGCGATCTCCGGCGTGCTCGGAACCCTGCTGCTTCTTAAGATTGCGGGATATGCCTGCGGATGGCTGCTGCCTGCTCTCGGCCCTGACCAGCTCGACCTCCGTAGCCCAAGCGGCCATGTCGCCTCCGGCGCCGTCGTGTGCAGCGGAATCGTCATGCTGCAGGCCCGGCGTCCATGGTCCGATGCCGCCTTGGCGGCGCTGGCCGTCGCCCTGGCTGCGGCTGCGGTCATCGGCACCACTCGGGTGCTGCTCGGCGCGCACTCGCTCGCCGAGGTGATCATCGCGGCAGGTATCGGAGGCACTGGCGCCGCGGCATTCGGGTGGCTAGGAGGCCGGCGCCCGGTCGGGAAGTCTGGCCTGCCGGTCGCCGCCGCTGCGGTCGTCGTCCTGGTGGCGTTCCACGGCCGCCACTTGCCAGCCGAGGCCATCATACAAAGTGCGGCGGCGGACACCCTGCGGCAGTGGATCACCGCCTGCCGGCCGAACTAGGCCGCGGCGACGGTACCATGGCCTGCGATAGGTCATGGCCCGCGGTGGGCGGGCAGCCCGCAAGCCTTGGCGTCCGTAGGCTTCCGTTCAGTTAGGAGCCTACGACAATCATCACGTTTGCGTGTGCCCTATGTCTCTTTCGAGCTACTCTAAAGGTCATTGGAGTTTGCACCCCACCTTTATTAATGTCGCATTAATGAGTGATTGCGGCCAATTTAGTGCTCGCCCGGCCGGCTACCCTCAGTTGTTCGATGGCATCCCGCAGGCCTTTCCTGCCAGAAGATGCAAGGAGTTGGGCGTGAAAGTCGCATTGTTAACCAACCACCGGGATGTCTGCCCGGACCTGTGGTCGAGCCTGTGCCGGTGCCCGGCTGTTGTGGACACCCGCGTCGTGCCGTCCGGGCTGGGCTCGCTGGTGCGCCTGCTGTCCTACGGCCCCGACCTGGTTGTCTGCGGCGATTTCGGGCCGGCCGCCTTGCAGGCGTCGATCTACCGGTCATTCTCGCCGCGGTCGCGCCTGCTGCTGTGCGCGACGGATGCGCCGCAGCGGTTCGGCCCTCGTGAGCGGGCCATCCTGGACTGGGCGGACGCCGTGCTGGCCGAAGGGCACCCGGTCGCCCATGCCGTGGAGCAGTTGGCCGCCCCGACCGGGCGCGTCTTCACCGTCGCGACGCCGTTCGAGGTGGAGCCGTTCCTCGGGTGCGAGCTGGCCCGGCCAGCGCCAGCCGCACACCGTCTGGTGCATTCAGGCGACCTTTCGCCCCAATCGGGCGCCGCCGACCTGCTGACGTGCGTGGCGGCATGCGCCGAGCAGCAGCCCGGCCGGCCCATCGAGGTCTGGTGGGCCGGCGAGGGCGACCTGGCTGGCGTGCTTGCCGCGCAGCCGCTGCCCCGCAACGTGTCGCAGCGGTTCCTTGGCCGCCTGGATGCGGCCGGGCTGGCCGGCGCCTTTGGGCAGTGCGGCCTGCTGGTGGTCGCGTCATGCGCGGACGGCAAGCAGGCGTCGATTGCCTGCGGCATGGCGGCGGGCCTGCCGGTGCTGGGCAGCCAGCGCAGCCGCGCGGTCCGGCAGCTTGTGCGCGAGGGCGTCAACGGCTGGCTGTTCGACCCCCTCCGGCCGGTGGACATGGTGCAGGCCTTCAACCGTGCCCTGGACACCCCGCCCGGGCAGCTTGACGGCATGCGCGCCCACGCGCGGACGCTGGTGCGCCCCTTGCCCGACCAGGAGTTCATCGACCAGCTCAGCCGGATTATCGCCGCCGCCATGCCCGAGCCAGCCCGGACGCCTTCAGCCCGGACGCCTTTAGCCCAGCGGGGCCTGCCCGCGCAGCGCCCCGCCCCGGCACGGTGACCGGAGATGCATAAGGCCCCCCACCCCCCTGCGACCTGCACCTGGATCGAGGCGCAGGCCGGCGCGCGGGCGTTCTCCGCCGCCAGCAGCCCGGTGAAGCTGCTGGGCGGCGCCATGGCGGCCAGCGACGTGATGGTCGTGCTGCTGGCGTCCGTGGCCGCCTACTTGCTGCGCCATGGCCTGGCGCTGCCGCCGGAGGTTGCGGCGATCACCTTGCTCGCGGCGGTGCTGACGGTGAACTCGATGGGGCTGGCCGGCTGCTACACGCGGCATGTCACGGCGCCGCTGGTGATGCAGATCGGGCGTGCCGTGCAGGGCTGGTCACTGATCTTCGTGATCCTGCTGGTCGTCGCCTACTTGGCGAAGCGGTCGGACGACTTCTCCCGGGCTTGGGCGATCGGCTGGTACGTCACGGTGCTGCTCGGGATCGCGCTGGTCCGGGTCGGCGCGGCGGCCAAGGTCAAGGGGTGGCGGCGGCGGGGCAAGCTGGCGCGGACCGTGGCGGTCGTGGACCTCACGGGCGCCGGAGACGATCTCGCCCGCCGGCTGCTGCACGGCAGCGTGGGCGAGGTCCGCCTGGTCGGCGTGTTCTCCATGCAGCCGGTCCTGGGAGCGAGGAGTGGGATCGCCGACCTGCTGGCGTTGGCGCGGCTGTTCCGCATCGACGAGGTGATCATCGCCGCCTCCGGGGCGGCGGACGGAGTGGTTGACGGCGTCCTGCGCACGATCGGCACGATCCCGACCCATGTCCGGCTGTGCCTGGACATGCCGCGCATGACGGCCACGCCGATCAGGGCCGGGCTGCTGTATGGGGAGCCGGTCGTGACGGTCTATCAGCGGCCGCTGATGGGTTGGCACCGCGTGGCCAAGCGCACCGAGGACCTGGTGCTGACCGTCACGGCGCTGATCCTGCTGGCGCCGCTGATGGCCCTGGTGGCGGTGGCGGTGAAGCTGGACAGCCCGGGGCCGGTGCTGTTCCGGCAGGCGCGGCTGGGTTTCAACAACAATGTCTTCACCGTTTACAAGTTCCGCACGATGCGGCACCGGCCGGCGGGCGAGGCGGACGTGCAGCAGGCGCGGCGCGACGACGCACGGTTCACCCGCATCGGCCGCTTCCTGCGGCGGACCAGCATCGACGAGCTGCCGCAGCTTTTCAACGTGCTGCAGGACGGGATGTCGCTGGTCGGGCCGCGTCCGCATGCGCTGGCGCACAACGACCAGTATGCGCCGCTGATCGACGGCTACCTGGGCCGGCACCGGGTGCAGCCGGGGATCACCGGCTGGGCGCAGGTGAACGGCTTCCGCGGCGAGACCGATACGCTGGACAAGATGCAGCGCCGGGTCGAGCACGACCTGGCCTACATCGACGGCTGGTCGCTGTTCCTGGACTTGCGAATTCTTTTCCTTACCGTTATTACTTCACTATCGCAACGGAATGCATATTGATGGCTGGTCGTAAACTGCTGCGGGTTCAGCGTTCTAGCCTGGGGACCCCATCATGAGGATCGCGCTGGTTTGCGACACCATGTCCGCCTACGGCGGCGCGGAGCGGGTGATCGAGCAGATCCTCAGCCTGTATCCGTCAGCGGACGTATTCACCGTGCTGGACGCGGTGCCGGAGGGCCAGCGCGGCTTCCTGGGCGGCCGGGAGCTGCGGTCAACCTTCCTGCAGAAGCTGCCGCGCGTGCCGAAGTACTACCGCAAGCTGCTGCACCTGTGGCCGCTCGCGGTGGAGCAGCTCGATGTCATGGCCTACGACCTGGTCATCTCGACGCACCACAGCGTCGCCTATGGCGTGCTGACGCGGCCGGGCCAGGTGCATGTGTCCTACGTGTTCTCCCCGGCCCGCTACGCCTGGGACCTGCAGCACGAGTACCTGCGCGAGGCCGGGCTGGACCGCGGCCCGATGAGCATGGTCGCCCGCCACACGCTGCATAAGATGCGGCTGTGGGACTACGCCGCCGCGCAGCGCCCCGACGCCGTCGCGGCGTGCTCGCGCTTCGTGTCCGAGCGCATGTGGCGCGTGCACCGACGCCAGGCCGAGGTCATCTACCCGCCAGTCCCGGCGGTGGTGCGGCCGGTGGGCGTGGTGCAGGGCGACTACTACATCTCGGTCGGGCGGCTGGTGCCCTACAAGCGGATCGAGCTGCTGGCGCGCGCCTTCTCGCAGATGCCGAACCGCCGCCTGAAGATCGTCGGCGCCGGCCCCGACACCAAGAAGATCGCGGCGTCCTGCGGGCCGAATGTCGAGATGCTCGGCTTCCGCTCGAACGAGGAGGTGCGCAGCCTGCTGGCCGGGGCGCGCGCGTTCATGTTCGCCGGGGTCGAGGACTTCGGCATCACCGCGGTGGAGGCGCAGGCGCTCGGCACCCCGGTGATCGCGCTGAACGATGGCGGGCTGCGGGAGACCGTGGTCGGCGCTCCGAGCCATGACGCGACCGGGCTGTTCTTCGCCGAGCAGTCCACGGGGTCGATCATCGACGCCGTCGAGCGGTTCGAGCGGGTGCCCGGCGGCTTCACCAACGCGGCGTGCATCGCCAACGCCGATTGCTTCTCCGAGCAGGCGTTCCGCACCGGGTTCCGCGCCTTCGTGGACCGCGCCCTCAAGGCGGAGCACATTTCCCCCGCGCTGCAGCAGCGGCCCAGGCTGCAGGCGAGCCGCACGCATGAGGCGGAGGTCGTGGGCCTGCTTGCCCCGGCCAGGTTCGCGCTGCAGCCGGGCAGCGTAGCGTCATGAGCCTGGCGATGACGAGCGCACCCCCGGCGCCTGGCGCGGAGCGGCATTGGAACAGCCTGGACGCGCTGCGGGGCATTGCGGCCCTGCTGGTGGTGACGTTCCACTGCGCCCAGGTGTCCAGCGGCTTCGCGGCGCGGGGCAGCCCGTTTAGTCCGGCGAGCTGGTTGGACCCGTGGGCGTGGCTGAAGTTCACGCCGCTGCGCCTGCTGGTCAGCAGCGGGCCACCGGCGGTGGTGCTGTTCTTCGCCCTGAGCGGCTTCGTGCTCAGCCTGCCGTTCCTGCGGGCGCGGCGGCAGCCCGGCTATGCCGAGTTCGCGGTGAAGCGCATCTGCCGCATCTATCCGCCCTTCGCCTTCGCCATCCTGGTTTCGGCCGCGCTCTACGCGCTCGTGCAGCCTGCGCCGATCCCGGAGTTGAGCGCGTGGTTCAACGAGGTGCTGTGGACCCGCCCGCTGTCGGCTGACTACGTGTTCCGCAACCTGGCGATGACCGGGCTGCACGGCGACATGACGCTGGACCTGGTGATGTGGAGCCTGGTGCACGAGCTGCGCATCTCGCTGATCTTCCCGGTCCTGTTCGTGCTGACCCGGCGCTGGCCGGCCGCAACCTTCGCCATCACCCTGCTGGCCGGGCTGGCCTGCACGGCGGCCCTCGCCGGCACGGAGGCGAGCAGCCTCATGACGTCGCTGATCGATACCGGGCGGTTCGTCGTGTTGTTCGTCGCCGGTATCCTGATTGCCGGGCACCTCGACGCGGTCCGCGTCGCGGTGGCCCGGCTGCCGTCCCGGGCCGCCCCCGCGCTCTGGCTGCTGGGGATCTGCCTGCTGATGGCGCCTGGCCCGAGCGTCTTCGCCTACTACAACTTCGTCTGGGGCCTGGGTGCGGCGCTCCTGCTCGTGCTGGTCGTGGGATACCCGCGCGCCGACCGGATGCTCTCCGCGGTGCCCCTAGTATGGCTAGGTAAGATTTCCTATAGCCTTTACCTGATCCATGTTCCCCTGCTGATCGCCGCCGTCCACGTCGCCTATGGCCGGTTGCCGCTCGGGGTCATCATCGCGGCCGTCATCCCGGCGTCGCTGCTTTGCGCCGAGCTGATGCACCGCTTCGTCGAGCTGCCGTCCATTCGACTGGGGCGCATCCTCTCCCGGATGCGCGGGCCTGGGCTGCCGCTCACGACCGTGCGGGCCGCCTGGAGGGGCCGGTCATGACCGCCTCCCCGGCCGTTCTGCGCATCGACCAGGTCGTCATGGAGTTCAGCCTGCGGGGTGGCATCGAGGCGGTTGCATTCGAGTTGCAGCGCGCCTTCCGCTCGGCCGGGACGGACTGCCGGGTGGTGACCAGCATCGCCGAGGACACATCGCCCGACGTGCGGCGCATCGCCCCGGCGCTGGCGCGGATCGGCACGCGCGGCCGGTGGCGGCACGTTGGCCGGGCGGTCGTAGTGCCGCTGTTCACCCTGGCGGCAACCCGGTTCCTGCAGGCCGACCGTGGCGAGCGCCGCGTGGTGCTGAGCCACGGCGACACGCTGGCCGGCGACGTGTGCGTGGTCCATGCGGTCAACCGCGCCAACCTGGACATGAAGCGCGCCGCCGG
>JAABUX010002426.1_pt1 | contig 26510 bp, 34 predicted proteins | sample 5561851 | NCBI WGS metagenome assembly JAABUX01 (sample SAMN10711883, study PRJNA513361) | rock metagenome | isolation source: Antarctica rocks | place: Antarctica: Victoria Land, Richard Nunatak red sandstone | collected 2016-01-03 | reverse complement strand
CAGGAAGGCTGCCTGGGCCTCCGGCGGCACGGTGTTCCAGAGAGATTCGGGGATCGAAGGGTGAGGGCTCATACCGCAGATTCTACGAGCCTACAGAACAAAGAGTTCGAGCCCGTGAACGGCTACAGGCCGAGTATGTCGAGGATTTTCACGGGGCGGTCCTGTGTCCCTGGCGTTCCACCCGGCATACGCCGATCTCGCAGGACGGCTGGCCCGTGCCGTCACCGAGCATGCCACGCCCGTCGGTGGCAGCACGGTCGCCCGGACGGGGCGAATCACGGTCGAACAGCGGGCGGAAGCCGCCGTGATCGCCTGGTTGCGCCACCGGACCACCGGCTACGACGGCATGGTGATCCCGAGGGTCAAGGGGAAGCGGCGCGAGGTCCGCCGGATGCTCGCCCGGCGGTCGCAGGGGTTATTGCAGCGGTATCGTCATGGTGAGCCGGTCGGGGATGACTGCCCACTGGAGAGGGCGTCGGCGGTCGATGGATGAAGCAGCATGATCGTGGGGAGAGGTGGCGGGCGAACGCCCTGGGATGGTCACTCGCCGGGCCGGAGATCCGATCGGTACATCAGGGCCGCCAGGCCTCGATACGGCCCGTCCTGGATGCCGACGACGACCTTGCGGCGGGGCTGGGATGGTTCGCCCTCCCCGTCGGAGATGATCCTGACGACGGTGCCCACCGGCAGCAACGCGGTCTTCTCGCTGAAGAAGACGGGGACCGGCTTGTCGTCGAGGCCGTGGACCGTCGCCGTTATCCCCGGAGTCATCCGGTCTGTTCGGGGACCGTCGCCGCACCCGGCGACCAGAATCAGGATCGGGGCCAGTCGTCGCAGAGGATTCATCGTCCCGCAACCTCACTCTTTGCCCATCGTCCTCGGGGTCCCCGCTCCTGGCGTCATCTCAAGTCGGGCCACGGCCGACCCGGCTCGCCAGCCCCTCGTCGATTGCCGCCTCCAGCGTCCCCCGATCATCGCCGGGCCGCCCCCGCCACATCGTCGCCATGACTCGCCCGGATCGTGCCCCAGCCGATCAGGATCAGGACGACGCCGGAGCCGAGGAGCGCCATGCCCCAAAGCAGATGATCCCCGGCCTCGACGACGTGGTGGATGCCAAGGAGTTCGCGGTCGATCCGCCCCTCGATCGGGTTGAAGAGGCCCCGGCCCGGCGAGAGCATGACTCCCCGCCGCTCCGGCCCCCTCATCGACCCCGCTCGCCCGCCCCACCACGGGAGCTTTCCACCCGGCGTAGGTCGTGGCTGAGGTCCCGGCCGAGATCCGTCGAGTTGAAACCGGCCGAACCGTCGAGCTTCACCAACCAATCCCGGCACACGTCGTATCGCATCCGCCCGTCGCGGACCCGGCAGTCGAGGACGTGCCCGCCGACCTTGCGGTCGTCCGAGAGGAAATGCCAGTGGTAGCCGGGGACGTTCAGCCCCGCGACCCAGGCCGGGCAGCGGACCCCCACGAGCGTGCCGCCGATGTCTTCGCGCGTCCAGACCGACTGGCTCTTGACGACCTCGGCCAGCGGTTTGTACGGAGGCTCCTGGCGGCGGACGCTCCGCAGGGTGATCGAGGCGAACCGGCCATCGACCCGGATGGCGACGAAGTGATTCTTCCGGGGCAGGGCCTCGTCCAGGCGGGCGTCGAGATCGGTGAGGCTGGCGACCTCCGGGCAGGGGAACTCGCCGTCGGGATCGAACGGGGTGATGACCGCAAAGGGGGTGGAGCGGTCGGGTCCGACCTCGGCGACAACGCCGTCGCCACGGACCTGATACACCTTACCGTCGAGGACGGTCAACTCGCCGTCGAGGTGGTCGAGCGTGCCGACCCCGAAGTCGCCGTGCCGGAGCATCTCGGGGATGGGCATCACGCCGTCGTAGCGGCCGACCATCAGGGCGTTGATGACGGACACCTGGGTGATCCGATCGGGTTTGGGTGCGGCGACCGGCCCGGATGGCGTGCATGCGGACAGGGACATCAGGCCGAGGCAGAGAGGGATGCAGGATTTGGTCGTCATGGGGAGGTGGCCCGGGCAAGCCCGTCGGCGGTCTTGGGGCCATCGGACAGCAGGGCAGCGAGGCCGAGCTTTGCGGCGCCATACACCATCTGCGAGATCCAATACCCGGCGATCATCAGGGCCATCCGGTCCTGAGATGTCGGCTGCGTCATGATCGGCTCCATCACCGGGGACCTCGTGCCATGACCGGCAGGGTACCGCCCGTTTGACGCCGGGGACAGGGGGCGGCACAATCGGGGCGAACGCTGATCCGAGACCCGCCACGGAACCGGAGTGCCCGGCCATGAACAGACGCCCTTTGCTCATCCCGGTGTTAGCCCTTGCCCTGACCCTCACTCAAGAGAGGACCGGCCTCGCCGAGGAGGGCTGGGTGCCGCTCTTCGACGGCAAGTCGCTCGACGGGTGGAAGGTCAACGGCGGGTCCGCCTCGTACAAGGTCGAGGGCGGGGCGATCGTCGGCACGACCGCCGAGGGCAGCCCCAACACCTTCCTCTGCAAGGGCGACTTCAAGGACTTCGTGCTCGAACTGGAGGTCAAGTGCGACCCCCGGCTGAACTCGGGCGTCCAGATCCGCAGCCACGTCTACGACAAGGACGACCCCGACCCTAAGGACCGGCAGAGGGCGGGCGTGGTCCACGGCCCCCAATGCGAGGTCGCCCGGAAGGAGACCGCCACGGCGGGCCGGTTCTACGACGAGGGGCGCCGGGGCAAGTGGCTCGGCGAGATCAAGCCCGAGGCCAAGGACGCCTTCCGGGACGACGGCTGGAACCGCTACCGGATCGTCGTCCAGGGCGGCCGCTACCGCTCGTGGATCAACGGCGTCTATGCCAGCGACTTCGTCGACGACATGGACAAGGGCGGCTTCATCGGGCTCCAGGTCCACGGGATCGCCAGGGGCCAGGGGCCGTACGAGGTCCGCTGGCGTGACGTCCGCATCAAAGAATTGAAGCCGGGGGAAGGGGTGACGTCCTCCGAGCCGCCCGACGGCTTCAGGGCGGCCTTCAACGGCCGTGACCTGTCCGGCTGGGAGGGGAGCCCGGCCTTCTGGTCCGTCGAGGACGGCTGCCTCACCGGCAAGGCCGACGGGACGCTCAAGTTCAACCGCTTCCTCACCTGGAGGGGCGGCACGCTCAGGAACTTCGAGCTGCGGGTCAAGGTCAAGGTCTCGCCGACCGGCAACAGCGGGCTCCAGTACCGGGGGACCGAGCGGCCCGACCTGGGCGAGTCGGTCGTCGCCGGCTACCAGTGCGACGTGGTGGCCAACCGGCCCGACTACAACGGGATGCTCTACGAGGAGCGGGGACGCCGCATCCTGGCCCACACGGGCGAGAGGGTCGTCATCGACACCGAAGGCCAGCCCCGGGTGGTCGGGCGGTTCCCGCTCAAGGCGTTCCCGCCCGACGAGTGGCACGACTACCGGGTCCTGGCCGAGGGCAATCACCAGCGGCACTGGATCGACGGCCACCCGACGGTGGACGTGATCGACCTGGACGAGAAGGGTCGAAAGCTCGACGGCGTGCTGGCGGTGCAGGTCCACGTCGGCCCGCCGATGACGATCCGGTACAAGGACTTCCACCTGAAGGCGTTGCCCGACGACCTGCCGCTGATCCAGCCCGAGGCGGCGGCCATCCCGGCCGACGCCCCCAAGGTCGTCCCGCAGGGCCAGGACAAGCCCAGGACGCCGGATGCGGGGTGAGCCGCCGTCCGTCCTCCCGTCTGGTCTGGCCGCCTTCGACGAGTCTATGGCCCTTCGGGTCGCCGCAGGATAGGATTACGACACTTGTAAAATGACACCGGCTCGCGGAGCACCCCCATGTCCTTGGCGCGAGACCTCTTCACGAGACGGCCTTGGATCATCCGGGTCGCCCTGCTGGCGATCCTGGTCGTGATCCTCTTCGCCTTCCTCTTGATGCGAGAGAAGCGGGCGAGCGCGGCGCATCCGGTCAATGCCCTGGCCTTCTCCCCCGACGGCAAGCGGCTCGCCTGCTCGATCAGCCGGGCCGTCCCGCCCGGGCTGGAGCAGCGCCTCGCCTCGCTCTTCTCGGGTCGGGGCGCGAGCGGCCCGACCTTCTATGAGGTCCGCATCTGGGACCTGGCCACCCGGGAAATCGGCGTCACGCTCGGGAGTTTCCAGTCCCCGTTCGTCTCGCTGGCCTTCTCGCCCGACGGCAAGACGCTCGTGACGGGCGGGTACAAGGAATGGAAAGCCTGGGACGCAACGACCTGGAAATGCCTCTTCGCCTCCAGTGGGCTGACGCAATGGGTCAACTCGGTGGCGTTCTCGCCGGACGGCTCGACGCTGGCCACGACCGGCCAGGACATGGCCGTCCGGCTCTGGGACACCGACGGCTATCGGCTCCGGGCCGTCATCGACGGGGCCCCGAGCACCTTCCACTCCGTCTCCTTCTCCTCGGACGGCAGGTCGGTTGCGGCGGGGAGCAACGGCGAGGGGAGCGTGAAGGTCTGGGATGCGGAGACGAAGCAGCTCCGGTCACGGCTGTACCGGGGGATGAACGGCATCCTGGCCATCGCCTTCTCGCCCGACGGCAGGACGCTGGCGGCCGGGGGCACCGAGAACGTGGTCACGCTCTGGGACGTTGCCACCGGCTCGACGAGGGCGGTCCTCAAGGGGCATGACGACTGGATCGAATCGCTCGCGTTCTCGCCCGACGGGCGGTCCTTGACATCGGCGAGTCGTGATGGGATGGTCAAGCTCTGGGACGCCGGGACCGGGGGGGCGGTCTCCGGCTTCGACGGCGAGTCGGGCCTCGTCAATCCGCTGGCCGTGAGCCCCGACGGCCTGACCTTGGCCACGTCGAGTCGGGGTGGTTTCCTCAATCTCCGGGAGGTGGCGACGGGGCGGTGGCGATCCTCCCTCCCAAGCCAACCGTCCTGGTCCCTGGCCTGGTCCCTGGCCTGGTCCCTGGCCTCTTGGACGGTCGCCTGGTTCTTCGCCTCCCCCCGGTCTCGCAAGGGCATGCTTCAAGCCATCGCCTCGCTTCGTCGCCGAGTCGAGGCCCGCCGATGACGATCCGGTACGAGGATTTCTCCCCGAGAGCGTTGCCCGACGACCTGCCGCTGATCCAGCCCGACGGTGCGTCCGTCCCAACCGACGCACCGAAGGTCGCCCCGCAGGGGCAGGACCAGCCCAGGAAGCCGGATGGGGAGTGAGCCGTCCTCGGGGTTCGAGGCGGGCGTTACAATGGCCGAAGAGGAGAAGCTCGAGCTCGGCAAGGGCGTGGCCTTCGTCGGCCCGGTGCAGCAGTCCGAACTCGTGGTCGGGCAGGTCGAACAGCCTGCCCCGGGGCGTCCGGGCGAACTCGGCGGCACGGGGTCAGTGATTGGGGCCCGTGACCTCGTTGACCCGCCGGGAGTCGTGGAGCACGGCGAAGAGCCGGACGACTCCCACGTTCGCCCCCGTCTCCCCGGCCAGCCGGAGGCCGTTCTCCATCACCCTCGCCCAGTGGGCAACGCCGTGATCGCCCTCCCACGGGAGGGGATAGTCTTCGAGGACGGCGTGCAGGAGCTCGGGGACGTTGAACGACAGACATGAGGGACTCGCCTCGATCGAATCGGTCGGGAGCTTTCGGCGATGAGAGCAGGCAGCCCGGAGGTCCTGGACCGGGCGAACCTTTGCGTCCAGGATGGTGTCCTCGGCCCTGGCCGGTCAAGCGTGGACGAACCCTGTTCGGCTTTGCGGGCCGATCGAGATCCGGGAGGCTGAAACGTGTACGTCCCCGCCGCCTTCGCCGAGAACGACACGGCCAAGCTCCACGAGTTCATGAGGCGGAACAGTTTCGCCGTCCTGACCTCGCACGGCGAGGGTGGCCTGTTCGCCAGCCACCTGCCCCTGCTGATCGACCCCGACGCCGGGCCGGACGGCTCCCTGATCGGGCACATGGCCAGGGCCAGCCCGCAGTGGCGACGGGTCGAGGGCGAGGTCATGGCCGTGTTCTCCGGGCCGCACGCCTACGTCTCGCCGTCGTGGTACGAGGAGGAGGGGACCGTCCCGACCTGGAACTACGTCGCCGTCCACGTCTACGGCACCTTCCACGTCGTCGAGGAGCGAGAGGCACTGTTGGACGTCCTGCGTCGGTCGGTCGCGACCTACGAGCGCCGGAAGCCCACCCCTTGGGTCTTCGACGAATCGGCCCCTCACGTCGAGATGATGCTCGAGGCGATCGTGGGGTTCCGCATCGAGATCACCCGGCTGGAAGGCAAGTGGAAACTCGGCCAGAACCACCCCGAGGGGCGACGAGGACGGGTGATCCGGGCCTTGTCCCGGCGGTCGGACGAGGATTCACAGGCGATCGCCGCTATGATGGCCGAGTTGACGACCGAGGCCGGAGGAGAACGTGGTAAACCGAGCCCGGACCGTCGCCCGTGAAGCCGGTGGATCGGGACAAAAACCCAACCTTCCCGCATCCGTCCGGGCGGGACCAGCCACCCATCGCCGAGGTCTCCATGAGCGGTGCCGACGAACTAACCGAGGCCGACCACCGGGGGCGGACGTCCGCAGGAGATCCCAATCGGCGGGGACAGTCCGGGCTCGGACTGTCCGACCCCGATCGTGCCGTCGAGGGCTTCGACGCCGCCCTCCGAATCGACCCCGAGGACGTCCTGGCCCTTTCCGGGAGGGGCCGGGCGTGGCAGGTCCAGGGCGACCACGCCAAGGCCCTCCGCGATCTCGACGAGGCGGTCCGGCTCAAGCCCGACGACGCCGAGGCCCTCGGCCGCCGGGCCACCGCTCGTCATCATCTGGGTGATTTCGCCGGGGCGGTTGCCGACTTCGACCGGGCGATCACCGCCGCCCCGCGGGTGGCCTGGCTGTACAACGGTCGGGGCAGGGCCCTGCACGCCGACGATGACGATCGGGCCGCCGTCGCCGATTATAGCCAGGCCATCGCCCTCGACCCGGACTTCGCCGACCCTCACCGGAACCGGGGGTCTCGCATTTTCCGCCGAGGGCGACTTCGAGGCGGCGATCGCCGACTACACCGAGTCGATCCGGCTCAGCCCGGCGGACGCCTCGTCCTACATCCACCGTGGCGAGGCCCGGTCCCAAACCGAGGACTTCGAGGCCGCCGCCGCCGATTGAGGCCGGGGCGGGTGGACCAGGCGATCGAGTTCACGCTGCCCGACGAAGAGGGACGCACCAAGCTGGTCCGGCTGTATGCCAGGGGCGTGGAGGTGCCGGAGGCGGTCGTGCGGACGACCGACGCGGATGATCGGGGAAACTCCTTGGACTTGGTGATCAGGGCACCCGACGAACGAGACCTCGGGGACGCCCATGGGCTCGACGGATCGTTCGTGGTGGAATCCGAACTGGTCCTCTTCGTCGAGGGCGGCGTGGTCCGCTACGAGGTCGTCCCCGTGCCTCGTCACGAGAAGAGCTACGCCGGAGAGGACCTGTCGGATTGTCTGGATGATCCCGGCAAGGCGGTGTTCCTCGCCTACCTCGACGGCTCGATCGCCGGGCGGGTCGTCGTGTCGGAGGGGTGGAATCGCTACGCCTGGGTCGAGGACATAGCGGTGGACGCCCGCCGACGGGAGGCGGGCGTCGGCCGTGCCCTGATGGGGCGGGCGGTCGCCTGGGCGGTCGGGAGGGGGCTGGCGGGGGTCAGGGCCGAGACGCAGAGCGACAACGTCCCGGCCTGCAAGTTCTACGAGTCGTGCGGCTTCCACCTCGGGGGATTCGACCGGGACCTCTACCGGGGGTTGGACGAGGGGACGACGGAGGTTGCCCTCTTCTGGTATCGCCCAGTGCCTTCGGAGGCGCCCCCCCGAATCCCTCCGGCGGATAGACGATGACCGAGGCGGCTTCGAGGAGAGACGGACCATCATGGACAACGACGAGTCCCCGATCATCACGAAGTCCAGGTTGTTGACGAAGCCGACCAGCCGCCCGCCTTGGTACGCACAGACGTAAGCCAGGCAGCGGTCGAGAGCTAGGGAGAGTCGGGGGCCCGTTCGCCCCAGGCCGCCTCGAACAATGCCGACATTTCCCACCTGGAAACGGGAGGGTTGACCACCAAGGCGACCCCCATCCGTTCGTGCCTCTCGGTTTCGATAGCATGACCGGCCTCGACCGACGGAGGCCCCTAGCGAGGCGGTTCCTCCCCCTTACCAACCTCGATTTGCCGCTTCAGGAACTCCACCTCGTCCCGGTGCTCGGCGACGAACCAGTCGTCGAGCAGGGCCAAGTAACGGGCCCGGACCTCATCCGGTAGGTGGAAGAAGCCGGAAAGGTGTCGCTCGCGGCAAGCCAAGCTTCCGCACAAGCATGCCCATTCGGTGTCGCCGTCGCCGTTGACGCAGTAGTCATAGGTGATCTCGTCGCCGGGGCGGATCTCCCTCAGGGCGACGACGTAGCGGTCCCCGGCGATCGTCCTGATATATGCGTTCGGGTCGCAACGGTGGTTGATGGACCGCTCAGGCGACTGCATCAGCACGACCTTACCACCGGCCAGGTAGTCGCAGTGGTGCTCAAGCTCTCCCTCGGCCGGGACGAGCGGGTCGGCGTCGGTCACCACCCGAAAGTCGTCGATCCTCAGGATGATCTCGCCGGGCGAGGAGTGGGCCGCCGAGAAGACGCCCGTGCCGTGGATCGGGGAGTCGGCGGTGTAGACACGGCTCATCGATGGTCCCCTCGTCCCGATCGCCCCGCTGGTCGGTTCCACTGGTTGGATCGGCGGACTCGCCTCCCGGAAGCCCGAGGCCCGGAGATGGTCTCGCCGGATTGGCGCGCACCCGGAGTAGCTTCCAATTGAGGAAGTACCCGGCCACGAAGTCGGGCGGGAGCCGGATCAGGCTCCGTTCGCCAGCAGGATTCCTTCGGCCCTGGAGATGAGAGCGATCCACCAACGGAGAGAACGACGCCCGTGTGGGCCGCTACCGTCTCGTCCTCCGGGCGTAGATCGCCTTCAGGTCGTCCTGATGGGCCCCGGCCCACTCCCCGAGTGATGCAACGGGTTCGAACATCCGTGACCCCAAGGGAGTCAGTTTGTACTCGGTCTTCGGCGGCACGACCGGATACACCGTGCGTTCGACAAGCCCGTCGGCCTCCAGGGATCGGAGCGTCTGCGTCAGCATCTTCTTGGATACGCCGGGGATGGGACGCTGCAACTCGCTGTATCGCCGGACCCCGTGCGAGAGGACGAACAACGCGGAGAGCGTCCACTTGTCCCCCAGCAGGTCGAACAGTTGCCGCAGGGGGCAGTCCTGGGCCAGGGGGCCGGTCAGTTGGGTCTTGGGAACCATCGGGTGCCCAGGGTACGTAAGGATGCCTACTTGCCATCCCGAGACCATGATATTAAATGCCAGGAGCCGGCATGTCGAGGGTGAAGTGATCGACTCGGACCGCCCTCACTCGCCGCAGGAACGCCCTCGTCGCCGACGAGGGCGGACGCAGGTCCCGAGAGGCGAGGCGACCATGAGCGGACATCCCGATGCGAAGGTCGTCCACGCCGGGGAGGGGAAGATGATCGCCGCAGCGGGCGACCTGTACACCTTCCTGGCCGAGGGCGACGACACCAGCCGAAGCTATGCCTTATGGGAGGCGGTCGTGCCGCCCGGCGGCGGGCCGCCCCCGCACGTCCAGAGCCGGGAGGACGAGGGGTTCTACGTCCTGGAGGGGGAGATGACCTTCGTCGCAGACGGGCAAAAGGTGATCGCCCGCAAGGGGTCCTTCCTGAACATTCCCAAGGGCGTCGTCCACACCTTCAAGAACGAGGGTGTCGCCGACGCCCGGATGCTCATCCTGGTGGCCCCGGCGGGCATGGAGGAGATGTTCGAGGAGGTGGGCACAGTCGCCACCGACCGATCGGCCAGTCCGACGCCGCCGACGCCGGAGGAGATGGAGAAGGCCGCCGCCGTCGCACCGAAATACGGGGTCGAGATCCGCCCGAACGGGTAGCGGGGTGCCCGGCGATCGATGCGGGCGAGTTCGACCCGCGGTGCGGTCATCGGGCGGCCGAGGAGAGGCCGGAATACCTCATGGATCAACTATTGGCCTTCTTCGCACCGTGAATTGGCCCCACGCCCCCGACCGGGAAACCGTGCCGTGCCCCGGTCGGATGCGTCGGCCTGTGGTCACTCCGACCCCCCGCACCTCGGGAGGATCACAGGGCCGACCGGAACTTCCCCTCAAGGGACGCGGCGCCGCTGATCGACCACCGGGTCGGGACGAACCATCCGGCTCCTTTGGCCCCCTACCACGGGCCGTCCGGCAACCCCATCGAGCGGCGGGCGATCCAACTCGGGTTCCGAGGCGATTCCTACCTGTCGACACAAAGTGCAGGAGGCCCAGGCCCTTGGCAATCCATCACTCGAAGTCGTATCCCGCGATGACCTCGACCACCTTGCCGCCCGGGTCGAGGCCGACCACGCGGGTCCGGTAGCTGCCGGAGGACTTGGTTGCGGAGTAGAGGAGGTGGCGGGACGCGCGGTTGGTGTGGACGGCGACGGGCTCGCCGAAGCGTCTGCGGAATTCGGCCAGGTCGGCGCCGATGAGTTCCTTGGGGACGTCGTCGAAGTAGCCGCCGAGGACCTCGAAGACCTTGCCGTCGGGCCGGGCCCGGGCGACGGTGAAGCCCCAGACCGGGTCGAAGTCGCCCGAGGTGGCGTAGAGGCCGCCGTCGTCGGCGACCCGGAGCGTGGGCGGCCCGTAATACCACTCGACCTGCGGGCGGGACCGGCCCTCGCGGAGCGGCTTGCCGACCAGGCGGACGACGGCGGCCTCGGCCATCCCGGGCCTGATCGAGCGGAACTTCCCCTCGTCATATTGCGGGGCGTAGGCGGTCGTGTCCTCGCGGCTCATCCGGGCTTCGAGGTCCTTCGGGTCGGGCTCGCGGTAGGGGTCGGCGGCGATGGTCAGGGTGGCACCCTTGACCGCGTAGGTCAGCTTCAGCGACCGGACCAGTTGCGTCAGGGCCGACTTGGTCGGGACCCCGGCCACGTCGATCCGGACCGTGGGCGGGTCGGCCACTCCGGCGGCCTTGAGCGACTCGCGGTCGACGGCGATCGTCAGGCCCTGGCCCGCGGCCCGGACGGCGTCGAGGACCCGGTCGAGCGGCGTCTCCTCGGGGAAGTGGAGCGTGATCGGCGCGTCGAGCCGCGCCTGCGCCTCGTCGTCGATCGCGGGGCCCTGGGCGATCGCGGCGGGCCCGGGACCGGGCAGGGCGACCAGGCGGGCCCGGGCGGCGGGGCGGACGGGTCGCCCTTCCGCCCGGGCGGCCGGGCCGACGATAATCGGTCGGATCGGGGCGCCCCGGCCGAACCCGGGACCGCCCCCGGGCTGTCTGTCGGGCCGGGGCCCTCCCGGCCCGGTCCGAACCGAAAGCGAGATCACGGCATGACCATCGTGCAGCGGATGAGGGATGCGCTCAAGGTCTCGATGAAGGCCCGCGACACGCTCCGGACGAGCGTCCTGCGCTACTGGATCGCCCAGCTCACCCTGGGGACCGGGGCCGAGATGGCCGACGCCGAGGCGATCAAGAAGATGCGCGGGGTGCTCAAGGAGGCGAAGACGGGCCAGACCACCTGGAGCCCCGAGGAGGTCGCGCTGATCGGCGAGTGGGTCCCCGCCTCGCTCGGCCCCGACCAGGTCGCCGAGCTGCTCGCCCCGGTGGCCGACGCGATCCGGGCCGCGCCCAAGGACGGGATGGCCATCGGCCTGGCCATGAAGGCCCTCGCCGGCCAGCCGGTCGACAGCGACGACGTCCGCGCCGCCGTGGCCACGATCCGCGGGTGAGCGACCGGCCCCGGCGGGCAGGCCGAGCGTCGCGAGGGCGAAGAGGGCCGGCCGGCAAATTCGTCGGGCCGAGGTCATCGGGCATGCCTCCCGTTCGGGGATGGGGTCGATCCAGGTCGCACGATAGCCGTCGCGGAAACACGAAGCCAGCGGGGGCCAACCCGGAATTCCTCCCCCAGAAGGGGGATGCATGAACGAACGACGTATGTTGTTGTCTGATATAATTTTGCGGGTTTGCAGGGCGGATGAAATCCACCACGGTTCGGGCCCCGCCGGCGAGGGCGGCCGGGTCGATGGATCGGTGGCCTTCATCCACCCCGCGGGGACATCTCGACCCGCCCGCCAAGACGAACCCAATCGATGATCCGGTTGCGGCGCATCCCCGCACCCCCGTCCGGGAAAAACGAAGCCAACGAGCCGGCGAGCCCTCGTCGTCGCGGTCTCGCGGGCCCTCCGGGGAGATATTCACCCCGGGGTGTCCGTCGCTAGTCGCATTTCCCGCCGGGTCGGCGAGACTCGGCGCCGGTTTCGTGGTCTGATGGGGACGTGGGGCGGGCCTGGGGTCGCGTCGTCGGAGGGGCCGGGGACGTGAAGACCAAGGACGAGATCGTCAAGGACTGGCTCCCCCGCTACACCGGCCGGCCCCTGGCGTCGTTCGGGTCGTACATCCTCCTGAGCAATTTCGGGCTCTACGTCGACCTGTTCGCCGAGAAGTTCGGCGTCGAGGTCCTCGGCCGCGACAAGCCGATGCCGTCGGCCACGGCGGAGGACATCACGATCGTCAACTTCGGGATGGGAAGCGCGATGGCGGCCACGGTGATGGACCTGCTCTCGGCCGTCGCCCCCAAGGCCGTTCTCTTCCTGGGCAAGTGCGGCGGGTTCAAGAAGACCAAGGTCGGCGACTACATCCTGCCGATCGCCGCGATCCGGGGCGAGGGGACGAGCAACGACTATCTGCCGGCCGAGATCCCCGCCCTGCCGTCGTTCCGGCTCCAGAGCGCCGTGTCGGCGATGATCGTCAAGCACCGGCTCGACTACTGGACCGGGACGATCTACACGACCAACCGCCGGGTCTGGGAGCATGACCAGGCGTTCAAGGACTACCTGACCCGCATCCGGGCCCTGGGCATCGACATGGAGACGGCCACGCTCTTCGTCGTCGGCTTCGCCAACCACATCCCCAAGGGGGCGCTCCTGCTCGTCTCCGACAACCCGATGACGCCCGAGGGGGTGAAGACCTCGCGGAGCGACGCCGCCGTCAACGAGGATCACGTCCGGACCCACCTCGCCATCGGGATCGACTCGCTCGTGGAGCTGCGCGACTCGGGCGAGTCGGTCAAGCACCTCCGGTTCGAGTGACGGCGCATCATCGCGTGACATTCCATCCCCATCCAAGGAGGGCCGCGCCGACATGGCCACCAAGCCGACCCGACAGCAGGACCGGGCGTGCGAGAAGCTGGCCCGGGCGCTCCTGGATGTCGCCGAGGCCGCGCGGCTCGACGGCCGGAGCCCGTTCGGCCGGGCCGATCTCGCCGAGGTCGCCCGGCTGTCGGCCCGGGCGTCGACGGCCTTCGGCCTCGACGCCATCGTCGTCCGGGCGCTGGAGGCCCGGGCCCGCTCGCTCGGCCTCCGGTCGGACACGGCCGAGCTGCTCACGTTGATCGAGGGGGACGTCGACCCGCTCGGCTCGCTCCTCCTGGCCGACGACGATTTCCGGGGGCTCGTCGCCCGGGCCGAGGCGGAACTGGGCGACGTCTGATGCCGCCCCGCCGCCGAATCCCCGACCGACCGATCGACCGAGATCCCCAACGTTCGAGAATCTCCGCCGAGGATCGCCCGATGCCCGTCGCCGTCGAGATCTGTGCCGAAGGCATCCACGCGGCGATCGCCGCGGAGCAGGGGGGGGCCGACCGGGTCGAGCTGTGCTCGAACCCGGCCGTCGGCGGGGTCACGCCCAGCGCCGGGGCGGTGGTGGTCACCTGCGGCGGGCTGGCGATCCCGGTCCATGTCCTGATCCGGCCCCGGGGCGGCGACTTCGTGTATACCCGCTCGGAGTTCGACGCGATGGAGTGCGACATCGCCCTGACCCGGCCGTGGGCCGCCGGCGTGGTGCTCGGCCTGCTCACGAAGAAGGGGCGGGTGAACCGGTCGAGGACCGCCGAGCTGATCGCGGTGGCCCGGCCGATGAGCGTCACGTTCCACAAGGCGTTCGACGCCGCCGCCGACCCGCTCCAGGCGCTCGACGACCTCATCGAGCTGGGCGTCGACCGCGTCCTCACCTCGGGCCGGGCCCCGACGGCCCGCGAGGGGATTCGCCTCCTGGCCGAGCTGCACCGGCGGGCGGCGGGCCGGATCGCGATCATGGCGGGCGGGTCGGTCGCCGAGGCCGACGTCCCCCGGCTCGTCGCGGCGGGCCTGGAGGAGATCCACGTCGGCTCGGCCGCCTGCCTCGACGGCACGACCGACGCCGGGCGGGTCCGGCGGATCGTCGAGCTGACCCGGCACGGGGGGATGAACTGATGGCCGGGCCCGAGATCCTCCACATCACCTCCCGGGCCGACTGGGACCGCGCGGTCGCCGCCGGCGAGTACCGCGCCGGGTCGCTGGCGGCCGAGGGATTCCTGCACGCCTCGACCGCCGCCCAGGTCGCCGGCTCGGCCAACCGGTTCTACCGCGGCCGATCCGGCCTGGTCGTCCTCCGGATCGACGCCGCCCGGCTCCGGGCCCCGCTCCGCTGGGAGTGTTAAGTGACCTGCTATTTGTCACCTTCTTTCCCCGCTATTTGTCACCATGCATGCAATCAAAACAATCACTCATCGAAGCCTTTGATTACCCTTTCGGCTCGGGTAAGATGACCATCGACGGATGTCAGACGGTAATCTCCCATTGTAGTCGAGGTCAAGCCATGCGATTACCCCGATTCACCGTAAGAACTCTGATGGTCACCGTTGCGATCGTTGCTCTCGCCTTTCCGCTATACAGAACGATCATCTTTTATAAAAAATATTATAATATGGCAATTTTTCATAGTGAAAGCGAAAAGTATTACGCATTGCAGCTCAAGAATGAGACCTTCACCAAATTCGCCCCTTCTGTGTCACCGGATCGACAACGGGAGATGATGGCTCAATCGGTGGCTCGGGTCCGCAAGCGGAAACAGTACCATGCCGAAATGAAATTGAAGTATGAACGAGCCGCAACTCATCCTTGGGACCCTCTGGAGCTAGACCCGCCCGAGCCGGAATGAATTGCTTCGCGTGTGAGTGACGTAAGGACGAGAGACGCCCGTCAGTCACCATGTCCGGGGGCTTGCCCGGTCCTGATCGCGGCGTCCGATAATGCCCACTATGTCATTTTATGTTCAATTATATTGTTTGTTCCGGTTGTCCTGATCTTCTTCGCGGCCTGAAGGTGACAAATAGCGGGAAAGAAGGGTGACATTTACCGGTTCTCCCGCACTCTTGATGATGCAGGAAGCCCGAACCCCAGGCTCCTCCATGAGTTGTGCTCGGCGCCCGTTTTCAGGTTGACACGGCCCAAACAGCAGTTAGAAAAGCAGATAGTCCAAGGCTTTAGGTCAATCCATCAGAGATAGTCGATCATCAAGAGTGCGAGAGATCCCATCTACCGGGGAAGTTAACAGCTGGGAGCCCTCGTCGCACTCGGCCGACCCCTTCCCCCACGTCTACGGCCCGCTCAACCTCGATGCGGTGGCGGCCGTGATCCCGCTGGAGCCGGACGATGCGGGGACGTTCACCTGGCCGCCATCCTGACGGGGACCGGCCGGCGGTGCCCGAGGATGGTTGATGGTCGAGGAGGGGATCGGAGGAGTCGGGGACGACCCGCCCTGTAGCCGGAATGCCCCGTAATCCATCGGCCATTCTTCTCGATCAAGTCTCCGTGCGAACCCAACCCGGCCCGAATCACGAAGGAGGAAGATTGATGCCCATCTCGCGATGTTTCGCCCTCGCCGGTCTGCTCGCGGCGCTCGGCCCGATCGCCCCGGCCCGGGGCGACGGGCCCGGCGAACCGATCCCGGAGCCGGCCTTCGACCGCGTCGACTACGCGAAGCCCGGCGACTATCTCGGCCTGGACGCGTCCTTCGGCGACCCGGAGCGAATCCGGGCCATCGCCGCGCCGCTCACGGCGTCCAGGCCCGAGCGGTCGCTCGCGGCGATCGGGCGCTGGATCTCCGCGAACCTCCGGTACGACGACAAGGCGGCCTACGCCTGGCGCGACTGCGGCGCGATCGTCGATTCCAAGGCCTATGGCGGCTGCGCCGACCATGCCCTGCTGTTCGGGGCCCTGGCCCGGGCCGCCGGCATCCCGACCGTCTGGGTCAAGACGATGGACGCCGACTGGATTCGCGAGTTCCGCGCGGCGGGCTCATGCACAAGCTGGCGTGGCCACGTCTTCCTGGAGGTCTACCTCGACGGCCGCTGGCGACTCCTCGACGCCCAGGAGCCCCGGATCTACGACGACTATCGGACCGACGAGCGGCTGCTCCCCGGCGGACGCTTCGCCTACGACAAGGGGGGCGACCCCCGGGCCCTGATCCTCTCGACCGACTGGGAGCGGTGGAAAGTCCAGACCGCCCGCCACTTCGCCCGCTTCGACCTGGCCCGTCTGCCGGTCGGCGGGGGCCGGCCGATCGGCAAGATCCACGTCGTGGCCAATAGCCCGGCTTGGCAGATGGTCGACGGCCGAGTCCGGGCGCTGGGGCAGGACTGCTTCTCGTTCAATAACGGGTACGAGAAGCACCTGCTCGAAGCCCGGGGCGGGACGCTGATCCTCGCGGGCGTCGGCCCCGAGCCGGTGCTGCCCGCCCCGTTTCGCGACCGATATCTGCCGATCTCCCCCGCCGAGGTGAAGGCCCGGCTCGACGCCGAAGGGCAGGGATTCGCGCGGAAGCGGCTCGACGACGGGACCCGGCTGATCTGGATCTTCGCCAGGGACCTCGACGGGCTCCGAAGCGAGATCGATCGCCTGGTCCTCCCGGACTGATCGGCGGGCGGGCCGGGCGAGAAATTCTCGGCACCCGCCAGCTTTGGCCCGGCGGTTGCTCTGCTATCTGTGCGTCAAGGTGGGCCGACGGATGAGATGTGCTGCCGCCCAGGCGCCACGCCGGCCCGCCCCAGGGATCGCAGAGCGGAGTTCCCGACCATGACCATGATTCCCGGCGGTATCATTGCTTGGATCGTCGTCGGCCTGATCGCCGGCTGGCTGGCCGGTCAGGTGATGAAGGGTGGCGGCTACGGCGTGATCGGCGACATCGTCGTCGGTCTGGTCGGGTCGCTCGTCGGCGGCTTCCTGGTCAGCTACTTCGTCCAGGGGACCGAAGGGTTCTGGGGCAGCATCCTCGTCTCGTTCCTCGGCGCCTGCGTCTTCATCGCCATTTCCCGGGCGATCAGCGGCAAGCCGGCGGTTTGAGTCCCGGCCGGGGCGAGTCCGCCGATCCCATCGCGAGGCGAGGCCCGACGGTCCGGGCCTCGCCTCGCGGCGCTTCGAACCGCGGCTCAGGCCGGCGTCGCGAGCGGGACCTCGTGGTAATCGAGCGCCCATTCCTTCATGTAGCGGACCCGCCGGGGCGTGATCCGATAGACGATCAATTCGGGGTTGTCGACCGAGCCGAGATAGTTGCGGAGCAGGGGGTTGGCGTCCCAGATCTCGCCGAGCAACGACCGGTCGGCCACGACCTCGGCGACGCCGGTGATCCGGACCTGGTCGTGGTTGGCGTCGAGGTAGCCGAGTTCGACGTTGGGGTTGGCGGCGATCTCGGCCGTCTTGTGATAGCCGCGGAGGTTGGCCACGTAGACGGTGAACCCGTCGGTCCGGACCGGCGAGACCGGCCGGACTCGGGGCTGATCGCCGTCGATGGTGGCCAGGTGGGGGAATCGGTCGGCCTTGACCACCGCCGAGGCCAGGTCGAACAGTCGCTCCGGCGCGACGGGCTCGGGAACGGGCTTGCTCACGGGAACGCCTCCGCTTTTCCAGATGTCTCGACGCGTTGCGGCCGGGCCCCGGCCGGGGCGTCGATCCTACCGCGCGGGCGTCCGGGGCGTCATCCGCCGCCCGGCGTCCGGGGGGCTTGCCGGCGGCGGCCCCGGCCGTTGTAATGGCGGCTCGGCCGTCGACGCGAGCCGGATGACCCCACTCGTCAGCGAAGCAGCGGGAGCGCGGAGCCATGACGACTCGCCCCGGATCGAGATGGATCGGCCCGGCCTGCTTCGCCCTGGCGGCAACGGCCACGGCGACGCCCCCCGGCCGCGCGGCCGAGACCCGGCGGGCGGATGTCGTGGTCTACGGCGGGACGGCGGCGGGCGTGATCGCGGCGGTCGCGGCGGCCCGCGAGGGGAAGACGGCGTTGATCGTCGAGCCCGGCCGGCACGTCGGCGGGATGGTCTCCGGCGGCCTCGGCGCGACCGATTTCGGCAACCGCGCGGCCGTGGGCGGCGACTCGCGCGAGTTCTTCGACCGCGTCCGCCGGCACTACGTCGCGACCTATGGCGCCGATTCGCCGCAGGTGAAGGATTGCTCCGACGGCTTCCGCTTCGAGCCGCACGTGGCCGAGGAGGTCTTCCGCGCGATGCTCGCCGAGGCGAAGGTCGCCGTCGTCTTCGGGTCGCCCCTGGGCCGGGTCGAGAAGGAGGGGGCGCGGGTCGCCTCGATCGAGTCGACGACCGGCGATGCGTTCGTGGCGACGGCCTTCGTCGACGCCAGCTACGAGGGGGACCTGATGGCCCGCGCCGGGGTCAAGTACGCCATCGGCCGCGAGGGCCGCGACGAGTACGGCGAGTCGCTCGCCGGCGTCCAGGCGCGGAGCCCCGCGCACCAGTGGCCCGTCGCCGTGCCCGCCCTCGGCCCCGACGGCGGGCCGCTGCCCACCGTCCAGGCCGGCGCGACCGGACCGGCGGGCTCGGGCGACGGCAAGACCCAGGCGTACAACTATCGGGTCTGTATGACCGACCGCGCCGAGAATCGGGCGCCCTTCCCCAAGCCCCCCGGCTACGACCCGGCCCGCTTCGAGCTGCTGGCCCGCTACCTCGGGCTCAAGCCCGGCCTGAAGGTCGGCCAGTTGATGCACCCCGCGCGGATGCCCAACGGCAAGACCGACACCAACAACAACGGCCCCTTCTCGACCGACCACATCGGCGGGAACTGGGACTACCCCGAGGCCGACGCCGCCGGCCGCGAGCAGATCCGCCTCGACCACGTCGCCTACGTCCAGGGGTTCCTCTACTTCCTGGCCAACGACCCCCGGGTACCCGGGCCGCTCCGCGACGAGATGGCCGGCTGGGGCCTGGCCCGCGACGAGTTCGCCGACACCGGCCACTGGCCCCACCAGCTCTACGTCCGCGAGGCCCGGCGGATGGTCGGCTCGTACGTCATGACCCAGGCCGACATCATGGACGACCGGACGAAGGTCGACTCCGTCGGCCTCGGCTCCTACAACACCGACTCGCACCACGTCCAACGGACCGTCCAGGCCGACGGCTCGGCGCTGAACGAGGGGGACTTTCAGGAGCGCGTTGCCCCCTACGCGATCCCCTACCGGAGCCTGGTCCCGCGGCCGACGGAGTGCCCCAACCTGCTCGTGCCGGTCTGCATGTCGGCCACGCACGTGGCCTACGGGACGGTCCGGATGGAGCCGGTCTACATGATCCTCGGCCAGGCGTCCGGCGTCGCCGCCGCCTTGGCCGTCGACGAGAAGGTCCCGGTCCAGGCCGTGCCGATCGAGCGGCTCGCGGCCCGGCTGGCCGCTCGGGGGGCGATCCTCTCGCCCGCGGCCCTGGGCGGCGCGGCGGGGCCCGGGGCCGGAGGCGGGGGGATCGACCCGGGCCGGCTGCCCGGGGTCGTCATCGACGATGCCGACGCGGAGAAGGCGGGCGACTGGCGGGCGTCGACCGCGCTGGGGCCGTTCGTCGGCGCGGGGTACCTCCACGACGGCGGCCGGGCCGACGGCTCGACGCGGGCCCGGTTCACGCCGAGGCTGGCCGCCGCGGGCCGCTACGAGGTCCTGCTTTACTTCACCCCCGATCCCAACCGGGCGACCAACACGCCGGTCGTGGTCCGCTCGTCCGACGGCGAGAAGGCCCTCCGCGTCGACCAGCGGAGGGGGTCGGCCGGCGGCAAGCCGGCCTCGCTGGGCATCTACCCCTTCGAGGCCGGGCAGGCGGGCTGGGTCGAGATCCGGACCGGAGGGGCCGACGGCCACGTGATCGCCGACGCCGTCCAGTTCCTCCGGGTCCCGTGAGCGGCGACCGACCGGCCCGGCTCGCGGCCCTGGCCCATTCGCCGACCGAGGTCGCCGTTCGAGGCGAGCGGATCTACCGGGCGGTCCTGGCCCGCTCGGCGCACATCCGCTCGGCGAATTTCGAAGCGATCGCCGCCGCCGACCTCCGGCTCCTCTTCGACCTCTACGACGGGGCGTTCTTCGGCGGCCTGCTCGGGGCCATGCTCCGCGAGGACGGCGCGGGGGAGGTCGAGTTCCGGCTCTCGGCCCGGATGACCCGGTCGGCGGGCAAGACCATCCTCCGGCGGGCCCGCGAGCGGGTCGGCTTCCGCGTCGTCGCCCGGGCCCGCTACGAGATCGCCGTCTCGACCCTGCTCCTGTCGCAGACCTTCGCCGGGGTCGACCGCCCGGTCACGGTGGGCGGCCTGGCCTGCGGCGACCGGCTGGAGGCGCTCCAGCGGATCTTCGAGCACGAGCTGGTCCACCTCGCGGAGTTCCTCGCCCACGGCCGTTCGAGCTGCGCCGCGGCGCCCTTCGGGGCCCTCTCCCGGGCGATCTTCGGCCATTCGGCGGCCGTCCACGACCTCGTCACCCCGCGCGAGGTCGCCGCCCGGTCGCACGCGGTCCGCCCGGGGGACCGCGTGGCCTTCCGGGCCGGCGACGGGACGACCCGCGTGGGCCGGGTCAACCGGATCACCCGGCGGGCCACCGTCCTCGTCGAGGACCCCGACGGCCGCCCCTACTCCGACGGCAAGCGGTACGCGACCTTCTACGTCCCGCTCGAGCTCCTCCGCAAGCCCTGAGGCCCGGCGGGTCGGGCCGGCGGCGCCGGGGCCGGGAAGGAGACCTCGCACGCCGGCTCGGCGATCCGGCCCAGGGCCTCGACCATCTCCGCCTCGCTGGCCAGGCCCAGCCATCGCGAGATCGCCCCGCGCCGCTTCGAGATCAGGGCGAACCCCCGGCGGGCCAGCGGCAGCAGGGCGGGGCTCGACAGCCGCTCGGACCAGTCGCGGTAGTCTTCCAGGGCGTACAGGCACATGATCCAGGCATGCCCGCCCCGGTAGACCCCGCCCGAGTCGCTGACGACGACCAGCTCCTCGGGCCGGCCCGCGGCGGCGGCCGAGAGCGTCGGGAACAGCCGGGTTGCCATCATCGAGCCGGCCGCGACGAATTCGAGGTCGACCAGCTTCTCCTGGTAGTCGAGCCAGCTCCGGGCCCGGCGGCAGAGCCCGCAGCGGGCGTCGTAGAGGACATAAAGGCGGCGCATGATCGGGGCTCCTCGGGGACGTCGGGATCGTGAATTGCGGACGGCGGAGACCGGGCTCGCGGCGAGTCACCCGCCGATCTCGCAGCCGACCGGCTCGATCACCTCGTCGGGCTCCACGGGGGGCTTGCGGTCCCGGAGCATCGCCCGCTTCCGCATCCTGGAGAAGATCGACAGGTTGAAGAAATGCATCACGCCGAGGACCAGGAGGACGAGGCCCACCTTGGTGCTGAGGGCCTCGATCGCGCCGGCGAGGTCGGTCGGCCTCTCGCCGTACTTCAGGGCCAGCGAGACGAAGCCGACGTTGATCAGGTAGAAGCCGACCACCAGCAGGTGATTGACCGAGTCGGCCAGCTCGCGGTTGCCGAGGAAGGCGTCGACCAGGAACACCCGGCCGCTCCTGGCCAGCGTCCGGGCCACCCAGACCGTCACGCCGATGCTCAAGGTCAGATAGGCCGCGTGGGCGTAGACGACATACATGGAAACCCCCCTGGAAAACCGATGGGCGCATCCCGCTCGCCGGGCGGCGACGGCCGCCGCCCGCGTCTGATCAGGGGACCGCGAGGACCGGGGCATCATTAACTCGGGATTCCGGAGACGGGGCCTGGCCGGTCGGATGGGGCGTCGCGCCGGCCCGTCGGTTAAGATGGCCATCTCCGGCCCGGAGGCTTGCGGAGCGAGACCCGACCATGTGGCCCGACCCGGCGGAGACCCGGCACCTGCTCGACCGCGTGGCGGGCGACGACCCGACGGCCGAGGGTCGGCTCTGGGAGCGGCACCGCGAGCCGTTGCGACGCGCGATCGTCCTGCGGCTCGACCGGGCCCTGGGGCGGCGGGTCGACGCCAGCGACGTGGTCCAGGAGGTGATGCTCAAGGCGAGCGGGCGGCTGGCCGACTACCTCAAGGACCCGGCCCTGCCGTTCCACCTCTGGCTCCGCCAGATCGCGCGCGACCACGTGATCGACGCCCACCGCAAGCACCGCGTGGCCGCCGCCCGGAGCGTCGACCGCGAGCGTCCGACGGCGGCGCCGGCGTTCGCCGACCGCTCGTCGATCGACCTGGCCGGTCAGCTCCGCGACCCCCAGCTCACGCCCGCCGCCGCGGCCCTCCGCCGCGAGCTGGAGCGGCGGTTCCGGGCGGCGCTGGGCGAACTCGACGAGGACGACCGCGAGATCATCCTGCTCCGCCACTTCGAGCAGCTCTCCAACGGCGAGGCCGCCCGCGCCCTCGGCCTGAGCGGGCCGGCGGCCGGGATGAGGCACCTCCGCGCCCTCCGCCGGCTCCGCGCCGTGCTCGGCGAGTCGCCGTCGATCCGGGGGCTGCCATGACCGGTCGCGGGCCGGCCGAGGATCGCGATGAGAGGCTGGTCGGGCTCCTCGGCGGGCTCACCGACGACCTCCGCGCCGGCCGCGAGCCCGGCCTCGACGCCGCCGCCCGGCTCCACCCCGACCTCGCCGAGGAGCTGCGCGACCTCTGGGCCGCCGCCGCCGTCGCCGAGGAGCTGGCCGGGTCGCTCGGCGGCGACGGCGACGGCGACGGCGCCGCGGACGAGACGGGCGGCCGGCCCGCGCCGGCCGGGGGGGAGGCCGAGCCCCCGTCGCGCCTCTTCGGCCACTACGAGCTGCTGGAGGAGCTGGGCCGGGGCGGGATGGGCGTGGTCCACCGGGCCCGGCACGTCCACCTCGGCCGGGTGGTCGCCCTGAAGCGACTGCTGCACGGGTCGTCGGCCCGGCCGGCGGACGTCGCGCGGTTCCGGGCCGAGGCGACCTCGGCGGCCCGGCTCTCGCACCGCAATATCGTCGCGATCCACGACGTCGGCACGCGCGACGGCCGGCCGTACCTGGTCATGCAGCACGTCGACGGGACCACGCTGGCCCGTCGGCTGGTCGACGGCCCCCTGCCGCCGGCCGAGGCCGCCACGCTGCTGGCCCCGGCCTGCCGGGCGATCCAGCACGCCCACGACCGGGGCGTCCTCCACCGCGACCTGAAGCCCTCGAACATCCTCATCGACGGCGACGGCTGCGCGATGGTGGGCGACTTCGGCCTGGCCAAGCGGATCGACCTGGGGGCCGACGCCGACCTCACCGAGACCGGCGCCATCCTCGGCACGCCCAGCTTCATGGCGCCCGAGCAGGCCTCCTCCGGGCGGGGCCCGATCGGCCCGCCGACCGACGTGTACGGCCTCGGCGCGATCCTCTACCAGATGCTCACCGGCCGGCCCCCGTTCCAGGCGGCCACGCCGATGGACACCGTGCTCCTGGTCCTGGAGCAGGACCCCGTCCCCCCCCGCGTGCTCAACCCCAAGGCCGACGCCGACCTGGAGATGGTCGCGCTGAAGTGCCTCCAGAAGCGCCCCGAGCACCGCTACCCCTCCGCCGCCGCCCTGGCCGACGACCTCGACGCCTACCTCGCCGGCCGCCCCGTCTCGGCGCGGTCGACGAGCCTCCGGGCCCTGGCCGGCCGCTATCTGGGCGAGACCCCGCACGCGGCCCTCCTGGAGAACTGGGGCGAGCTCTGGATGTACCACAGCGTCGCCCTGATCGCCTTCTACGGGCTGACCTGCTGGCTGATGGCCCGGGGGGTGACGGCCCGTTGGCCCTACTGCGCCATCTTCACGGCCGGCCTGGGGGCCTGGGCCGCGCTCTTCTGGCGGCTCCGGCGGCGGAGGGGGCCGATCACCTTCGTCGAGCGCCAGCTCGCCCACATCTGGGGCGCGGGGGTGATGGGCGTCAACCTCCTGCTCGGCGCCGAGTGGCTGCTCGGGCTCCCCGTGATGGCGCTGGCCCCGCTGCTCACGGTGACCAATGGGATGCTCTTCCTCATCAAAGGGGGCATCCTCTCGGGCGAGTTCTACGTCCACGGCGCCCTGCTCTTCCTGACCCTGATCCCCGCGGCGCTCTACCCCCCGATCGCGATCCCGTCGTTCGCGGCGGTCTCGGCGGGCTGCTTCTTCGTGACCGGCCTGAAATACCACCGCCGCCACCTCCGCGCCCGCCGGCTGGCCCGGGCCACCCGGGCCGAGTGATCGATCGGGCCTCCCGGGGCCGCTCGCCGCTCGACCGGGCCGGTCCCGCCGGGGTATAACGGGCCGCGGGACGCTCGGGCCGTCGAGGGCCCGGCCTTTGAGTGGGCGAACAAGCGAGCGAGCGGTTGGGAGCCTTTCCGGCATGACTTCGAACGGCCCGATCGACCTGAGCGACTACATCCGCGACATCCCCGACTTCCCCAAGCCGGGCATCCTCTTCAAGGACATCACGCCGCTCCTGGCCCACGCCGGGGCGTTCGCGGCGACGATCGACCGCCTGGCCGACCACTTCGCCGGCCGGGGGATCGACGCGGTGGCCGCGGCCGAGGCCCGGGGGTTCCTCTTCGGGCCACCGCTGGCGCTCCGGCTGGGCGTCGGGTTCATCCCGATCCGCAAGCCGGGCAAGCTGCCCTACTCGACGGTGGGCGTGGAGTATTCCCTGGAGTACGGCACCGACCGGCTCGAGGTCCACAGCGACGCCCTCCAGCCCGGCCGGCGAATCCTCCTGCTCGACGACGTCCTCGCCACCGGCGGGACGATGGTCGCTTGCCGCGAGCTCGTCCGCCTGGCCGGCGCCGAGGTCGTCGCCTGCGCCTTCGTGATCGAGCTGGGATTCCTGGGCGGGCGGGCCCGGCTGGAGCCCGGCGAGGTGTTCAGCCTGCTCGCCTTCTGACCGGCAACCCGGGGACCATCCTCGAGAGCGACGATGAACCAAGAAGAATGGTCGATGATTAACGGTTGAGCAGAGGTCGATCATCGCCCGCGGTGCCGGTGGTCGGCCGTGACCCATCACCCGGGGACCATCTCCGATCCCGGCCGGGCGGCCGGCCCGGGGCTCACCAGAAGGCACCGATGAAGAAGCTGAAGTACTTCACCCGGTCGCCGTCGGCCTTGGAGATCGGGAAGGCGAGGTCGAAGGCCAGCGGGAGCTGCCCGGTGATCTGGGGGATCACGACGCGGAAGCCGGTGCCGACGGCGGCGCGGACGGTGGTGATGTTGTAGTTGGCCTCGACGGTGCCGAAGTCGCAGAAGAAGACCTGCTGGAAGGTGTCGCTGGCGTTCCAGGGGAACTGGTACTCGATCGACCCGATCGCCGTCATCACGCCGCCGGTGTTGACCCCCAGGACGTGCGGGCCGACGCCGCGGTAGTAGAAGCCGCGCATGCTCCGGAAGTCGCCGGCGAAGAACCGCTCGTAGATCGGCGTGTCGCGGCCGGTGACGCCGAAGAAGCCGCGGGCGGTCAGCGTCCGCTTGCCCGAGCCGTCGGGCCGGCTCCCGGTGGTGAAGTGCTGCCGGCCTTCGAGCGTGAGCTTGGGGAAGGTGAAGGTGCCGAACCCCTGCTCGAACGCCGCCTCCAGGTACGACCCCTTGCTCGGCGCGGTCGGGTTGTTGCGGTTGTCGAAGCGGATGCTCGGCCGGATCGTGGCCAGGGTGGTGTGCCCGGCGGCGGCGAGCAGCTCGGCCGGGGCCGGATACTTGAAGCCGTGGATGTCCACGTCCTCGATCCGGGCGGCGACGTCGGCGTAGGTCTGCGGGCCGAACTGGTAGCCCAGCGAGACCCGGCCGCCGCTCCTCCGCTCGGAGAAGTCGGGATAATAACGGCTGGTCTGGTAGCCGGAGACCCCCAGGCCGATCGGGAGGTCGAAGAGGTACGGGTCGCGGAAGCTGACCACGTAGCGGTTGATGAGCGTGCCCGGCGAGAGCTCGAGCCGGAACTCCTGCCCGGCGCCCCGGAAGGCCCGGCCGCTGGTCAGCTCGGAGAAGCTCCGGGGGATCGCGAAGAGGTCGAAGTTGGACTCGTGGAGGATCACGTTGCCCATCAGGCCGCCGAAGCTGCTGGCCCCGACGCCGAACATGAGCCGGCCGGTGGGGGCCTCGTCGAGGTTGGTGACGATGTCGGCAAACGAGCGGTTGGGGAACGGCTCGTTGCGGTCGGGGCCGACGTCGTTCATGTTGTTGTTGGGCAGGCTCGGGAAGAGCCCGGGCGTGGTGTCGCCGCGGTCGTCGGGCGGCGACCGGCGGCGGCCGGGCGGCCCGGCGGCCGGGGGGGCGTCCGGCGGCGGGGGGACGACCGGGATCGCCGGGACCGTGTTGACCTGCGGGGCGAAGAGATCGCCGGAGGCGCCGAAGGGGAGGCCGACCGAAGGCCCGGCGTTCGCCGCCGGGGGGACCTGGCCGGGCCCGGGGCCGGGGGCCGCCGCCGGGCCGGGGAGTCCG
>JAABUX010002425.1_pt1 | contig 26514 bp, 20 predicted proteins | sample 5561851 | NCBI WGS metagenome assembly JAABUX01 (sample SAMN10711883, study PRJNA513361) | rock metagenome | isolation source: Antarctica rocks | place: Antarctica: Victoria Land, Richard Nunatak red sandstone | collected 2016-01-03 | reverse complement strand
TCATCCTCATCGTCGCCGCTTTGACCGCCACCCTCGCCTACTACCTCCAGGGAACCGGTTGGTACTACCAGCAGCTGCCCGCCATCAGCCTCTTCGCCTCCGCCCTCGCCCTCCAGCTCCTCCACCTCCCCGACCGCCTCCCCGACACCCCCTGGCTCCCCCGCGTAAGCGCAGCCCTCGCCCTCCTCGCCCTGGCCCTCACCACCCACTTCACCGGCTACCCTTTCACCCGCGACCGCTCCTTCCCCATCACCTCCCCCGACCCCACCTTCTTCACCCACCTCCCGCCCAACACCCCCGTCGCCCTCATCACCACCTCCGTCGACGACTCCATGATGCCCGTCGCCCGCTACCACCTCCTCTGGGCCCAGCGCACCAACAACGTCTGGACCCTTCCCGCGATCCTCCGCTCCGAAGCCCCCCAAGGCACACCCCCGAAGCACACCATCCCGCCCGACCGCCTTGCCTCCCTCGACCGCCAGCAGCACCGCTGGATGGTCGAAGACCTCAACCGCTGGCGCCCGCAACTCATCCTGGTCGCCCGCTGCCAATCCCCCGAGATCCACTGTCAGGAGCTCGAAGACCGCCACGACAACCTCCTCGCCTGGTTCCTCCAGGACCCGGCCTTCGCCCAGATTTGGGGGCATTACCGGTACCTCCGCACCTCCGGCAACTACGACGCCTACGTCCGCAACTGACCCACAGCCACCGCATGATCCCGATTCACTCGCCTTTGCCCTTAATCCGCGAACATCCGTGAGAATTCGCGGTAAGTCTTCAGTCAGCCAAAGGAGCCCCAGCCCAGTCCACCTCGTACAATCGACGAAGCCCACTTCCCGGAGATCCGACACCGCACATGGCCCGCATCTACCCCTTCCGAGCCCTCCGCTACGACACCAACCGCGTCCGCATGGAAGACGTCGTCACCCAGCCCTACGACAAGATCTCCCCCGAGATGCAGCAGCGCTACTACGAGCGGAGCCCCTATAACCTCATCCGCATCATCCTCGGCAAACACGAGCCGTGGGACACCGATCACGATAACGTCTACACCCGCGCCGCCCACTACCTCCACGACTGGCGCCGCGAGCACATCCTCGCCGAAGAGGCCGAACCCGCCCTCTACGGCTACTCCCAGACCTACACCGTCCCCGGCACAAGCGCCGCGGCTGGCGACCAGGAGACCCGCGAGCGCCGCGGCTTTATCGCCCTAGGCCACCTCTACGACTACGCCGACAAGGTCGTCTACCGCCACGAGCAGACCTTTCCCAAACACAAGTCCGACCGACTCGCCCTCTTCAAAGCCACCCGCGCCTACTGCGAGCAGATCTACATGCTCTACTCCGACCCCGCCTTCACCGCCGAAAAGCTCATCTTCGGATCCAGTGCCGCAGGCGCGGATTCCGGCTCCCCAGCCGACCTCCAGATCACCGACGAGTACAACGTCGTCCACCGCCTCTGGCGCCTCACCGACCCCTCCCTCATCAACCTCATCGTCACCGCCATGGCCGACAAAAAACTCCTCATCGCCGACGGCCACCACCGCTACGAGACCTCCGTCGAGTACGCCAAACTCCGCTCCGCCCAACTCCACCTCCCCTTCAACCAGCGCCACCCCGACGACGAGTCCCCCTCCGAACTCGCCGACGAAAACGGCCACCCTCAGCTCCCCACCCCCGCCTACCCGGAAGCCGCCATGATGATGACCTTCGTCAACATGGACGCGCCCGGCATCACCATCCTCCCCACCCATCGTGTCGTCTTCGGCCTCGAAGACTTCTCCTCCCCCGACTTCATCATCAAGGCCAGCGCCTTCTTCGACATTACCGAGCTCCCCGACTCCACCCTCACCGGCAAAGTCGCCCAGGCCACCCTCGATCGCGTTCCCGGCCCCGCCTTCCTCGCCGTCACCGGCGACGGCAACTACCTCCTCCTTCCCAAACCCGACGCCATCGCCACCGAGCTCGCGGACATCTCCCCCCGCCAGCGCCAACTCGACGTCGTCCAGCTACATACCCTCCTGCTCAACAAACTCCTCAACCTCGACCCCGACTCCGTCCGCGACCTCCGCAACCTCCGCTACCTCCGCGACGCCGACGAGGCCATCACGCAGGTCCAGCGAGGCGAGGCCAACATCACCTTCCTGATCAAACCCGTCACCCTCGACCAGCTCAAAGAGGTCTCCTTCTCCGGCGAAGTCATGCCCCAAAAATCCACCGACTTCTACCCCAAACTCCTCAGCGGCCTGGCCATCTACGCCCTGGATTAGCTCCGCCCCAAGTCGGCAAGCTCCCACGCCTCGCCACAAAGCCGGGTGCCCCATTCTCTCGCGAAGCGAAAGTTGGGTATCGCGCGTAGTAGCGCGACCGTCTTCCCCACCTCAGCCCATCGGAAGGCGGGTGCCCCATCCATCGCGCACCTGTGATGGATGGGTCATCGCGCAAGCGCGACCGGCCCGAACCGCGAAGCGGGATGCATGTGCAGACATGGGACGGGTACTTTGCGCAGCCGGCTCGCTCGCGACCTCAGCGCACCGCTGGTGCAGACAAGCAGGCAGCAGCTGGCGTTAAATTTGTTAGGCACGGCCAATAGCTTGCTGGGGCGCGTGGGACAATGTGATTGTCCGGAGGTTCTGCCTGGAGCGGGTGCCGGAGCGAGGTTTTGCGGGTGTTGCGATCGGCGTTTATCGGGCTTAGCCAGAACAGGCAGATGCGGGCGTTTTCGGAGCGTTCGGCGGTGGGGAAGAGGCTTTCGGGCCGGTTTGTGGCGGGGATGTCGGTGGCGGAGGCGCTCGGGGCGTGCGAGCAGTTGAACCGGGAGGGCATGGCGGTGACGCTGGACTCGCTGGGCGAGAGCGTGACCGAGGAGCGGCAGGCACTGGCGAGCGGGGCGGTGTATCACGAGCTGCTCCATGCGATTGAGACGCGGGGGCTGGACGCAAATGTGAGCGTGAAGCTGACGCAGGTGGGGATGGATATCGACCCGGGCTTGGCGGAGAGCGTGGTGGGCGAGATGGTGGAGCATGCGGCGGCGGCGGACTCGTTTGTGCGGATTGATATGGAGGGATCGCCGTATACGGAGGCGACGATCGCGATGACAGAACGGCTGCATGAGCGGCCGGGGATGCGGGGGCGGGTGGGGACGGTGCTGCAGGCGTATCTGTACCGGACGGCGGACGATGCGAGGCGGCTGGTGGAGCAGGGGATACGCGTACGGCTGTGCAAGGGGGCGTACAAAGAGCCGGCGGAGATTGCGTTTCCGCGGAAGCGCGATGTGGATGAGAACTACGTGGCGCTGATGACGTATCTGGCGGTGAGTGGGGTGTTCTGCGGGATAGCGACGCATGATAAGGCGATCGTGGATGCGATGCGAAAGTTTGTGCGCGAGACAGGGCTGCCGAAGCGGGCATTTGAGTTCCAGATGCTGTACGGGATCCGACGGGATCTGCAGCGCGAGCTGATTGGCGAAGGGTTTGGGGTGCGGGTGTACCTGCCGTTTGGGGCGGAGTGGTATCCGTACTTTATGAGGAGGCTGGCGGAGCGGCCGGCGAACGTGCTGTTTTTGGCGAAGAACTTCTTTAAGAGCTAGAAGCGTTTGCGTAAGGGGGACAGGAGCACGAACAGCAGATCTTTCCGCTGCGCTGCGAGATGACAACAAAGAGGCGAGGCTCTCTCGCTACGGAAGATTGGCTCATCTGGCGAGGGGGTGAGGGCGGGTTATCGCTGGGGTGTGACGGGCGGAGCGGGTGGCGGGATCAGGGGCGCGACGGAGACGAGGCCGGAGAGGGTGGAGCGCTCCTGATCGGAGAAGCTGTTGCGGATGCGGTCTGAGTTGAGGGCAGACTGCTGCTGCTCGGGGGGGAGAGCGCGGAGGTCGCGGAAGACGTGAATGACAGCGCGGCGGCGGTCAGGCGGGAGGCTGGAGAGCTGGGACATGGCACCGCGAACCTGCTGGCGCTGCTCGGGGGCGAGCCGCTCCATGGCTTCGGTGCGGGCCATAACGCGCTGCCGCTGCTGGGGCGGCATGTGATTCAGCTGGGTAAGGCGGTCGCGCATCCGTTGCTGGACCTGCGGGGAAAGGTCGTGAAAGCCGGGTTCGCGCTCGAGTGCTCGTTGCTGATCGGGCAAGGGGAGGTTGCTGTGGCGATCCATCCACTGGGCGAGGTGTTCCTGGTTTCTTTGCGGGCCGAGGGACGGGTGCGAGGGCGCGGTAGGGCCACGCCGGAGGCCGGGCTGGGCCATCGTGAAGGGAGCCAAAGCCAGCGCAAGGAGAGCACTGGTGCAGGTGCGCTGCAGATGCCGGGATGTGAGGAGGTGCAGCATGGGATCAGTGAAGGGCTTCAAAGTATTTTCGTTTTTGGAGAAGATAGAGCGTTCCTGATGAGAGTAAGCCGGTTGATCCTCCTTGTAGGTGTCTTTCCGATCAAATCATGTTGTTTCTCGGAACAGAGACCAGCTTAGCTAGTCGGAGTATCGGCCGAGTTGTCGTCGGGTGTGCCGTCATCCTGGAGCAGATCCATCGTTTGAAAGGCCTGATCGTTGCGGTCCAGAATCTGGAGGTCCTGGACGGTGGCTGAGACGTCTGCGTGCCGGGGGTGCAGGACACCGGAGATGCTGGCGGCAGTGCCTCCACCGATGAGCAGAGCCAGACCGAGGGCGCCAGCGAGGGCGGGCCGGAGTTGACGTCCGGTGTTGAAGAGCAGGTTTGACTTGAGGCGCTCGAACCAGCCTTCGGGCGCGGCGGCCTGCTCTTCACGGAGTCTGGCGGCGAGCCGGCCGTCGAACCACGGGGAGGGCTCTGGAGCCTCCCAGGCGTCGAGCAGATGGAAAGTCGCCTCCAGAGATTGGAACTCTTTCAGGCAGGCGGGGCAGCCAGCGAGATGGCTCTTTGCACTCGCGGCGCTGACCGATGCGGGATCGAGGAGCAGATCCGGTAGAGCGGTTTGGCAATCTTTGCAGTTCATGGCATCCTTTCTTTGGTTTGCCGGGCTTGTTCTTTCGATCCATTGGGGCAGGCGTGTTGCCTGCAAAACGTCTGTTAGATGAAGTCTTTGAGCTTTTCGCGCAGGGTTTGATAAGCGCGGAAGAGCAGGGATTTGGTGGCGGACTCCGAGAGCTTGAGGACATCGCCGATCTGCTTGTAGTCCATTTCCTCGTACTTGTGCATGAGTACGGCCATGCGCTGGCGCTCGGGCAGGGAGAGGACGACTTCGCGAATGGCGTTCATGCGCTCCTGCCGGACGAGGAATGCCTCGACATCCGGGGTCGAGTCGGCGAGGTCGGGCGTGGTGCCGGTCTCGGCGTCGGTCTCGTCGAGATAGATGGTGGAGACGGAGCGCTCCTGCTTGGTATCGCGGGCGCGGTTGACCCCGAGATTGGTGGCTATGCGATAGAGCCAAGTGCTGAAGCGGGCTTCGGCGCGGTAGGTCTCGCGGGAACGGTAGACGCGAAGAAAGACCTCCTGCGCAAGTTCTTCGGCGACGGCCTGGTTGCGCACCATCCGGAACATGAAATGGATGATGGGTTTCCGATACTTCTGAAGGAGGAAATCGAAGGCTGCCATATTGCCGGCACGCAGTTCAAGCATGATGGCGGCGTCATCGAGGTCGCTGAAGTTGCCGTCGACGTGAAGGTGGGCCGGATCTGCGGGTTCTCGGGCCTGCGCCGGAGCGGCCTGGTGATCCGGGAGGTGTCTCGGATTGATCGCCAGCGTTGCCATATCTTTCGTAACACGGTTCTTCCCCGGAGGTTGCGGTGCTTGGGAGGGATCGTCGCCGGAGCTGTGCCCGTGCTCGGCGGGGTTGGGGGCGGGTGGCTGGCCGGGGGTGGGAGAGCTTGGTGGCATGCGGCTCGGGTTATTCTATCGCTCGGAGGTCTGCAGAGGCGGGGAAAGGTGTATGCCGAGTACTGCTTGTGAGGCGGAGGGTGATATGCTGGGACAGCGATGCGGGAGGGTTTCGGGCTGTCCGGCAGAGCGTTCTGGGGCGCATAACTCAGCGGTAGAGTGCCACCTTCACACGGTGGAAGTCGTAGGTTCGAATCCTGCTGTGCCCACCATAGACCTGTCGCTTGTTGTTCCTTCTTACCTGAACCAGAGATGAGGCCTAATGACTCCGGCATGGAAGAGTGCTTTTGCGGGCGGGTCTGAGATTTCAAGGTTGGGGTTTGGATGCGCGGCAGTGGGCGGCAGGGTGTCGCGACGCGATTCCCTGGCTGCAATGGGAGTGGCGTTCGATGCGGGGGTGAATTTCTTCGATTCGGCGCGGTCGTATGGGTTTGGGCAGTCGGAGGCGATTGTGGGGGAGTTTCTACGGGGGCGGCCGCGGAGCTCGGTGGTGGTGTGTACGAAGTTCGGGATTTTGCCAGCGCAGCAGGCAGGTTGGAAGCAGAGACTGAGGCCGGCGGCGAGGACGGTGATGCGGCTGTTTCCGGGGCTGCGGAAGGCGGCGCAGAGGCAGATCAGAGATCAGTTTGTGGGGGGGCAGTTCAGCGTACCTACGCTCGAGGCCAGCCTCGGGCAGAGTCTGCGAGAGCTCGGGACGGACTATGTGGACATGCTGCTGATGCACGCGGCGCCTCGGTCGGTGCTGGAGCAGCACGATCTGCTGGAGGCGCTCGGGCGGGTGGTGGAGAGCGGCAAGGTGCGAGTCGCGGGGATCTCTGGGGAGCTGCCGGTGATGGAGGAGGTTTTCACGCGGCGGCCGGCGGAGATGCGGACGGCGCAGTTTACGTTGAATCTGTCGAATATTGGGTTTGCGGAGCAGACGAGGGGGAATGCCGATCTGCTGCTGGTGGGGAATCAGCCGTTTGGGGGGAGGGGAGGAGCGGAGGCGATCCGGGCGAAGATCGATACGCTGCGGAGGTGCGAAGGGTTGCCGGAGAGCGTGCGGGAGAGGCTTGATTTAAGTGATCCGCAGTTGCTGCCGGAGCTGGTTTTGAACTGCGTGCTGCAAGGGACGGGGTTGACGGCTACGGTTGCGGCGATGATGCAGCCGCCACATATCGAGAACAATGTGCGGGCGGTGCGGGAGTGCCGCTTCAGCGTGGAAGAGCTGGAGTTCATTCGTGAGCAGATCGTGGCGATGGGTTCGGCTGCGGGGACTGTGGGCCGCTGAGTTGGCGGCGGGTCATGACTGGGGAGCGAGGCTGTGCCGGGCTCTGCGGTTTGGGTGGGCTGGGCGAGGTGGTCGGCAAGGCGGAGGGTGAGCGCCATCATGGTGAAGGTGGGGTTGGAGCTGCTGCCGGAGGGGAAGACGGCGCAGCTGGCGACGTGGAGATTGCGGAGGCCGTGTACGGCGAGGTTGCGGTCGACGACGCTGTGGGCGGGGTCCTCGCCCATGCGCAGGCCGCCCATGGCGTGGTTGGTGTCGAGTAGGGTGGGCTCGGTGTGGTTGAGGACGGACTCGCTCCAGTGCTGGGGGTCAATGTGCGCGGCTTCGAGGTAGTTCTGGATGAGATAGGCGAAGCGTGCGGCGGTGTCTTTTTCTGCTTCGCCGAGCTGCCAGTCGATGACGGTAACGGGAAGGCCGAGGGCGTCTGTGGCGGAATCAGAGAGGCGGATGCGGTTGTTGGGGTCGGGCGCCTGCTCGACGTCGATGTTGAGGCGGAGTTCGGCGCGCTTGCTGACGGCTCGCCTTTTCTTGAAGCGAGAGTAGAGGAGGAGACGGGTGACGTCGCCGAGGCCGCGGAGGAGCGGGAGGAGGTTGGTGCCGACGGCCTGCTTGAGCTGGCGGCTTTGGAGGGAGCGGAGCAGGTTGCGGATGGCGGCGGTGCCGGAGTCTTCGGGCTCGAGGATGACGATGTGGGCCATGACGGCGAGGAGGCGCTCGCGAGCGCGCAGCTCGGGCGAGGCCTCGAGCTTCGCGGAGTGGATGGTGCCGTTGACATAGAAGGGGCCGAGGAGGTTGACGGCCTGCTCGCGGCCCGGCGGGACGAACTGCGCGGCGTGGTAGGCGACGTGGTCGTGGAGATAGCGGCCAATCTGATCGTGAGGGTTGGGGACGTCGGGCGAGCAGAGGAGGAGGCGCGCGCTTTCGACGGTGCCTGCGCAGAGGACGAAGTGACTGGCGCGGAAGGTGAACTCGGCCTGGCTGTAGTTGCGGACGCGGACGGATTCGATGCGCTGCGAGTCGGACGGCGACGCGGAAAGCGAGAGGGCGTTGGCGTGCGTGAAGACGGTGATCTTCGGGTGGGCGAGGGCTTCGGCGCCTACGGTCTGGGCGAGGTTGCGCTTCTGGAAGGGTGCCCACTTTGCGAAGCGGACGACGATGTCGGGCGAGGGAGGGGGTGTGCGCTGACCGAGTGCGGGGAGTAGGTCTGCGGTGAAGGGGAGGTGGTCGACGCCGAGGACGTCTTCGATCTCCTGGTAGTACGGGGCGAGCTCGGGATCTTTGACGGGCCAGGGGAGGGAGGGGACGCCGGATGGGGGGGAGAAGATGTCGGGCGTGAAGGGGAGGACCTGGCCGCCCCAGCGAGTGGAGGAGCCGCCAAAGGTGCGGAAGCGACCGTCGTTGGTGCCGCGGTGGTTCTCGGCAGACATTTCGGCGCGATAAAGGGCCTGGCTGCGCTCTTCGAACTGGAGGCCACCTCCTTCGAGGAGGTGGACGTCGATGCCGCGGTTGGCGAGACGTGTGGCGAGGAGGAGCCCCGCGATGCCACCGCCGATGACGCAAACGGTGGATTGGAAGGTTTGGCCGGCGGGAGTTTGGTCGAGGTCGATGTGCATGTCAGCGCCCGGTTGGGGGAGCGTTGGGGATGTCCGAGCGGAGAGGCATGCTTCGGAACATCGTAGCAGGAAGGTTTGTGCGGCGGCTCGTGGTGGTACGGTCTTCAGATTCGAAGGGGTTCGTGATGACGGTGTCGATAGAGACGGAGTTTCACGAGGCGAATGGGCTTCGGTTCGAGGTGCTGACGTGTGGGGAGGGGGATGACCTGGCACTCTGTCTGCATGGGTTTCCGGAGGTGGCGCTCAGCTGGCGCGAGCAGATGGTGGTGCTGGCGGAGATGGGCTATCGAGTTTGGGCGCCGAACCAGCGCGGGTATGGCGGGAGCAGCCGGCCGGCGGAGATGCGGGCGTACGCGATCGAGCTGTTGATGGAGGATGTTGCGGGGTTGATCGATGCTTCGGGTGCGAGGCGAGTAGTGCTGCTGGGTCATGACTGGGGCGGGATTGTGGCGTGGTGCTTTGCGACGCGGCGGCTGCGGCCGTTGGAGCGGCTGGTGATCCTCAATGTGCCGCACCCGGTATGTTTCCGGCGAGCCCTGCGGCGGCCTAGGCAGATGCTGCGCTCGTGGTATGCGGGTGCGTTTCAGATTCCATGGCTGCCGGAGCGGGTTCTAGGGCGGGGTCAGGCGCGGGGGGTTGTGCGTGCGATGTTGGGAAGTTCGACGGCGCCACAGAGTTTTCCGTATGAGCTGCTGGAGGCCACGCAGAGGAACGCTGCGCAGCCGGGAGCGCTGAAGGCGATGATCGATTGGTATCGGGCGTTTCTGCGGGGCGGAGGGATGCGGCGGCAACTGCGGCAGGGATTTCCGGCGATCGAGACGCCGACGCTTTTGCTGTGGGGCGAGGAGGACGGGTTTTTGGCGAAGTATACGACTGAGGGGACGGAAGAGTTTGTGCGTGAGCTTACGGTGCGGTACCTGCCGGGGGTGTCGCACTGGGTGCAACAGGATGCGACGGAGGAGTGCAACGCGGAACTGCGACGATTTCTGGCGCTTCCGTTGCGATGAAGCGTGAGTTGGGATCAGGGTTGCGGTGTGCCGTTGATCGCGTCGTCGAGCTGGATGTTGTTTCGGTCGAGCAGGGTTCCGGTGGCGCGGTCGAGTTCGATGCGAGCCTTGATCCAGTTGCTGCGGGCGGCGATCTCGGTGGACCGGGCCTGGGCGAGGTAGGTCTGGTTCTGCACAACGGCGAGGTTGGTGGACTGGCCGGCGAGCAGCTTGTCGCGCTCGGCGTCCAGGAGCTGCTCCTGGTAGATGCGGCTGGTGGCGGCGGCCTTGTAGGCGGCGAAGGCAGTTTGTAACGCGATCAGTGCCGTTTCTATCTCTTCGCGAGCGAGGTCGCCGAGTTTTTCGGTGCGTGCCTGCGATTGCCGGAGTTGGATGGTATCGCGCGCGGCGTCGGAGGCGGCGATGCGGTTACGGATCGGAAGCGTGAGCTGGATGCCGCCCTGATAGACGGTGGAGGTGCGGAGGCCTCCGAGCGCGAAATTTTGCGGGACGTTGGGAGCGCCTGTGCCGGGCGAGCCAAGGAGCTCGAAGGAGGCTTCGGAGGAGCCGCGGGTTTCGACGTTGCCGTAGAGGTTGAGCTGGGGCAGGACCTGATTGCGCGAGGCCTGGACGTTGGCCTGATTGGCTTGGACTTGGAGGCGCGCCTGCGCGAGATCGGGACGGCGGACGAGGCCCTGGCTGACGAGAGCGTCGAGGTCGACCGGCTCGGGGACGTCAGGGACGACGATGGGATCGGTCGGGACGATCTCGCTGAAGGTCGCGGAGAAGATGGGAGAGCTGGATCGGGTGAGCAGGTTGCGGAGGATGACCTCCTCCTGCTGGTAGAGGCCCTGCGCCTGCGTGAGGTCGAACTCGCTGCTGCTGACGAGGGCGGAGGCGCGGGTGAGCTCGATGGGAGCGAGGGTGCCCTGGATGACCTGATCGGCATCGTCCTGGCGGAGCTTCTGCGCGGTGCGAAGGGCCTCCTGCTTGACGACGATGTTTTCGCCGAGGCTGACGAGATCAAAGTAGATGCGGGAGGTTCCGTAGATGGTGTCGAGGACCTGCTGCTCGAAGAGGAGGCGGGATACCTTGCGGTTGATGTTGGCGATGCGGATGAAGCGGAGATTGAGATTGCGGCCACGGCCACGCAGCAGAGGCTGCGTAAGGGTGACGGAGGTGCTGGGCGAGTAGAAGGGGTTGAACTGTGAGTTGGTGGCGAAGATGACTTGCGAGTCGTTGTTGACCGTCGCTTCAAGCTGAGCGCCGGTGCTAAAGCCCTGGAGGTAGGCGATGTTGGCGGCGACGTAGGTGAGCGGAGCGGGCTGGCTGGTGACGCCGGAGCCGGTTCCTGTGCCGCCGGCTCCTGTGGTCGATCCGGTGGTGGAGACGAGGGAAACGGTGTTGGACCGGCGGAAGTAGCCAGCGGTGGCGATGAGGCTTGGATCGAAGAGGGGGATGGACGGGCCGGGTGCGTAGGTGAGGCCCTGCCCGTTGGTGGAGAGATTGGTTTGCGCCTGCGTGGTCGAGTTGAGCGAGGTGAGGTCGGTGACGGCGGGCGTGGTTGGGTTGACGTTGGTGGCGGTGGAGTTGAGGAGCGGGCTGCCGGGGCCGCCGACGCCGTTTGGCGGCTGCTGGATGGTGTAGTCGATGCCGCGGAGCGAGCCGCCACCCTTGGCGCGAAGGAGGTCGGTGTCGGAGAGGAGGAGGTTGTAGCGCTCGACCTCGATATCGAGATTGTTTTCGAGAGCGAGCGCGATGGCGTCGTGAAGCGTGAGGTAGAGCTTCCCGTTTCGAACGAGGGTATTGAAGCGCACGCCAGTACCTGGGAAGAGTGGGGGGATGGACGGTGCGTGGAATGGGCCCACGAGGCCGAAGAGGTAGGTGTCGAGGCCGGCGGCTCTGAGGCGGCTCGGGGTCTCGGGAAGCTTGACATTTGGGAGAGCGTTGGCTGCCGGAGGTGTAGGGATGTAGTGCGAGATCAGCGGGACCTCGGCTGCGGTATGCGGTGTGGCGGGTGGAAGAGGCGGTTGCTGCTGCGCGAATACGGGTGGCAGGCTGAGCAGTGCAAGGAACGGCAGCGTCAAGGCGGGGCGATGTGCGCGGGGGCTCATGGCTTGCTGCCTCCGCCGGAGGACTTTGCGTTGCCTCCTCCTCCCTTCTGGCCGCCTCCGTTCTGTTGTTTACCGATCTGCCCCTGCATGTTGGCGTCGGTGACGGACTGGTTGCCGTACTGTGTCGAGCCACCTGGGGGAGCCTTCTGATTGGGCGAGCTTTGGAGGGACGATGCCTCGCCGGCCACCTGCGACTCCTTAGTCTGGACCTCCACGCCTTCTTTCACGTCATCGGTGAAGCTGGAAGCGACGAGGTCGCCCTGCTGAAGGCCGCTCAGGATTTCGATCACCGGACCGAAGTCCCGGCCGACTTCGATAGATTGGATGTGGACCTTGCCGTCGCGGATGACGGCGACGACACTGCGATCTGCGCGAATGGCGACGGCATCTCCGGAGATGACGAGTGGACCTTCACCGCTGAGGGCGTCAAAGGTCACGATGGCGTACATGCCGGTCAGCAGCTTTCGATCGTGGTTGTCGACGTCGACCTCGGTGAGGAGGGTTCGGGTGTTCTGGTCGATGGAGGCGGCGGTTCGCGTGACATCGCCGTGGAACTCGGCTTTGGGGAACTCCTGGAAGTGCACGGTTGCTTTCTGGCCGGTCTTAACCGAGGTGGCGTAGCCCTCCGGGACGGAGACGAGGATGCGGAGGCGATCGACCTGCGCGATGCTGAAGAGGGCGCCGCCGTTTCCACCGCCGGATGCGGACGGCGAAGCTGAGGTGGGCCCGGCGCCGCTAGAGCCTGACGAGTTTGCGGTTCCGGCTGACGAAGGGCCGCCTGTTTGCGCAGTGGGGGATGCAGCACCTCCGGCGGATCCCTGGGCCGAGATGAGCGCTCCGACATCGACGTTGCGCGAGGTGATGACGCCGTCGAAGGGCGAGGTGACGCGCTCGTAGGACTGGAGCGCGATGACGCGGTTGAGATTGGCGCGAAAGGCTTCGACGTTGCGCTCGGCGGCGGCTACGTTGGCGAGCTGTGCCTGAAAGTCGGCTTCACGCTGGTCGCCTTCCTGACGGGAGAAGACGCCTTTCGCGACGAGGACGCGCCAGCGCTCGACGGTGATGCGGGTGAGGGCGAGTTGCGTGTCCTGCTGGGCCTTTTGGGCCTCGGCCTGGCGCAGCTGTTCGCGCGCTTGGTCGACTTGCTGATCGAGGTCGGGCGAATCGATGACGGCGAGGATCTGTCCCTTGTGAACGCGGTCGCCGATATCGACGTAGCGCTTGCGGAGGTAGCCGTTGGCGCGGGCGAAGACGTAGGCTTCGGTAAGGGGCGTGGTGGTGCCAGGGACGACGAGGCCGGCGGTGGCTTTGGTGCGCTCCACCTTTTGCGCTTCGATGACGGGGACTCGATCGCGCTGCTCTTCAGCCTTTTTTGCGTTCTCTTTATTGCGGCTGTGGCGCGGGAGGAAGCCGATCAGGAAGATCAGCAGAAACAGGATGACCGCTCCGGCAAGGATCCAGTAGAGGATGCGTCGGCTGCTGGGCTGTTTGGGCCGCTTGTGCTCGTCGCGCTTCTTTTTGCCGCGCGAGTTGGTCTCTACGAAGGACTCGCCCAGCTTCGCGTCATCCATCGCGTTGGGGTCTGCGAAGCTTTCGCCGAGCTTGCGGCGGTCGACAGTTTCGGGGTTGGCGAACTGATCGCCGATAGTCTCGACGTTGCCCTTGTGGTGCGCGACAAAGGACTGGCCGACTCCATGATCGTTCGGTGTCTGCGCGCGTTCGAAGTCCTGCCCAATTTCGTGCCGGTCGTCTCCGAGCCGCTTCTGTTCGTCGGGCATCAGGCGTGCTGCTCCTTTGGCGACTCGGATCCTTCGGCGTACTCTTCGTCGATCTCGCGATCGAAGTCGACGGGCGCATCTTTCTTCAATAGGGAGTAGATGACGGGAACGATGAAGAGGGTTCCGACGGTTGCGAGCAGGAGGCCGCCGATGACGGCGCGACCGAGGGGCGCGTTCTGTTCGCCGCCCTCGCCGAGCGCGAGCGCCATGGGGAGCATGCCGATGATCATGGCGAGAGCGGTCATGAGGACGGGCCGGAGGCGGGTGAAACCGGCGTTGAGTGCGGCCTCAACTCGGCCTTTGCCAGCGGTGCGCTCGTCGTTGGCGAAGACGACCATGAGGATGCTGTTGGCGGTGGCGACGCCGATGGTCATGATGGCACCCATCAGCGATGGGACGTTGAAGGTCGTCTGGGTGGCGAAGAGCATCCAGAGAATGCCGCAGAAGGCACCGGGGATCGCCATGAGGATGATGAGGGGATCGAGCCAGCTTTGGAAGTTGACCGCCATCAGCATGTAGACGAGCATGAGGGCGAAGATGATGCCGATGCCAAGGCGAACGAAGGAGTCTCGCATCGTCTTCACCTCGCCGCGCAGCTCGAGCGTGGTGCCGACGGGCAGGTTGCGTCCGGTGTCGTCCATGATCTTGCGGATCTCGGAGGCGACTCCGCCAAGATCGCGCTGATTGACGTCGGCGTAGATGTCGAAGACGGGCTGGATGTTGTAGTGGTCGACGATGATGGGGGTGGCATCGCGCTGAAAGGTGACGAGGTTGCCGAGCAGCTGGCTGGTGTTGCCGGCGGGCGAGGTGACGGGGGTGCGGGCGAGATCCTGGAGTGTGTTGACGCGGTAGATGGGCGTCTGCACGACGACCTGATAATTGACACCGTTGAGCGGGTTGAGCCACTCGTTGGGCGCGGTCTGGCCGGTGCCGGTGAGTGAGATGAGCATGCTCTGGGCGACGTCCTGCTGGGTGAGACCGACCTGCCGGGCCTTGCTGCGATCAACATTGACCCGCATGGTGGGGTAGGTGACCTGCTGGTGGACGTGGACATCGACCGCGCCTGGGATGGCAGCAACCTTTTTCATGAGCTCCTGGGCGATGGCGAAGTTGCCCTTGCCGCGACCGACGACCTGGATGTCGATGGGCGCGGGCAGACCGAAGTCAAGGATCTGGTTGGTGATGTTGGCGGGGGTGAAGAAGAAGGTGCCGTCCGGGAACTTCTGGCGGAGGTCGGCTCGAAGGAGGCGCATGTACTGCTGGGTGTTGCGCTTGCCTGGCTTGAGCGCGATCAGAATCTCGCCATCCGCGTTGGAGATGGTGGAGCTGTTCGTGAAGGCGAGGTTGATGCCGCCGGTTGGCAGGCCGATGTTGTCGAGGATGAGTTGTACTTCATCGACGGGAATAACTCTGCGAATTTCCTTTTCGACGGCGGCGAAGTACTGCTCGGAGTCTTCGAGCCGCAGACCTTCGGGGGGATTGACGTGGAGGCGCATCTGCCCGGAGTCGACGTAGGGGAAGAAGTCCTGCCCGATGAGGAACAGCACCGGAAGAGAGAGGGCTACGAAGAGGCCGAAGATAGTGAGGGTGAGGGCGGCGTTGTTGAGGCACCACTCGAGAGCGTTCTTGTAGCCGTGGCGGAAGCGCTCGAACTGGTGATCGAAGCGCTGGTGCCAGCGCCAGACCCAGTTGGTCTTCTCCTCGCGCTTGGACGCTGACTCGTCCTGATAGAGGTGGAGCTCGGCGGGGAGAAGGAAGTGCATCATGGTCGGTACGAGAGTTCTGGAGAGGAAGTAGGAGGCCATCATGGCGAAGGCGACGGCCATGGCCAAGGGGGTGAAGAGGTACTTGGCGGCCCCGGTTAGGAGCACGACGGGGATGAAGACGATGCAGATGGACAGGGTCGAGACGAAGGCGGGTGCAGCGACCTGCTGAGCACTATCGAGGATGGCGCGGACGAGTGACTTCTTCTCGGCCATGTTTCGATGCGTGTTCTCGATCTCGACGGTGGCGTCATCGACGAGGATGCCGACGGCGAGCGCGAGGCCGCCGAGCGTCATGACGTTGATGGTCTCGCCGAGCGCGGTGAGGATGACGAGGGAGGTGGCGATCGAGAGCGGGATGGAGGTGCAGACGATGAGGGTACTGCGCCAGCTGCCCAGGAAGAGGAGGATCATGAGGCCGGTGAGCAGGGCTGCGATGGTGGCCTCGCGGACGACCTCGCCGATCGACTCGCGGACGAAGATGGATTGATCGAAGAGGGGGGTGATGCTGAGGCTTGGAGGCAGACCTGCCTTGACGCGAGGCAGCGACGATTTGACCCCGGAGACGATGTCGAGCGTGGATGTTTTGCCATTCTTGAGGACGGTGAGCAGGGCAGAGCGCTTGCCGTCTTCGCGAACGATGTTGGTCTGGACGGCATAGCCTTCGCGGACCTGGGCGACATCCTTGATGTAGACGAGAGCGCCGTTGGCGGCGCGAATGGGAAGGTCGTTGAGGGCGGAGATTTCAGCCGGGCTGCTGTTGAGTTTGACGATGTACTCGCGGTCTCCGAGGCGAGCTGTGCCGGCGGGCAGGATCAGATTCTGCTGATTGATGGCAGTCGAGACGTCGGTCGCGGAGAGGTGCTTGGCGTAGAGGAGGTTAGGATCGGTATCCACCATGACCTGGCGGACCTTGCCGCCGTACGGCAGAGGGATCGAAGCTCCCTTGACGGTTGCCAGCCGCGGGCGGATGAAGCTGAGGCCGAGGTCGTAGAGGTCCTCTTCGCTGAGGCCCTGGCCACCGAGGGCAAGCTGAACAATGGGTACGCTTGAAGCGTCGTATTTGATGATGTTCGGTGGAAAGGTTCCGGGGGGCAGGACCCGGAGGATGGTCTGCACGATGGCGGTGATCTGCGAGACGGCGAGCTCTACCTTGACGGTGGGCTGGAAGTAGACGCGAACGACCGAGACGCCCTGGTAGGACTCGGACTCGGTGTGCTCGATGTCGTTGACGGTGGTGGTGAGGGCGCGCTCGCAGATGGTGACGATGCGACCTTCCATCTCATTCGGCGGAAGGCCGTTGTAGGTCCAGACAATGGTGACAACCGGGATGTCGATGTAGGGGAAGATGTCCTTGGGCGCAGTAACGGCTGATCCGATTCCGAGCAGGAAGATCAGGATCGAAACGACGACAAAGGTATACGGGCGCCGAAGCGCCAGCCGAACAATCCACATACATCCTCAGGTTGACCAGAGAAGGTTGCTACCAGATTTGTGACGGGCCAGGCTGGGGGGAAGACTGCGTTGAAGACGGAATTGCGATAGGACGTTCAGCGAGTCAACATTTGACCTGGGTTGCAGTCCGGACAAGAGAGGAGTTGGACAGGAGAAGACATCCCAGAGCGAAGATCAGAGCTTAGGTCGGGACTTGCACTTCGACAGGATAACGGCGTGAAGCCGTTCCTGGAACTCGGTTGACAGCTCATACAGTTCGTTATCGCGGTAGACCTCGATAGTCTGCCTTGTTGTATCGAGAACGACCTCGCAGTGGCTGCATGAGGCTGAATGTGCACGCACTTCTTCGAGGAGTTCCGGGCTGATCTGCCCGTCGAAGTAGTCGGTGAGTTTGCTGAGGAAGTCGGTGCAGGTCATGCTGTCTGACCCTCCTCTTTATGTTGCCGGAAGTACCGACTCAACCGTTCCCTAAGTTGAAGCCTTGCCCTGAGGAGGCGCGATTTGACTGCGGGCACGCTGAGACCGAGGGCTTCGGCTGTCTCTTCGGTGGAAAGGTTCTCGATGTCACGGAGCGTGAAGACGGTGCGGAATCCGGGTGGGAGCCCCTGGATCGTCCTCCTGAGGATGTCGCCCAGCTCTGACTGGCCGAAGATCTGCTCGGGATTAGGCCGCCACTCGGCGAAGTCTCGTGGAATCGAACCCTCTTCAGTTTGAACATCCTGGTCCATCGATACCGTCTTGCTTGTCTTTCGTTTCCGCAATCGCATGAGACTTTCGTTGACCGCTATCCTGATCAGCCAGGTGGAGAACTTTGAGTTGCCTTGAAACTGATTGAGCTTCTCGTAGGCTTTCAGGAATGCATCCTGGGTAATGTCTTCGGCGTCTTCTCGGTTTTGGGTGATGTGCTGCGCCACGCGGAATACCTGGCGCTCGTACTGCCGGACGAGCTGTTCAAATGCGGGACCATCTCCCTCCTTCGCCCGCGCCACGAGCGCCACATCGGGGTGAATCTCTTCCGAAACTGGAGATTGGATGGTAGACATGGGCGAAACGGTGCGTAGAAATGGGCCGAAGCACAAGTCTTCGACCACATTCAACCTTTTTCCATACTACCCCGGAGTCTGTCGGCGAGGAAGGGCAGGGGAAGGCAAGCCGGGACGGGATGAGCTTGGGTGGAAGTTGCGGGCTGACACATGAAGTTGCGGCTCACACATCAGGTGAGACGGGAAGTCCACTTTCGACGTATCGCGGGAGGTTCTATTCCGGCGCCCCCCATCGATGAGCTCTCTGCAACGTCATATCCTTGGGAGCATGAGCGTGTGGCGTATGACAAGATCGGTCTTTACCCTCGGGCGGTTGTGCCCGGCGATGACGACCTGTTGTCTCCTGGCGTGCTTCGCGTTGGCAGGCATGCGTTCGAGCTCGGCGTTCGCGGCCAAGAAGCCGGGCACAGCATCCGCTGCGGCAAGCAGGCGCAAGAAGGCGGCGCCTCACGCGGCGAGCACACCTCGGGCCGGAACAAGATCCCACCAGCAAAGGGCTGCAGCTTCGAAGGGAGTGAAGGGCCGCCGGTCGAAGGCGGTCTCGCGCCTTGAGGCACAGCGGAACCAGAAGATACGACGTGCCTTTGTGGCATCGGCACAGTTGCGGCCGATGGCACAGCAGCTCGCAGCGACGCGTTCGCCGGCAGCATACCAGGGCGTGGAGACGTACGCCCGCCAGCATACGGGCGAAGCGGCTGCTGCTGCCTACCTTGCGCTCGGACACGCGGCTGTTCTGGACCGGCGGTACGGCGACGCAATGAACGCGTTTCGTATGGCGAATAGCAGCGGCGAGGTCCTGGATGATTATGCGGACTTCCTGGGAGCGCAGGCTGCTTTGCGCGCGAATCGTGCTTCCGAGGCGTACACCCTGCTCGAACACTTCGAGACGAAGTACCCGGACAGTATCTTTGTCCAGAACGCGCCCCTCCTGCTCGCGAATCTTCATTTGCAGCAGAATGACGGTCCGGGCGCTTTGCATGCTTTGGAGCCGCTCCAGAACACGCCGATCTCGACCCATGCAGACTATCTCCTGGTGCTTGCGCGAGCCAATCAGGCCAGCGGCAATACGGCGCAGGCGGGCACGCTCTATCGCGAGATCTACCTCAAGCAGCCACTCACCAACGAGGCCGTGCAGGCCCGGCAGCAGATGCAGGCGATGGGCATGGATCTCTCGCCTGCCGAACTGAAGACCCACGCCGATCAGCTCTTCAACGCAAAGCGCTATGGAGAGGCCAGCGAGCAGTACCACGCGATCGCCCGGAACTCCTCCACGTTGACCGAGGGCGACCGTGATGCGCTCGCGATCTACGCTGCCGTCTGCGACCTCCGGCTGAAACGCCTGAGCCGGCGCGAGGTGGAGAAGCTGCCGGACACCGGAGATGACAGTGCTGCACTGAAGCTTTATCTCCTCTCGGAGCTGCTTCGCAACGAGGGAGACACGACCGGCCACGACCGCATTGTGGGTGAGATGCTCAACCGATTTCCGACGAGCCGATGGCTGGAGGAGGCTCTCTACTCCGGCGGGAATATGTACCTGTTGCGGCACGATTCGAGCCGGGCCGCCGAACGTTACGCGCAACTGACGAGGTCTTTTCCGACGAGCACGTACGCTCCCTCGGCGCACTGGCGTTGGGCGTGGATGATGTACCGGATGCGGCGCTTCCCGGAGGCGGCGCGGCTGATGGAAGAGCAGGTGCAACGGTATCCAGCGGGAATTGAAGTACCGTCGGCACTTTACTGGCGCGCTCGCATCTTTGAGAACGAAGAGGGGAAGCTGCCTGAGGCGTACGCCTACTACCACGTGCTCTCGGAGTCGTACTGCAACTTTTACTATGCCGATCTGGCTCGGCGCAGAATGCGAGTTCTCGGATCGCAGCCGGAGACGGCGGAGTCGGGGGTTCTGGCTGCGGTGCGACGTCCGACGCCGCCAAATCTCGAGGAGATGGTTCCCGAGGACGATCCTCACTACATCAAGGCAAAGCTGCTCGCGAACGCGGCGTTGAACGAATATATTGGGCCTGAGATCACTGCCAGTCCGACATCGTCTTCGTGGGGCGACCTTGCGCAGGCTGAGATTTACGCTTCGTTTGGAGAGTTTACGCGGGCGCTCCAATCGATGAAGCACAGCGGTCTGTCCTTCTTCACGCAGCCTGTCGACCACGTCCCGGAGGCATACTGGCATCTCCTGTTTCCCCAACCATACTGGTCTGATCTGGTGGAACAGGCACAGCGAAACAGTCTGGATCCATACCTAGTGGCGTCGCTGATCCGTCAGGAGTCGGAGTTCAACCCGGGCGCGGTCAGCCATGCGAACGCGTATGGGTTGATGCAGCTGCTGCCGTCCGTTGGGAAGACGCTGGCCAAGCAGCAGGGCGTGAAGCCGTTCGATGCGGGAAGGCTGCTTGATCCACGGATCAATCTCCAGCTTGGGACGGCAAATCTGCGTCAGGTCCTGGCGCGGTACGGCGGCCAGGTGGAGTATGCTCTGGCCGCGTACAACGCGGGAGACACGCCTGTCCGGCAGTGGATGGCGAGCGGCGAGTACCGGGATGTTCCGGAGTTTGTGGAGTCGATCCCATATACGGAGACACGGGAGTACGTGCAGGCGATCCTTCGGAATCGTGAGCTTTACCGGACTCTCTACCCGTTGAAGACGACCACTGTTCAGGGACAAGACTGAGGGGAACGCACGGCCAAGCTGCTCATCAGCAAGGCAGCGAGACAGGTGCGGTAGCATGGTCAAGTACGCGGGCACTGCCCGGATGGTGAAATCGGCAGACACAGCGGACTTAAAATCCGCAGACCCTAAACGGTCGTGGGGGTTCAAGTCCCCCTCCGGGCACCATATGATTTAGAGGCAGATTATGGATGATCCCTTCTCCGGTGAGATCTTGCATGATCGATCAGCTGAATGTTTCTGCGTGTCGGAAAGCGCGATTTGAAGTTCTGTCACACCAAGCCTTGATCGAAGAGAATGGGGTGACTGAGGTGGTGTGGCCATGGGAATGAGTGATGCTCCGTTCGAGGTGATGTGTCCGGATTGTGGGGGGATGTTGACGGTGGACCCGGTGACGCGGGCGGTGATCGCGCATACGCCGGCTCCGCGGAAGAAGACGTTTGAAGACTTTGGAGAGGCGGCTCGAGCGTTACGGGAGCAGGATGCTCGGCGGGACTCGATCTTTGCGCAGAGTGTGGAGGCGCAGAGAAACAAGGATGATGTGCTGGCGAAGAAGTTTGCGGAGGCGGTGAAGAAGGCCAAGGAGAGCCCGCTGACGGAGAGGCCGCTGCGGGAGTTTGATCTGGATTGAGGTGGGCAGTCGCGGGGGAGTGGGTTGGTTCGGCTTGCCTGTCGGGAGCGCCTTCCTGCTTCTGAAAGGCCCTCCTCTCTAAGCCGGTCTGGACGTCTCCTTGTACATGCGGCTGTTGTTGCAGAGCGGATTACAACTGCGAAACCTCTGCGTTTGGTTTCGCAGTGTTTGAATGCTGGACTGTCTTGCGCCATCGCAGCAGACCTGCCATTCCAGCGAGTCCGCTTCCGAGCAGAAGGATCGAGGATGGCTCAGGGGTGGGCGTCACAGCGATGGCGAGCTGGTGGCGAGTATAGAGGCTGGGGAGCATTCGCTGGGTGCCAGAAGGGTGGCGGCGGGGGCCTTCAGGGTGCGGTTATGGTGAGGATGGGTCTCGAGAGCCGGGAGATTCGGAGACGGAGCCACTCGGTCGCGGGGCGATCGAGCAAGCGGAAGCTGAGCAGGCCGCCCAGGATGCAGACTACGAGAGAGAGGACGGTACAGATCAGGTAGCCGAGCGACAAGCGATCGAGGCGGAGTCCCAGCAGGAGGATCGCGAGCGCGGGTAAAAGCAGCGTTTGCCAAAGATAGATGGAATAGGAGGCGTCGCCGATGGCGAGCGCGAGGTTGGGAAGAAGCCTGCCGATCTGCGATTCGAGGAGCACAACGGAGGCGACGAGGCAGAGCGACGCGGCTCCCCAAATGGACATTCGGAGGAGCATGGCTAGCGGGGGCTCTCCGAGGATGGCAATGGAGTACAGAGCGTAGCAGATGGTGACGGTGGAGAAGAGGAGGAGCAGCCACCGGGCGGGGAGGGGCAGCACTGAGGCGAGGGTAGCGCGGTAGGTACCGAGGACGACGCCGGCGAGGAACTCAAGGGTGAGCGGATTGGCGAGATAGGTGATGGGTGGCCAGCTGGGCCGGTTGAAGAAGCCGATGGTCGCGACCACGCCGAGGGTAGGAAGCAGGACCTGCAGGGGTGGACGGCGGAGTTTGAGGGCGATGGCGAAGAAGAGATAGAAGACCAGTTCGAGGGAGAGGGTCCAGCCGGCAGAGACTACGACCCCAATGAGACCGTGAGTGAGACGGGTGGGAATGAGGAAAAGCGACGCGACGATGTTCCAGACAGAAGGCAGCTGGTGGATGGTAAGCCGCGGGTAGATGCAAGCGACGGTGACCTTTATCAGAGTGACGAGCCAGTAGAGAGGAAGGATACGAATGAGTCGGCGCTTGAGGAACTCAGCGGCGGCGTCTGGCCGCTTCGCGAAACTGGTTGTGAAGACGGCCATGACGAAGCCGCTGATGACAAAGAACAGGTCTACACCGAAGGAACCGCGAAGAAACGCTGGAGGACCGGAGGTGGGCGCAAGCCGTTCGCTCCAGACTGCGGAGGCGTGATTGGCGACGACGAGAAGAGAGGCTGCCCCGCGAAGTGCCTGGACTCCGGCGAACTGGCCCAGTTTGTTCGCTGAGATCGCCACAACGATGGATAGTAGCAGAGTGGGTGAGAGGCTGCGGAGGTCGAGGAGAGACGGTAAACTTGAGGGATGCCACCTATTTTGAATGCGCAGGGCGTGTCGAAGCGCTTTGGCGCTGTGCCGCTGTTTCAGGAGATTTCATTTACAGTTTCGGATGGGGACCGGGTTGGATTGATCGGGCCGAATGGGGCGGGAAAGTCGACGCTGCTGGCGGTGCTGGCCGGGGAGCAGGAGCCGGATGCGGGCGAGGTCGCGGTCAGGCGCCGGGCGCGGATTGGGTATGTGCTGCAGGAGTCGAATTTTGCGGCGGGGATGACGGTGCGGGATGTGCTGGTAGCTGCGCTCGAGCGGGCGGGGGTGCCGGAGGCGGAGCACGAGGGGCGGCTGCGGGAGACGGGCGGGCGTGTGGGGTTTCCGCGGCTTGAGGATGAGGCGGCGACGCTGAGCGGCGGTTGGCGGAAGCGGCTGGCGATTGCAGAGGCGGTGGTGACAGGCCCGGATGTGCTGCTGCTGGACGAGCCGACGAATCACCTGGATCTGGCGGGGATTGTTTGGCTGGAGGCGCTGCTGAAGGAGGGGCGGTTTGCGTGCGTGGTGGTAAGCCATGACCGGTACTTTCTGGAGAATGTGGCGACGGAGATGGTGGAGTTGAGCCGCGTGTATGCGGACGGGCTGCTGCGGGTGAAGGGAAGCTACTCGAAGTTTCTGGAGGGTAGGGAGGCGTATCTCGAGGCACAGACGAAGCAGCAGGATGCGCTCAAGAACCGGGTGAAGACGGAGATCGAGTGGCTGCGGCGGGGACCGAAGGCGCGGGCGACGAAGGCGAAGGCGCGGATCGACAATGCGCATGAGCTGATTGGGCAGTTGAAGGAGGTGAATGCGCGGCAGCAGACGGCTACTGCGGGGATTGAGTTTTCGGGGACGGAGCGGCAGACGAAGCGGCTGGTGGAGCTTGAGAATGTGTCGGTGGAGCTGGGTGGACGACGGATACTGGAAGACTTGTCGTTTCTGGTTACAAACGGTGTTCGGGTGGGGTTGGTGGGGCCGAATGGCAGCGGGAAGACAACGCTGCTGCGCGTGCTAACGGGGGAATTGGCCCAAACGAGTGGAGACGTGAAGAGGGCTACGGGGTTGCGGATGGTGTACTTCAGCCAGATGCGCGAGATGGACGAGGGTGTGACGCTGCGGCGGGCGCTGGCGCCGGACTCGGACTCGGTGGTGTATCAGGGCCGGGTGGTGCATGTGGCGAGCTATGCGACGAAGTTTCTCTTCACCAGTGAACAACTGAATCAGCCTGTCGAACGGTTGAGCGGAGGCGAGCGGGCGCGGGTGCTGATTGCGAAGCTGATGCTGGAGCCGGCGGATGTGTTGCTGCTGGATGAGCCCACGAACGATCTGGATATTCAGACGCTGGAGATTTTGGAGGAGAGTCTGCTCGAGTTTACGGGGGCGCTGGTCTTAGTGACCCATGATCGTTACATGTTGGATCGGGTGTCGACGGTGGTGCTGGGGCTCGATGGCCGGGGTGGGGCCGAGACGTTTGCGGACTATTCGCAGTGGGAGATGTGGAAGGGCATGGCGGTGGACGAGCCGGTAGCTCCGGGAGCCACGGGCAAGGCGGTTGCATCTGCGAATGGGAATGGGGCTGTGTCCGGCAAGAAGAAGCTGTCGTACCTGGAGGCTCGGGAGTATGCGGGGATCGAGGCGTTGGTGGATGCGGCGGAGGAGCGGCTGCAGGCGGCTCGTGACATTCTGGATGACCCGGATGTGGCGACGAATGCGGAGGCTCTGACGCAGGCGCTGCAGGAGATGGAGAAGGCGCAGGGGGTGGCGGATGGTCTCTATCAGAGGTGGGCGGAGCTGACGGAGAAGGCTGGGTAGTGGTGCTGCTGTTGTATGGGGTTTTGTGGCTGCCGGAAGAGCACCACCCAACCTTGCGCGATGAGGCTGCGAGAGGGATCGGGCACCCGACTTTGTGGGGAGGCTGCGAAAAGATAGGCCACCCGGCTTTGCGGTGAAGGCTTAGGTGGCTGCACGGGTGAACTGACGGAGGTTGGGTTAAGACGGCGACGGTCGCTACTTTTTCGAGGCGTTGGGAGTGTGGGGCTTCTTGCCGAGGTCCTGCCAGCGGGTTTCTTCCATCTCGACGCCGTAGTGTTTGGCGGCGGCTTGGATGTTGGCGAAGGCTTGGTCGCGTTCGGTGTCCGAGACCCCTTTCGTCTGGTCGAAGCGGGCTATGGCGCTGCGAACGTGGGAGGCGTCGGTGAGGGGCTCCTTGCGCTCTTTAGGGAAGGCATAGACGGTGTCGGGGAGTTGATTGCGTTCGGCTGTGTCGAGCTTGCCGTGTTCGTCGTGGGATTTCCAGTTGGGTTTCATGGAAGGTTCGATGTAGGTAGAGCGCAGGACGTTGGCGCTGGGCGTGTCTGGCGAGCATTGGAGAACAGATCCTCCGCCTTAGCGAAGAATGACGAGGCATGGGATAGAGGTGGTTTCGTAGCCGGAGACGGGATGGTTTGTGTTGAGGCGCGGTATGCTGCTGAGACTATGAAGACTTTTCTTGTGGGTGTGACGGCGGGTTTGCTGGCGGCGGTATGTGTGTCGGCGGGGGCTCAAATAGCGGAGCCGAAGCAGGTGGTGGTTTTGCGGGCGGCGCGGATGCTGGATGTGGCGGGTGGGCGGGTGGTGTCTCCGGCGGAGGTGCTGGTGACGGGTGACCGAATAGGGGAGGTGGGGCAGCATGTGTTGCGGCCGGCGGGGGCTCAGGTGATCGATCTTGGGGATCGGACGCTGATGCCGGGGATGATCGATGCGCATGTGCATCTGTTTCTGCATCCGGGGGCGGAGGATCTACAGACGGTCGAGGAGGGTGTACCGCAGAGGACGCTGATCGCGGCGAGTGCGGCGAAGGCGGACCTTGAGGCGGGGTTTACGGCGGAGCGGGATATGGGGACGGAGGGCGCGGGGTCGGCGGATTCAGCGGTGCGGAATGCGATCGATGCGGGGATGATTCCGGGGCCGCGGATGCGGATGAGCGGGATGGCAATTGACATCCTGGGCGGGCACGAGGATGCGAACCGCTACAACCCGGCGCAGAAGGTGCTGTCGAATGCGGACTATGCGAACTCGACTGAGGGGATTGTGACGGCGATGCGGGCGCAGCGGAAGGAGGGTGCGGATTTCACGAAGATCTATGAGACGGGGCGGGACGAGTTGGTGGGGGGGGAATTTCGGACACCGTACCAGTACACGGCGGACGAGTTGAAGGCGGCGGTGGCGGTGGCGGCTCGGGTGACTGGCGGGATGGAGGGGGCGCGGCCGGGTGTGCCGGCTCCGGGGCATGGGGTGGCGGTGCATGCGACGGGTGAGCCGGGGACGGGGTATGCGGTCGAGGCCGGGGTGGAGTCGGTGGACCATGCGTACTTCCTGAGCGATGCGACGATGGCGGCGATGAAGGCGAAGGGGATCTATGCCGTGCCGACGTTTGCGATCGCGGAGTACTTCGAGCAGACGGCGACAGGAGCGCGGAAGGCGAGGGAGCGGGAGCAGAGCGAGTTCCACAATGCGCAGTTCAAGCGACAGCTGGCGGCGGGTGTGCCAATGGCCGTGGGGAGCGATGTGGGGCCGTTTCCGCATGGAACGCAGGCTCGGGAGCTGGAGCTGATGGTGGCGAACGGGATGCCGGCGGCTGAGGTGTTGCGGGCGGACCTGCTGAACGGGGCGAAGCTGCTGGGGTGGGAGGGGAAGATTGGGGAGTTGAAGGCGGGGTATTGGGCCGATGTGATTGCGGTCGATGGGGATCCGCTGGCGGAGATTGCGGCGACGACGCGGGTGCGGTTTGTGATGAAGGGCGGAGTGGTATTTCGGCGACCGTAGTGACAGGTACCCT
>JAABUX010002424.1_pt1 | contig 26521 bp, 23 predicted proteins | sample 5561851 | NCBI WGS metagenome assembly JAABUX01 (sample SAMN10711883, study PRJNA513361) | rock metagenome | isolation source: Antarctica rocks | place: Antarctica: Victoria Land, Richard Nunatak red sandstone | collected 2016-01-03 | reverse complement strand
CTTCAACCACCTAAAAACGCTTGATACTTTTCTGTCAACTCGAGCGCTTGTATCCGGCTGGGCCCTAAGGCTGAGGACGACACCAGTGCGCATGCCACAAACTCGCATGCCTCATCCCTGATGCGAACCCTTCGCAGGACTCTTCCGTCAGGTGTTATCCACTAGCGAGGCGACGCTGAGAGCCATGCTAACCTATGGAAGTCATCTCGCAATACGCGGCAGGCACGAAGATGCCAGAAACGTCCTCGCGACGATGCTGGAAATAGACAATGACGATACGGTGGGTGCCATCGCCTATTTCAAAGAAAAGGGGGTTATTGTTTCTGACTCAAACATCGCGACGTTTAATTAAGGCAAATTAATAAGCGGAATGCTGTTCGATTGCTTGATGCTCTTCCGCTGCATCGGCGACTCGACTCGCCGATTCTGGGCTAGTCGAAATCACCTAATGCTGCGGAACGGCAGCTTATGCTGCGTCTTACATACAGCTAAACATCCAAGTTCGCCACCTTCAACGCATTTCCCACGATGAAGTCCCGCCGCGGCTCCACCACGTCGCCCATCAGCGTCGAGAACACCTGCGCCGCGTCCTCTACGTCGCCCACCTTTACTTGCAGAAGGGTACGAACCTGCGGGTCCAGCGTGGTTTTCCAGAGCTGATCGGGGTTCATCTCGCCCAGGCCCTTGAATCGCTGGATCGCCAGGCCCTTGCGGCCCTGGGCCAGGACGCGGTCGAACGCGGTCGCGGGGCCGGGGACGCGGATCTCGGCCTTGTCCAATGCCAGCACCGCAGGCTCGGCGAACCGGCCGGCCAGCGCCTCGGCCCGCTCCGCCAGCCAGCGCGCTTCGGCGCTGCGCAGGCTGCCGCCGTCCACGCTGTAGCGCTCGGCCACGCTGCGCACCGTCCGGGCGAGGTGCAGGCCGCGGTCGTCCGCCCAGACCTTCCAGGTGCGCTCGTTCGGCAGCGACACCGCGTTCAGCCGCTGCACCAAGTCGTTGCTGACCGCCATGGCGCGGGCGGCGTCGGCGGTCAGCGCGCCGGCAATGGCGGCCTGTTCCAGCAACGCCGTCGGCACGGAGGTCGCGAGCCGGCGCAGGTTGCCCGCCGCCTCCCGCAGCCACGCAAGCTCCCCCGTCATCTCGTCGCCTTCGAACACCCGGCCATCGGCGTAGGCCAGCCGCGCCTCGGCCAGCGCCTTGTCGAGCAGGTAGTCCTCAAGCGCCTGGTCGTTTTTCAGGTAACGCTCGTCGTTGCCGCGCTTGGCGCGGTAAAGCGGCGGCTGCGCGATGTACAGATGGCCGCGCTCGATCAGCTCCGGCATCTGGCGGAAGAAGAACGTCAGCAGCAGCGTGCGGATATGGCTGCCGTCCACGTCGGCGTCCGTCATGATGTTGATGCGGTGGTAGCGCAGCTTGCGGATGTCGAACCCGCCCTGCTCCGGCTCGCCCCGGCCGATGCCGGTGCCCAGCGCCGTGATAAGGGTGCCGATCTCGGCGCTGCCGAGCATGCGGTCGAACCGGGCGCGCTCGACGTTCAGGATCTTGCCCTTCAGCGGCAGGATCGCCTGGAACTTGCGGTCGCGGCCTTGCTTCGCCGAACCGCCGGCGCTGTCGCCCTCGACTATGAAGATCTCGCACTTGCTGGGATCGCGCTCCTGGCAGTCCGCGAGCTTGCCCGGCAGGGTGCTGACATCCAGCACGCCCTTGCGCCGGGTCAGCTCGCGCGCCTTGCGCGCCGCCTCCCGCGCGGAGGCCGCGTCCATCACCTTCTGGATGATGGACTTCGCCTCTTTGGGGTGCGTCTCGAACCAATGGGACACCGTGTCGGCCACCGCCGCCTGCACCACCGGCTGCACCTCGGAGCTGACCAGCTTGTCCTTGGTCTGGCTGCTGAACTTCGGGTCCGGCACCTTGACGGACAGCACCGCCGTCATGCCCTCCCGCATGTCGTCGCCCACAAGGTCGAGCTTGTCCTTCTTGCCCATTCCCTCCGCATACCGCGTCACCACGCGGGTCAGCGCCTGGCGAAATCCGGCCAGGTGCGTGCCGCCGTCGCGCTGCGGGATGTTGTTGGTGAAGCACAGCATCGTCTCATGGAAGCTGTCGTTCCAGGTCAGCGCGAACTCGACGCGGATGCCGACCTGGCTCTCGTCGGTCACGACGGAGATCGGCTGCGACACCACGGCGGTCTTGCTGCGGTCGAGCCAGGCGACGAACGCTTCCAGCCCGCCGTCGTACTTGAACTGCGTTTCCTGCGCCGGGGCATGGCGCTCGTCCCGCAGCACGATGGCGAGGCCCGAGTTGAGGAACGCCAGCTCCCGCAGCCGCCGCTCCATGATCGCATAGTCGAATTCGACCTTGGTGAATGTGCCCGTGCTGGGCTTGAAGCAGACTTCTGTGCCGCTCGGCTTGCCGGAGGGACCGACCACCCGCAGCGGCTCCGTCGTTTCGCCATGCTCGAACCGGATGAAGTGCTCGGTCCCGTTGCGCCAGATGCGGACTTCCATCCACTGCGACAGCGCGTTCACCACGGCCGCACCCACGCCGTGCAGGCCGCCGGATACCTTGTAGCTGTTCTGGTTGAACTTGCCGCCCGCGTGCAGCCGGGTCAGCACGACCTCGGCGGCGCTCACGCCCTCTTCCAGGTGCATGTCGGTCGGGATGCCGCGACCGTCGTCCCGCACGGTCACGCTGCCGTCGCTGTTGAGCGTCAGCTCGCAGCGGGTCGCATAGCCCGCCTGCGCCTCGTCCACGGCGTTGTCGATGATCTCGAACGCCATGTGGTGCAGGCCGGAGCCGTCGTCGGTGTCGCCGATGTACATGCCGGGGCGCTTGCGCACCGCTTCCAACCCTTTCAGAACGGAAATGGAGGCTGCGTCGTAGGCATCAGGTTCAGGCGTCGGGGCGGCTTCGGACATGCCGAGGGAGGACTCCAAAAAGGGGCAGCAAGCCCCATGAATATAGCTACGGACCCCCCGGAAAGACAGGCCCCGGGCCGTTTAAACCGGGGGAAAAGCCGGGTCCGGGCGCAGGGCGTCGCCGCCGGTTTGCAGCCCCTCCGCAGCACCATGCAACGCCGCGAACGGCTCCGGGTCGGTGCCGGTCAGCAGCACCTGGGCGGACAGGCCGGCCAGCGCCTCCCACAGCGCCGCACGGCGGTCGGCATCCAGGTGCACGGCCGGCTCGTCCAGCAGCAGCAGCGGCGCGTCGCCGCGGGCCTCGGTGATCAGCGCCGCATGGCCCAGCACCACGCCGATCAGCAGCGCCTTCTGCTGCCCGGTGCTGGCGAGCGCCGCGGACAGGCCGCTCGCCGCGTCGGACAGCAGCATGTCCGCCCGGTGCGCGCCCTGCGCCGCCGACCCGGCCGCCGCGTCCCGCCCGCGGTTCTCGGCCAGCGCCGCCCGCAGCCCGTCCTCCACCGCCAGCGCCGGCTGCTCCGCCAAACGGTCGGCGATGATGTCGAGCAACGCGAGCCGGCCCACCGGGAACCGGCCGGTCGCCCCCCGTTCCAGCACGGCGTTCAGCCGGGCCACTAGCCCGGCGCGCGCCGCCGTCACCGCGACCGCGTGCCGGGCCATGCTGTCCTCCACCCCGGACAGCCACGCCGGGTCGGCCCCGCCGCCCGCCAGCAGCCGGTTGCGGCTCGCCATCGCCGTCTCGTAGGCCGAGACCTCCCGCGCGTGGCCCGGCTCCAAGGCCCAGACCAGGCGGTCGAGGAAGCGGCGGCGGCCCGACGTGCCCTCTTGGAACAGCCGGTCCATCTGCGGCGTGAGCCAGACCGTCGCCATCGTCGCGGCGACCTCCGCCTGGTTGCGCGGCGCAGCACCATTGAGTCGGAACACCCGGCGATCAGACGGCCCGTCGGGCGGCGTGCCGGTGCCAAGGTCCGCCTCCGTCCCGTCGCGCACGACCCGGGCGGCAACGCCCCAGCGGCCCGGCGCGTCCGGCGCCTGACGCGCCAGGTCCGCCATCCGCGCGCCGCGCAGGCCGCGCCCGGGCTGCAGCAGCGACACAGCCTCCAGCAGGTTGGTCTTGCCCGACCCGTTCGGGCCGGTCACCACCGCCATCCGCGCGGCGGGCCGCCACGTCAGGGCCGGGTAGTTGCGGAACTGCGTCAGCGCGAGGCGCGTAAGCCGCAGCAACCGCGGCCTAGTGGTCCGATGCCGACGCGCGCTTTGGCGCGTTGGCTGAATCGGTCCACCAGATCAATCTAGTGCCCTGGCACATGCTGCATATCCTCCATGCGTCAGGGCACTAGACGCGCATCGGCATCAGCACATACAGCGCGCTGCCATCGGAAGGGTCCCGCACGATGGTGGGGGCCGAGCCGTCGGAGAAATGGAACTCGACATGATCCGAGATCTGGTCGGTGATGTCGTTGAGGTAGCGGGCCTGAAAGCCGATCTCCAAGGGGCCGGCGGAGTACTGCACCCGGTCGCCGTCCAGCTCCTCGCTCGCGGTGCCTTGCTCGGGGCTTGCGGCGGACAGGGTCAGCAGGTCGCGGTCCAGCGCCATCTTCACCGGGCGCGACCGCTCGCTGCTGATGGCGGCGACGCGGGCCACGGCGTCGGAGAAGTCCTTCTTGCCGACGCGCAGCACCTTGTCGTTGTCCTTGGGGATGACCCGCTCGTACTCCGGGAAGGTGCCGTCGATCAGCTTGCTGGTCAGCGTGATCGGCCCGGCCTTGAACTGAATCCGCGTGTCGGACAGGCCGACCTCGACCTCCCCGCTTTCCTCGTCCAGTAGCTTGCGCAGCTCGCCCACCGTCTTGCGCGGGATGATGACGCCGGGCATCCCGGCGGCGCCCTGCGGGATCGGCTCCTCGACGCGCGCCAGGCGGTGCCCGTCGGTCGCGACGGCGCGCAGCACCGGGCCGCCATCCCCCTCGGCGGCATGAAGGTAGATGCCGTTCAGGTAGTAGCGCGTTTCTTCCGTGCTGATGGCGAACCGGGTGCGGTCGATCAGGCCGCGCAAGGCGAGACCCGAAAGCTGGAAACGGTGCGGCAACTGCCCGGCCGTCATGCTGGGAAAGTCGTCGGTCGGCAGCGTCACCAGGCTGGTGCCGTAGCGCCCGGCCCGCAGGCTGAGCTGCGCGCCGCCCTCCGCCACCTCGAACTCCAGCTCCGCCGCCTCGGGCAGCTTGCGCACGATCTCATACAGGGTCGCGGCCGGGGCGGTGATGGCGCCCTCGCGCGACACGCTGGCCGCGACCTCCTCGACGATGGCGATTTCCATGTCGGTCGCGGTGAAGCTGAGCGTGCTGCCTTTGGCGACGATCAAGGCATTCGCCAGGATGGGGATGGTGTTGCGCTTCTCAGCGACGCTCTGGATATGGGCCAGCGCCTTGAGCAGCGTGGCGCGTTCGGCCTTGAACTTCATGCGACCATTCCTGTTGGGCACCGAGTCCGGCGCCGCGGCAGGCCAGTGTAGCCGATCACGGCCCCCACGCAAACCCGGGCGCAAACAGGCGCTGTCAGCTTTCCCGCATCAGCTTTCGAGCATCCGGCGCAGCAGCTCCACCCGCTCGCCGAAGTCGGAATCCTGCTCGATCAGCTCGGCGATGCGGCTCACCGCGTGCATGACGGTGGTGTGGTCGCGGTTGCCGAACTTGCGCCCGATCTCCGGCAGCGACCGGCTGGTGAGCTGCTTGGCCAGGTACATCGCGACCTGCCGGGGCCGTGCCACCGCACGCGCCCGGCGCGCGCTGCTCATGTCGGTCAGGCGAATGTTCCAGTGCTCGGCCACCCGCTTCTGGATCTCTTCGATGGTGACCCGGCGGTCATGCGCCTTCAGGATGTCGTGCAGCACCTCCTGGGTGCTTTCCAGCGTGATCGGCCGGCCGAACAGGTTGGCGTGGGCGACCAGCCGGTTCAGGCTGCCTTCCAGCTCGCGCACGTTGCTGGTGATCTTATGGGCCAGGAACTCCAGCACCTTGGGGGGCACCTGCGCCGCCGCCCGCAGCGCCTTCGCCTCCAGGATGGAGATCCGCAGCTCGAAGGTCGTCGCATGGAGGTCGGCGACCATGCCGCAGCCGAGCCGGGTGCGCAGCCGGTCCTCCAGCCCCGACAGGTCCGACGGCGACTTGTCGGCCGACACCACGATCTGCTTGCCGGCATCGACCAGGGCGTTGAAGGTGTGGAAGAACTCCTCCTGCGTGTTGTCCTTGCCGATCAGGAACTGCAGGTCATCGACCATCAGCACATCGACGCTGCGGAGCTGCTCCTTGAACTCCATGGTCGATTGGTTGCGGATGGCCGCGATGAAGCGGTACATGAACTTCTCAGCCGACATGTAGGCGACCTGGATCGGCGCGGCCTCGCGGCGGGACAGCTCGATCCCGATGGCGTGCATCAGGTGCGTCTTGCCGAGGCCGACGCCGCCATACAGGAACAGCGGGTTGAACCCCGGGCTGGACGGCCGTTCCGCCACGCGCCGGGCGCAGGCATAGGCGAACTCGTTGGGCTTGCCGACCACGAAGCTGTCGAACTCGAATCGCGTGTCGAGTGTTGCCGCCATCTCGGGCCGCGCCGGGTCGGAGCGGGGATCGTCCGCCCGGTCCGAAGCGAGCAAGTCGGGAGCCAGCAAGTCGGGCGCGTCCGCAAACGCGTCGCCCGGCAGGGCCGACCCGTCGCGACCCGCGCCGGAGGCTTCGGCCAGGATGCCGGCCCTGCCCACGCGGATGTCCACCCGGCGGATGCGCTTGTTCTCCGAATGCCAAAGCGCGTTCAGCTTGTCGGCGTAGTGGCCGCGTACCCAGTCCCGCAGGAATCGGCTCGGCAGGTGGACCGTCACCTCGTCGCCATCGACGTTGCCGAGGGTCATCTGGCGCAGCCAGGTGCGGTATTCGACGTCGCCTACATCCTGCTGCAAACGGCTGCGGACCCGCGCCCATTGCTCGCCGAGCTGTTCCATCGTGTCGAAGGGCGAGGCGCGTTCGATGGCCGAGCGGACCGGAGCCGGGCGCGGGAAGCCGTCCAGGGTGCCCGACTCGAGTTCCGTATCGCCCGGGTTGGAGTCCATCGATACCTGCCTGGGTTCAACGGCACAGAGCCGCCACGAAGATGGGAACGCGCCGACCACCGCAACGGATGCCGTTGAAGCAAGTGGGCAGTCACGTCAAGGCAACCGCACTTCACCCCTAAATCAGAGTGTTACTGAACGCAATACAAATTCCAGTGGAAGAAGACAAACGCTGTAAAACGGAGAAAGCGGACACAATATACTCCGTCCACGTGAGAACCCGGAAACTTCGCACCTCCGAAATGCCGTTGATATCAGGGTCGACTCGCCAGTCGATTTTCGGGTTCTCACGTGGACGGAGTATAAAATGCCCACTTTCCCAGAGAAAGACAAATTAAGCGACGGCGCGGGCCAGTCCGCCCGCCGGGCTCAGGCCGAGGCGAGCGCCTTGATCCGGGCAGCAAGACGCGAGATCTTGCGCGACACGGTGTTCGAATGGATGACGCCCTTGCCGGCCGCGCGCTGCATCTCCGGCTGCGCGAGCCGCAAGGCCTCCGCAGCGGCAGCCTTGTCGCCCGCGGCGCACGCCACTTCGACCTTCTTCACGAAAGTTCGCATGCGGCTCTTGCGCGCCTGGTTGCGCTCGGTGCGCTTGACGGTCTGACGGATGCGCTTGCGCGCCGATGCGGTGTTGGCCATGTAAAATCTTCTCAAGCAATGCAATGCGGGACGCGCCGAGCGCGCCGGAAGCGCACGGTTTTATGGAGGCGGGACGGCCAAGTCAAGCATGACCGTTCCGTGATGCCGAAGGCGTACCGTGCCCGCATCATGTCCCTCCATCACCTCCGGGCGGCGAACGCCGGCTTGCGCTTCTCGGCGAACGCCGCCATGCCCTCCCGCTGGTCCGGCGTGCCGAACAGCGACAGGAACAACGCGCGCTCCGCCCGCACGCCTTCGGTCAGCGTCGTCTCGAACGCCGCGTTCACCGCGCGCTTGGCCATCGCCACCGCCACCGGAGACAGCCCGGCGATCTTCTCGGCGGTCTTGAGCGCCTCGGCCACCAGCTCGGCCGCCGGGACGACGCGGCTCACCAGGCTGCACCGTTCGGCCTCCGCCGCGTCCATCATGCGGGCGGTGAGGCACATCTCCATCGCCTTGGACTTGCCGGCGGCCCGGGTCAGCCGCTGCGTGCCGCCGGCGCCGGGGATCACGCCCAAGTTGATCTCCGGCTGGCCGAACCGCGCGCCGTCGCCGGCCAGGATGATGTCGCACATCATCGCGAGTTCGCAGCCGCCGCCCAGCGCGAAGCCGTTCACTGCGGCGATCACCGGCTTTTGCACCCGCAGCACCGTTTCCCACCGCGCGCCGATGAAGTCGTGCAGGAACACGTCTGGGTAGTCGCGGTCCTTCATCTCCTTGATGTCGGCGCCGGCGGCGAACGCCTTGTCCGACCCGGTCAGCACGATGGCGCCGACCGCCGGGTCCGCGTCGAAGGCCAGGAGCTGGCGGCCCAGCTCGTCCATCAACTGGTCGCACAGCGCGTTCAGCGCCTGCGGCCGGTTCAGGCGGATCAGGCCGACGCGGCCCTGCGTCTCAACCAGGATCATTTCAGGCGGGGGCGTCTCGGGCATGGCGATGCTCCTTGTGGCTTGCGGTGCGGCTCAGGCTTGCAGCCGCGGACAATAGAACGTGCTGCGCCCGGACTGCACGATGCGGGCGACGCCGGGGCAGGGGGGGCCGGGACAGTCCTGGCACCGCTCGCCCTCCCGCCCATACACCCGCCAGGCATGCTGGAAGTAGCCCAACTCGCCGTCCGGCTGCACATAGTCCCGGAGCGAGGACCCCCCTGCGGCGATGGCTTCCAGCAGCGTCGCCTTGATTTCGGAGGCGAGCCGGGCCGCCTGCGCGCCGGTCACGTCGGCCGCCAGGCGCCCGGGCGCGATGCCGGCGCGGAACATCGCCTCGCACACGTAGATGTTGCCGAGGCCCGCCACCACCCGTTGGTCCAGCAGCGCCGCTTTGACCGGAGTACGCCGCCCGGCCAGCGCGCGGGACAGCACGGCGCCGTCGAACGCCTCGTCCAGCGGTTCCGGCCCCAGAGCCGCCAGCAGCCGATGCGCGTCCTCCGCCGCGGTCGGCACCAGGTCGATGGAGCCGAACCGCCGGGGATCGACGAAGCCGACCAGCCAGCCATCGTCCGTTTCCAGCTCGACATGCTCATGCAGCGCCGCCGCGTTGGAGCCACGTTGGCGGATCAGCATGCGCCCGGACATGCCGAGGTGCAGCAGCACGCTCATGCCCTCCCCGCCATCCCGCGGGGCCAGCCGCATCAGCATGTACTTCGCCCGGCGCCGGAACCCCAGCACCCGCGCCCCGGTCAGCCGCTCCGCCAGGTCTGGCGGCAGCGGCCAGCGCAGGTCCGGACGCCGCACCTCCGCCCGGCGGATCACCCGCCCGTCCAGCCGCGCCCGCAGGCCGCGCATCACGGTTTCGACTTCAGGGAGTTCCGGCATCGCTGCCGGGCAACCTATATGCTGCCCGCATGAGCAGCAATCCCGAGACCGACTTCGGCTTCCGCACCGTGCCGGCGGCCGAGAAGAAACCGATGGTCCGCAAGGTCTTCGACAGCGTGGCGCCGCGCTACGACCTGATGAACGACCTGATGTCGCTCGGCGTGCACCGGCTTTGGAAGCGCGAGTTCATCGCCGGGCTGGCGCCACGGGCGGACCGCAGCCTGCTGGACCTCGCGGGCGGCACCGGCGACATCGCCTTCGGCTGGCGGGCGCGGGGCGGCGGGCCGGCGTGGCTCACCGACATCAACCCTTCCATGCTGGCGGAGGCACGCAAGCGCCCGGGCGCCGAGGACGTGGAGTTCCTGGTCGTGGATGCGGAGGCGATCCCGTTGCCGGACCGCTCGGCGGACCGGGTCAGCATCGCCTTCGGCCTCCGCAACTGCACGGACAAGGCGGCTGTGCTGGCGGAAGCGCGCCGGGTGCTCAAGCCCGGCGGGCAGTTCCACTGCCTTGAGTTCTCCCGCGTCCAGGTCGCGGCCCTCGCGCCGGCTTATGACGCCTGGTCGTTCCAGGTGCTGCCCCGGCTGGGCCGCGCCGTCGCGGGCGATGCCGACAGCTACCAATACCTCGCGGAAAGCATCCGCACCTTCCCGGATCAGGAGGCGTTGGCGGAGATGATGCGGGCGGCGGGGCTTTCGCGCGTGCGTTACCGCAACCTGACTGGCGGGATCGCCGCGATCCACACGGGCTGGCGGCTTTGAACCGCGTATTGCTCATCGTCAGCGGCGGCATCGCGGCGTTCAAGGCGCTGGAACTGGTACGCCTGCTGCGCCGGGACGGCATCGCCGTCACCGCCGTGCTGACCGAAGGGGGCGCGCAATTCGTGACGCCGCTCAGCCTCCAGGCGCTGACCGAGGATAAGGTTTATTCCAGCCTGTGGTCGCTGACGGACGAGAGCGAGATGGGCCACATCCAGCTTTCCCGCGCCGCCGACCTGCTGGTGGTCGCGCCCGCCAGCGCCAACATGCTGGCCAAGATGGCGGCAGGCATGGCGGACGACCTCGCCAGCACCGTGCTGCTGGCCACCGACAAGCCGGTGCTGATCGCCCCCGCCATGAACGTCCGCATGTGGACCCACCCGGCGACGCAGGCCAACATGGCAACCCTGCGCGCCCGCGGGGTGCAGGTGGTGGGACCGGAGGAGGGCGCGATGGCCTGCAACGAGCACGGTTTCGGCCGCCTGGCGGAGCCGCCCGCCATCCTCGCCGCCATTCAGGCCCTGCTGCGCCCGCCCGCCCGCCCGCTGGCCGGGCGGCACGCCTTGGTCACGAGCGGGCCGACGCACGAGCCGATCGACCCGGTGCGCTACCTCGCCAACCGCAGCAGCGGACGGCAGGGCCACGCCATCGCCGCCGCCCTGGCCGGGCTAGGAGCGCGCGTCACCCTGGTGAGCGGCCCCGTCGCGCTAGCCGATCCGCCCGGCGTCGCGGTGCACCGCGTCGAGACGGCCGAGCAGATGCTGGCGGCCTGCACCGCGGCGCTGCCGGCCGACGTGGCGGTCTGCGCGGCCGCCGTCGCCGACTGGCGCATGGCGAAGGCATCCGGCAGCAAGCTGAAGAAGGCGCCTGGCGCCCCGCCGCCCACCCTGGCGCTGGTGCCCAACCCGGACATCCTGGCGACCCTGGCCGCCGCCGGCCCGGCGCGTCCGCGCTTGGTGATCGGCTTTGCCGCGGAAACCGACGACATGCTGGAGCACGCCCAGGCCAAGCGCGCACGCAAGGGCTGCGACTGGATCGTCGCCAACGACGTGCGTCCGGAAACCGGGATCATGGGCGGCGAACTGAACGAAGTGCACCTCGTCACCGCCGAGGGCACCGAGGCCTGGCCCCGGTTGCCCAAATCCGATGTGGCCGCGCGCCTTGGGCAGCATATTGCAGAGGCATTGGCGTGACCGCGCCCGTCGTGCGGTTCAGGCGGTTGGCGGGCAACGTCGACCTGCCAATTCCTGCCTATGCGACCGCTGGAGCCGCCGGGTTCGACCTGCGCGCCGCGGTGCCGGGCGACGCGCCCCTCCTGCTGCGGCCCGGCGAGCGCCTGCTGGTGCCGACCGGCTTCGCCTGCGCCGTGCCGCACGGCTACGAGATGCAGGTCCGTCCGCGGTCGGGCCTCGCGGTGAAGCACGGCGTCACCGTCACGAACACCCCCGGCACGGTCGACAGCGACTATCGCGGCCCGCTCATGGTCTGCCTGATCAATCTCGGCGCCGAGCCGTTCGCCATCCGCCGCGGCGACCGCATCGCCCAAGCCGTAATCGCCCCGGCGCCGCAGCTCACGCTGACCGAGGTCGAGGACCTGGACACGACGGTGCGGGGGGAGGGCGGCTTCGGCTCGACCGGGATCAGGTAGTCAGGTGTCGAAGCCACCACCGGGCGAGTGCTGGCCGATCATCGCCATCAGCTCGCGCCGGGTGGTGGGGTCGTTGCGGAACGCGCCGAGCATCCGGCTCGTCACCATGCTGACGCCCGGCTTGTGCACGCCGCGGGTGGTCATGCACTGGTGCCCGGCCTCGATCACCACGCCGACGCCGAGCGGCTGCAGCACCTGCTCGATGGTGCCGGCAATTTGCACCGTCAGCTTTTCCTGGATCTGCAGCCGCTTGGCGTAGGCGTCGACGACGCGGGCCAGCTTGCTGATGCCCACCACCCGGCGGTTCGGCAGGTAGGCGACGTGGCAGCGGCCGATGATGGGCACCATGTGGTGCTCGCAGTAGCTTTCCAGCCGGATGTCGCGCAGCAGCACGATCTCGTCGTAGCCGTCGACCTCCTCGAACGTGCGTTCCAGCAGGGACACGGGATCGACGGTGTAGCCGCTGAATAGCTCCTTGTAGGATCTCACGACGCGCTTCGGCGTGTCGCGCAGGCCCTCGCGCGCCGGGTCGTCGCCGGCCCAGCGCAGCAGGGTGCGAACCGCGGCTTCGGCCTCCTCCACGGTCGGACGGTCCTCGCTGACGGAGGGCGTGGACACGGCAGCCAGGCTGATGCTGTTCAATGCAGGCGCTTTCAAAAAGACGCCCCGACCAGGACCGGGCGGGGCGATTCATTTCAACAGAGGTGGTGCCGCTTTCCGACCGTGGCAAGCAGCCCGGCCATGAAGGCGGCGCCCTCGGTCAGTGGACGCTCCGCCCCGCGCTGGGGCTGTCCAGGCTGAACGTCGGGACTTCGGCGTCGAACGTTTCGCCGGTCGCGGAAACCACCATGTGGTATGTGCCCGTCATGAAGCCCGACGCGGTGCCGAGCGGCGTGCCGGAGGTGTATTCGAACGCCTCGCCGGGTGCCAGCTTGGGCGTTTTGCCCACCACCCCGGGACCTTCAATCACCTCCGTGCGGCCGCGGGCATCGGTGATGCGCCAGGTGCGGGCCAGAAGCTGCACGGCCTCCGCGCTCCCGTTCTCAATCCGCACCTGGTACGCCCAGACCCAGGCGCCGTCGTCGGGGTCGGAGTGCTCCGGCAGGAAGGCCGCCTGCACGCTGACGACGACGCCCCGGGTGGTCGCGCTGTAACTTGAAGCCATGCCCGGGCCTACTCCGCCGCCGCGCGGACATCCCCGGCTTGCAGCCGGTCAAGTGCCTGCGCCAGGTCGTCCGTGAGGTCGGCGGCGTCCTCCAGCCCGACCGACAGCCGGACCACGCCGTCGGCGATGCCGAGGCGGGCGCGCTCCTCGGCGCCGATCCGCATGTGCGTGGTGGTGGCCGGGTGCGTCGCCAGCGACTTCGCGTCGCCGAGGTTGTTGGACACCGCGATCAGCCGGAACGCGTTCATCGCCCGGAACGCGGCTGGCTTGCCGCCGGCCAGCTCGAACGCGACCAGCGTGCCGCCGGCGCTCATCTGCGCCATCGCAAGCGCGTGCTGCGGATGGTCGGGCCGCCCGGGGAACCAGACGCGCGACACCGCCGGGTGCCCGGCCAGCATGTCGGCCACGGCCGCGGCGGTGGCGCAGGCGGCATGCACCCGCAGATGCAGCGTTTCCAGCCCCTTCAGCAGCAGCCAGGCGTTGAACGGCGACAGGCTCGGCCCGGTGTTGCGGAGGAACGGCTGCAGCGTGTCCTCGACCCACGCCTTGCGTCCCAGCACGGCGCCGCCCAGCACCCGGCCCTGGCCGTCGATGTGCTTGGTGCAGGAGTACACCACCACGTCGGCGCCCAGTTCGAGCGGCTTCTGCAGGAGCGGCGTCGCGAACACGTTGTCCACCACGACAATCGCCCCGGCCGAATGCGCCAGGCTGCACACGGCGCGGAGGTCCACGATGTCGAGCATCGGGTTGGACGGGCTTTCCACCAGCACCAGCGCGGCCGGGCGGGACAGCGCCGTGCGCCAGGCGTCCAGGTCGGCGCCGTCCACGAACTCCGACGCGATGCCGTAGCGCGGCAGCAGCGTCGAGACGATCCAGTGGCACGAGCCGAACAGCGCCCGCGACGCCACGACGCGGTCGCCGGCCTTGAGGTGGGACAGCATCGCGGCATGCACCGCCGCCATGCCGGTGGCGGTGGCGCGGCAGGCCTCGGCGCCCTCGATCAGCGCGAGCCGCTCCTCCAGCATGGCGACGGTGGGATTGCCGAAGCGGCTGTACTGGTAATGGCTGGCCTCGCCGGTGAAGGTGGCCTCCGCCTGCTCGGCGCTGTCGTACACGAAGCCGGAGGTGAGGAACAACGCTTCCGACGTTTCGCCGTACGGCGTCCGGGCGGTGCCCCCGTGGACCAGTTGCGTGGCGGGGCGGTAGTTGGGCATGGACACGGTGCTCCAAGGAAGACCGTAGATGCCGACGGCGCCAGCCGATGCTGGGATGCCGAAGGCCTCTTTAGCGCGCTTGTTTCACCTCGCCGCAATCCGGCCGGACAAATCACGAGGGGCGCCCGCACGGCACCGCGGACAGATTAGGTGCCAGGGCGTTGCATGGTCAACGGCGAATTCGTATAACGGTCCCGCCGCGGGTGTAGTTCAATGGTAGAACGGCAGCTTCCCAAGCTGCATACGAGGGTTCGATTCCCTCCACCCGCTCCAAGGCATCCGTTGACTGAGGTTACGCTCTCTGGGATTACACGCCGTAGTCGGCAAGGTCCGGCGTCATCGCCTCGATCACGAAGTCGACGAAGGCCGCCGGGGCGTCCAGGAAGAACTCCTTGTCCGAGTAGCTGCCCACGACGGCCCCCATGCCATGCGCCCGCGCCCAGGCCGCCAAGTCCTCCAGCGCGGCCCGGGGCGTTTCGCTCAGGAACGACACCTGCGAACGCAGCTTGTCTGCATCGCGGCCGGGCGTCTCGCTGCGGCTGAACTGCAGGTCCACGGTGCTGCCGGATTGGCGCAGCCAGATGGCCCGGTCGGTGCGGCGGAGTTCGACGAAGCCGAGCTTCGATTTCAGCATCTCGACAACGGCCTCGAAATGCTGCGGGGCGAGGCGGTTGGCGACGTGGTTCAGTTGCATCGTGCTGTGCTCCGGTTCTTCCTTCGACTATCATTGTAACGCGATTCTTGTTGTAACGACGGATCACGTGGCTACTGTGGCTCGAGCAGCTTCAAGCATCCGGAGGCATCGTCTATGAAGCATAGCCATTCTCTCCGCGTCCTGGCGGCGCTCGTCGCGTGGTCGGCGTCCGCGCCGGGGCTGCATGCCCAGACCGTCGGGCCGGACTACCCGATCCCGCCATCCCTCGAGTATGGCGACCTCTACTTCGACGCGGAGCTTGGCAGCCTGTTCCCCGACAGCAAGACCTTCCCCGACCTGGTGCCGTCCGGCACGCCGTCCGACGTGACGGCCGCCTACGACGCCGCCAAGGGAGCGCCCGGCTTCGACCTCGCGGGCTTCGTCAACGGGAACTTCTCCGGCCCGACGCCGGCAGGGCCGACCGTCAACCCGGCAACGAGCGGCCAGGGCCTGCTCGACTACGTGTCCAGCCTCTGGCCCGTCCTGCAGCAGTCCACGGCCTCCGTGCCGGCGTACTCGACCCTGCTGCCGCTGCCCTATCCCTACATCGTTCCCGGCGGCCGGTTCCGGGAGGTCTACTACTGGGACTCCTACTTCACCATGCTCGGGCTGGAGGCGGACGGCCTGAACGGCGTCGCGACCGACATGCTCAAGAACTTCGCCTTTGAAATCGACAAGTACGGCCACATCCCGAACGGCAACCGCAGCTACTATCTCAGCCGCTCGCAGCCGCCATTCTTCTCCCTGATGATCGACCTGATCGCGCAGCACAACGGCAACGACACCTACACCGCCTACCTGCCGGAGCTGCAAGCCGAGTACGACTACTGGATGCAGGGCGAGAACGACGTGCTGCCCGGACGCGCGGCGCGCAACGTGGTGCGGCTGCTGGATGGGACGGTGCTGAACCGCTACTGGGACGAGCGCGCCGCCCCGCGCGACGAGTCCTATGCGGAGGACGCGAAGACCGCGTTGCTGGCGCCCCGCTCCGCCGACGTGGTCTGGCGCAACCTCCGCGCCGGGGCTGAATCTGGCTGGGATTTCAGCTCGCGCTGGCTCGCCGACGGCAAGACCCTGGGCACGATCCGCACGCTCGCCCTGCTGCCGCCCGACCTCAACAGCCTGCTCGCGCACCTGGAAACGACGCTCTCGGAAGCGTACCTGCTGAACGGCGACACACAGCACGCGGCTGCCTATGCGCGGCGGGCGCAGACCCGGACCGCCGCGATCCGGCGCCTGATGTGGGAGCCGCGGGACGGCGTGTTCACCGACTATCTCTGGCGCGAGGGCAAGACCACACGCAGCGTCACCGCGGCGACGCTGTATCCCCTGTTCCTGGGCCTGGCGTCTCCCGAGGAAGCGCAATCGGTCGCGGGCGTGGTTGACGGCATGCTGCTGCAGCCCGGCGGGCTGGCGACGACCACCGTGACCACCGGGCAGCAATGGGACGCCCCGAACGGCTGGGCGCCGCTGCAGTGGATCGCGGTGACGGGCCTGCGGAACTACAACCAGGCCGCGCTCGCGCAGGAGGTCGCGACGCGGTGGGTGGCGAAGACCATCGCCGGCTACAAGCAGGAGGCCAAGCTGGTCGAGAAGTACAACGTCACGACCACCGGCGGCGACGCGGGCAGCGGCGGGGAGTACACGACCCAGATCGGCTTCGGCTGGACCAACGGCGTGCTGCTGGCCTTGGGATCGCTCTACCCTGACCTGAAAGCCCAAGCGGCTGCCGCGACGCCCGACCCGCAGGCGGCGACGGCGGCGCAGCAGTAACGGGAGGGCGGCCTAAAGCCGCCCTCCCAATCCGCTACTCCGCAGCCTGCGCGAGCTTCAACAGACGTCCGGCTGCACCCTGGCGCCGCCGCCGGCCGTCAAAGCTGCACGCCCCGGGTCAACGCCCCATCCACCACCAGGTTCGTGCCGCTCACGAAGCTCGCGGCGGGGCTGGCGAGGAACACGGCGGCGCGCGCCATCTCCTCCGGCTTGCCCATGCGGCCCATCGGGTTGAGCGCCAATGCCTCCGCGAAGAACGCCGGGTTGTCCCGCTCGATGCGCGCCCACACGCCGCCCTCGAAGTAGGTGTTGCCCGGCGACACCGTGTTGGCCCGGATGCCCTTGCCCGCAAGCTGGAACGCGAGGCCCTGGGCGTAGTGCACCAGGGCGGCCTTCATCGCCCCGTAGGCGCCGGCGGCGAAGTCGACCTCGCGCCCGGACACGCTGGAGATGAAGGTGATCGACGCCGCGCCGGACGCTTCCAGAAAGGGCAGGGCGGCATCGACCAGCCGCACCGCGCCCATCAGGTCCGTCTGGAACCCGGCGTGCCAGACCGCCTCGTCCTGGCCGATGGCCAGCGCGCTCACGTTCGCCACCACCGCGTCGAGGCCGCCCAGCGCCCCGGCCGCCGCCTGCACGAAGCCGCGCAGCGCCGGGGCGTCCGCGACATCGAGCGCCTGGCCGAACGCCTCGACCCCCTGGCCGCGCAGCGCTGCGACGGCGGCCTCCACCTCCGCCGGGCTGCGCGCGCACAGGGCGACGCTGGCGCCTTCCTGCGCGAAGCATTCCGCGATGGCCCGGCCGATGCCCTTCGTGCCGCCGGTCACGAGCGCGCGGCGCCCCTTCAGCCCGAGATCCATCCAGCCTCTCCATGCCACGATGCCTGGATTCACCCATGCGCCCGGTCGGCGCTCCAGGTCAACGTGCATCGCACGGCGGCGGCATCCGCGCTTTGCGGTCTCCGGGTCGTGAAGGGAGGGCCGTCCGTCCCGCGCAACTCCTGGGCGCAGCGCCGTTGGAGAGCGATGGAATCAAGGCCAGGCATCGTCGTGATCGGCGCGTCGGCAGGCGGGGTGGAGGCTATCGGCTCCCTGGCTGCCGCGCTGCCGGCCGATTTCGCCGCGGCGGTGATGGTCGTGCTGCACATCGGGGCGCATAAGAGCGTGCTGCCATGGCTGCTGAACCAGAGGGGGCCGTTGCCGGCATGCCATCCCCGGGATGGCGATCCGATCCGTCCCGGCCATATCTACGTGGCCCCTTCGGACCACCATCTCCTGGTCGAGCCTGGGCGCGTGCGCCTGACCCGGGGGCCGCGGGAGAACTGGGCGCGTCCCGCCGTGGATCCGCTGTTCCGCAGCGCCGCCCGCGCCTATGGCCTCGGCGTGGTCGGCGTCATCCTGACGGGCGGGTTGAACGACGGCACGGCCGGGCTGTTCGAGATCAAGCGGCACGGGGGCCTTGCGGTGGTCCAGGACCCGGACGAAGCGGCCAGCCCGGGCATGCCGCGGAGCGCGTTGAAGCACGTCGTGGTTGACCACCGCCTGCCGCTTGCGGCCATCCCGGCCTTGCTGGCCAGGCTGATTGTTGGAGGAAGGCTCGGTGTCATTGCTTAGGCAGGGGAGGAGTGACGAGATGACGGCCGGATACAGGCATGATGAACCCGTCGCGCTGACCTGCCCGGATTGCGGCGGCGCGTTGCGCCGGACCGAACTCGGGACGCTGACCCAGTTCCGCTGCCATATCGGCCACGTCTACATGGCCGAGGTGATGGCGGAAGCGCAGTTCGCGTCGCTGGAATGGACGCTGGCCGCGGCGCTGCGCTCGTTGAGCGAGCGTCGCGAGCTATGCCGGCAGATGGGGGACAAGGCGCGGAGCGCCGGCGACGCCGGCACCGCGGCGCGATGGGAGGCCGCGGTGCGGGAAGCCGAGGAGCGAAGCGGCGTGTTGCGGCAGTTGCTGGAAACGGGGTGGACGCAACCCGGCGAGCCTATGCCGGTGTCAGGGTAGCAGCGCCTCGGCCTGCCTGCTGCCGCTGCGCCCGTTGCACAGCGACTGAGCCTGCGCCCTGAGGTCCCCGGCCGTGAAGGGCTTGACCAGGCGGGGCTGGTTCTGCAAGTCGTCGGGCAGCGCCCAGTCGCCATAGCCGCTGGCCAGCGCGAAGGGGATGCCGCGGGCCTGGAGGCGCTGGACCACCGGGAAGACCTTCCCGCCCCGGATGGTGATGTCCAGGATGGCCGCGTCCAGGGGCTCCTCGCCCGCCAGCCGCAGCGCGTCGTCCAGCTTGCCGACCGGCCCTACCACGATGCAGCCGAGGTCCTGCAGCACCTCCTCGATGAGCACGGCGATCGCCAGGTCGTCCTCGACCACCAGGATGCGGCGGTTCGCCAGGCTTGCGTATGCTGTCATGGTGTCTCCTCGGCGTCATCCGCGGGTTGCAGGTATCCGATGCCCTCGGTCAGCGGGAAGGAGACGGCGCAGCGGAGGCCGCCCGCCAGGAACTCCCGGCTGACCTTGGCATCAAGCTCGTAGGCCAAGGCACGTTCGATCAGAGTCGTTCCGAAGCCGCGCCGCGTGGGCGGCGAGACCGCCGGGCCGCCGGTCTCCGTCCACGCCAGCCTCAAGACGTCGGCGCCCGCATCGGCCGCAATCGTCCATTCGACCGCGAGCCGGCCGGACGACACGGACAACGCGCCATACTTGGCTGCGTTGCTTGCAAGCTCATGGACGGCCATCGCCAGGGCCAGGCTGGCCTTCGGGGTCAGCGCGACGTCCCGGCCCGCGATGACGAGGCCGCCCTCGCCCCGCTCGTAGGGCGCCAGTTCCGTCCGCAGGATGGTGCGGAGCGACACCTCGCCCTGCCCGGACCGCGTCAGCAGGCTGTGCGCCTTGGAGATGGCCTGGATCCGGCTGCCGACCTTGCTGGCGAAGTCCTCCGGCGTCGCGCTGGTCTTCAGCGTCTGCGTGATCACGGCGGAGATGATCGCCAGGATGTTCTTCACCCGGTGGTCGAGCTCGCCGAGCAGCAGGGTCGCCTTGCGCTCGGCCACCCGGCGCTCGGTAATGTCCCGCGCCACCAGCGACGCCCCGGCGATCCGCCCGTCCCCTTGCCTGACCGGGGACACCGTGACGGAAGCCTCGACCTGCCGGCCGTCCCGGGCGGCGCCCGCGTACTCGAACAGCGCAAGCTGCTCGTTGCCGTGCATCTTCGCCAGCATGTCCGGCCAGTCCCAGGGCAAGGGCTGGGTCAGCAAGGCCGGCATGGGCTGGCCGACGGCCTTGGACGCCGGCAGGCCGAACAGGCGCTCGGCGCCGGCGTTCCAGCTTGAAACGGCCCCCTCCAAATCGAAGCCGACGATGGCGTCCTGCGAGGACTCGACGATGGCCGCGAGGCGGGAGCGCGCCTGCTCGTTCCGCTTGCGCTCCGAGATGTCCACGAAGGTGAGCACGGCGCCGTCGATGACGTTGTTCAGGTCGCGGTAGGGGCGCACCTGCATCAGGTAGCTCAGGCCGTCGGCCACCATGACCTCGCGCTCGCGCGGCGCCAGCGTCCGCAGCACCTCCTGCACGTCCCGCTCCAGCCCGTCCCGGGTCAGCCGGGTGACGATGTCGCTCATCGGCCGGCCCTCGTCCCCTTCGCGCATGCTGAAGATCTCCAGCAGCCGCGGCGTGAAGCGCCGGATGCGGAGGCCGCGGTCCAGGAACAGGGTCGCGACCGGGGTGCTGTCGAGCAGGTTGGCCAGGTCGCTGTTGGAGCGCACCAGGCTGTCGTTGCGGTTGTTCAGCTCGGCGTTGATGGTCTGCAATTCCTCGTTGAGCGATTGCAGCTCCTCCTTGGAGGTTTCCAGCTCCTCGTTCGCCGATTGCAGCTCCTCGTTGACCGACAGGTACTCCTCGTTGGAGGATTGCAGCTCCTCCTGGGCCGCTTCCAGGTCCTCGGACACGGTGCGGAGCCGGTCCTTCATGGCGAGCAGCTCCCGGCTCACCGCCCGGGCGTCCGCCTCGGCGCCTTCCTGCAGGCTTGCCGCCGCGGCGTCCGTCGGCGCCGGGGCAGCCGGCCCGGCCTCCTGGAACACGATGACGAACAGGCCCGCCTCTCCGGCGCCGGGCAGCGGCTCGACTATGAGGTTGACAAGGTGGGGCAGGTTGAGAAGTTCGGGCCGGTCGCCCGCCTCGACGCTGAGGCGCTCGTGGACGACCCGCTGCCCCGTCGCCGCCGCTTCCCGCAGCGCCACGCGCGCGGCGATCCGCAGGTCGGCGTGCAGCAGGATGAAAAGGTGCAGGCTGGCCACCCCGTGCGCCGGCTCCAGGTACTTCGCCGTCTGGCCGGAGAACCGGACGATCTCATGGCTCCGGTCCACGACCAGGAAGGCGGGGGCGTACCGGGCGATGGCGCGGGCCGCCTGCTGGTCGATCTCGTCGGCGGGCGGAGGAACGGGCCGCCGGGCCGCCACGGCGGCGCCCGGCGTGCGCGACATCGAGATGGCCGGGAAGCTCGCCGCGGCGTTCCGCCTGAGGTAGATCCGGTGCCGCTTGTCGATCGGCACGAAGAGCTGCGCCTGCGAGGCGACGCTTTCCGACGGCCCCAGGAACAGGTGCCCGCCGGGCCGCAGGGCATAATGGAAGGTGGCGATCACCCGCTGCTGCAGCGGCGGCTCGAAGTAGATCAGCAGGTTGCGGCAGCACACCAGGTCGATGCGCGAGAACGGCGGGTCCTTCACCATGTCATGCGTCGAGAACAGGCACATCTCGCGGATGTCCTTGGACACGCGGAAGCTGCCGTCCTCCCGCACGAAGTGCCGTTCCAGCCGCTCCGCCGACATGTCCCCATTGATGGACCCGGGGTAAAGCCCGGTCCGCGCCGCCGCCACCGCGCGGTCGTCCACGTCGGTCGCGAACACCTGCACCGTCCGGCGGCCGCCGGACCGCGCCTGCGCTTCCCGGAGCAGGATCGCGATCGAATACACTTCCTCGCCCGTGGCGCACCCTGCGACCCAGACCCGGATCGGCTCCGCGCCCTCCGCCGCCAGCAGCGCGGGGATGACCTTCGCCTCCAGCGCCGCGAAGGCTTCCGGGTCGCGGAAGAACCGGGTCACGCTGATCAGCAGCTCGCGGAACAGCATCTCCGCCTCCTGCGGGTCCGCCCGCAGCCGGTCGACGTATTCGGACACCTCGTCCGTCTGCAGCACGTGCATGCGCCGCTGGATGCGGCGCATCAGCGTGCCCGTCTTGTAGTTGCTGAAATCCCGGCCGAGCTGGCCGTGCAGCACCGCGCAGATCGTCCCAAGCTGGCCCGGCAGGTCCTCCCGCAGGCCGTCCGGCCCCTTGTGCGCGTCGCAGATCGCCCGGTGGTGGCGGTAGTCCACCAGCGCCTGGGGCATGTCCTCCACCGCCATCACGTGGTCCACGAACCCGCCGGACACGGCGCTCTGCGGCATGCCGCGCTTGGCATGGTGGTCGAACTCGGCCTGGCTCAGCGTCAGGCCGCCGTGCTCCTTGATCGCCGCGATGCCCAGCGCCCCGTCGCTGCCGAACCCCGACAGGATGATGGCGATCGCGTTCTCCCCCTGGTCCTCCGCCAGCGACGCCAGGAAGGTGTTGACGGAGGTGCGGCGGGCCGGGGGCGGCGCCGGCCGGGCGAGGCGGAGGATGCCGCCCTTGATGGTCAGGATGGCGTTGGGCGGGATGACGTGGACCGTGTTCGGAGCGGCCAGCGCGCCGTCCGCGGCGGCGCGCACCGGCATGGCGGTGTAGCCGGCAATGATCGAGGGCAGGACGCTCTCGAAGTCGGGATCGAGATGCTGGACGATGACGAAGGCCATGCCGGTGTCGGCCGGCATCTTCGAGAAGAACACCTTGAACGCGTCCATGCTGCCGGCGGAGGCGCCCATGCCGACAATCAGCCGCGTGCGTTCCGCAACGGGCGCGGACGGACTGGCCTCGCTGCCCGTGGCCGCGGGACCGGTCAGTCCGGGGCCGTCGCCCTCGGTCTCCTCGTCGCCGGGCGGGCTGGTGTCAACGGCCATTGCGCATACCAAGATTCCGCCCTGCTCCCTCGCCATGCAGGCTGGTTCCGCACGGCTTCCCGGCGGCCAGGATCATGGCCGGGGTTATTGAAAAGATCCGGCGGCTTGCGTGCGGCGCATCCTGGGCGCGCAAGCCCTGGAGCCGCCAGAAGACCTGTTAAGAGAGTGGCCGCGCAATTCCACCTTGTCCACCGCCTAATTACAACAGTTGCACATCCGTGCTGACCGGCTGCCGGGTGTTGGGGGGCGACCTCCGTCGCCGCTTCCAGCACCTGGCAGGCGATGCCGTGGGCGTGCAGCATCGGCGCCAAGGCAAGGCCACCGATGCCGCCGCCTGCGATGAGCACCGGCAAGGCCGGCGCCGGGCCGTTCAAGGCTGGCCGGTCTTCTTCATGGCGAGCGGATCGAAGGCGTACTCTTCCGGCTTGAGGAAATGCACCTCGCGCCGTGCCGCTTCCCGCGCCACCTGCTCCGGGTCGTCCAGGTTGTGCAGCGCGTCGAACAGCTCGCGCAGGCGACGGCCCGGCGCCACCCAGAACATCGCCCGCGTCGGCACGGCGCTGAGATTGTAGTAGCCGTGCGGGATGCCGGCCGGCAGGCGCACCAGGTCGCCGGCGCGCGCCTTGTGGTGCTGGCCGTCGAGGTACAGGTCGAACTCGTTTTCCAGCACGCAGATGAACTCGTCCTGCGTCGGGTGGACGTGCGGCGGCACGAAGGTGCCGGGCGGGTCGTACGTCTCGAAAGCAAAGGCGTTCGCGCCTTCCGCCTTGAGGGTGTAGGTGTGGCCGAGGATGTTCCACACCACCTCGTCCAGGCCGCATCCGGCGGCGGTGATGCCGGGATCGAGCCCGACCTGGACCTGGTTGGCGCTTGCCGCCTTCATCGCGCGATCCCTTCGGGGGCCAGGCCGTGGCCCGGCGCCGTTTCCAGAAGCCTGGCATAGGCTTTCGGGCTGATGGGCGCCAGGTGCGCCGCGAGCGGGTTGGCGGGTTTCCTGCGGGCGCCGATGTCCGCCATCAGCTCGTCGAAATGGGCGTGGTGGAACGGCGCGATGCACAGCCCGCCATAGGCCGCGGCCGCCGGGCGGTCCCGCCGACGCCATTCGAGCGCGCGGGCGATGCCCTCCCGCATGCCGGCGTCCGTCGGCTGCCGCCGGAGCGTGCCCTCGAAGAAGCGCGCCAGCCAATGCGCGCCAAGCTCCGCCGACAGGGCGCTGGCGAAGCTGGAGTTGAATCCGACGAAGCCGAGGCCGGGCAGGTCGGGGTTCGCCATCAAGCGGTGCAGGCGGTACTGGCCGTCCGGCTCGATCAGCCTGGCCCGCGTGTCGGCGTCGAGGAACGGCAGGTCTTGCAGCCAGCCGGTCGCCAGCACCACGACGTCGGCGGCGATCCGGGCGCCGTCCACCAGGACGCCGCCCGGCGCGTAGCCCGTGGCGTTGCCCTTCACCGCACGGATGCGCCCGTCGCGGACGGCCTTGTAGAAGCCCGGCGTCTCGATGCTGGTGGCGCAATGGATGCTGTCCTCGATCCGGCCCTCCGGGTGCAGGCCGGCCCTCCTCAATCCGAACTGCAGGCGGAGCAGCGCCTCCAGCGCCCGCCAGTTCGCCCAGATCGCGGGGGCCAGGAGCCTCCGCGCGAGGCGCCCGGCGCGGCCCGGCGCCCAAGGCATGAACATCGCCTCCGAGGCGCGGCAGTAGAGGATGTGCTTGAAGTTGACCGCGCCGCCGAAGAAGTAGGGGATCTTCCAGTGCGCCCGGCGGTAGATCACCGAGACCGTGCGCGCCCCTTCGGCCAGGGCGCCCATCGCGACGTCGGTCGCCGATTTGGCAAACCCGACCACGGCCACGTCGCGGCCCCGGGCCAGCGCGCCGTCCCCGTACTCGGACGAATGCCGGACCACGCCGCCGGCGGCCACGAAGGCGTCCTCCCCCGGCAAATGCAGGGTCCGCGGCCGGCTGAACTGCCCGGTCGCGACGGCCACCAGATCGAACTGCTCGGTGTCCGCAGCCCCGTCGGCGCCGCGCAGCGTGGCCAGCCAGCCGGCGCCGCCGGGCTGGCGCGACAGGGACAGGACCTCGGTTCGGAAGCGGATGCAGGGACGCAGGCCGAAATGCCGCGCGTAGGCGGCGAGGTAGGCGTGCATCTGCGCCCCGCTCGGCCATTCCGGGTACTCGGGCGGCATCGGGAAGTCGCTGAAGCAATACAGGTCGCGCGGCGTCTGGGTTTGCACGCCGGGGTAGGACCGGGCGGGGTCCCAAACCCCGCCCAGGTCGCCGCCCTTCTCAACGGCCGTGACATCGTAGCCCCGGGCGCGCAGCACCTTGGCCGCGACGAGGCCGCTGATCCCCGCGCCGATCACGCAGACCCGGCGGCCCTCGCCGGGTCCGCGCGTCAGGCCGGCATCAGGCAGCGGGCCGACATCAGGCATCGGAGCGCCGGGGGGCAGGCTGTGCTGCGGCGTCGCCCTCGATGTCCACCTCCGTCCGCCGCACGGTGTCGCGCACGGTGTCCACGCGGTCCACCGACTCCCGGCGGACTTCGATCTCCTCGGTCACGAAGACCTCTTTCGTGACCACAGGCTCCTCGTTCGTCTCGACGGCCTCGATGGTCTTGGACTGGAACGCGGCCGGGTCCGCCGGGGCGGCGGGGCGGTCGACCGGGTGGCGCTCCACGATGGCGTGCTCCTCCCGCAGCGTGACGGGAACCTCGACCGGCGTTTCCACCGTGTGCACCCGGACCCGCACGGTGCCGCGGGTCACGTCGCGCTTGCCGATCACCAGGCGCTCTTCCAAAACGGGGATGGCGTCCTCCGCCCGGTCCGCCGTCGCGCCGGCCGGCGTCGCGGCCTTGGCCGCGCCCGCGCTTGTTGCGGCCATGCCCGCGCCCGTCACGGCGGTGGCAGCGGCGGCGCTCCCGCCCGTCCATCCGGACGCTTGCCACTCCTGCTCGTGCTTTTCCAGGTCTATCGCCCCGTTCGATTCCAGGGACTCGACGGCCGTTCCGAGCTGCAGGGCGTCCACCCGCGCCAGCAGCAGCGCGCCGCCGCGCCGCAGCGCCTCGTTGTAGGTGGCGTTCTCCGGGTCCGTGCCCGGCAGGCCCGGCTTGGCGCCGTGCAGCAGCATCACCTTGTCCTTGTTGATGCCATGCTCGGCCAGGCTTTCCTGCGCCCGCTTGGCCGTCGGCTGATCGTTGAATGCCGCCGTGATCGTGGTCGTCATGCTCAAACTCCTGCCGGCGCCTGCAAGCTGGATGCCCCGCGCCTCCACGGCCAACGCAGCATGTCGGAATGGGGCCGTGGCTCCGCACGCTCACGTTTCTGTGCAGGAGGGCATTCCCGGGACCGAGGACGCGGCGAACGGCTGAACCGTGACCGTAGACTGTCGCGATTCGTACACGCATCGGTCCTGATGTTGCATGATGTGATATTCGTCACAGACGCCCGCGTCCCGACTCGTGCATCCATCCTGCGCAACGAACTCCTGGAGGCTCCCATGACTCTCCCGATGTCCTGCACGGCGGCGGCCCGCTGCTTGAATGCAGTGGGCTTGAATGCGGCGGGCTGAGGCGATGCACGCCCATCCCAACCCCGCCCGCTTGTCCGCCACCGTCGCGCGCCTTTGCGAAGACGCGCAGCGCATTGCCGAGCGCATCGTTGCCGACGCCCGCGACGCCCGGCAACTCAGCTCGGCTTTGGCCATTAGGCGGCATTGCAGAGCGCGTATGTGATGCCTTCGCGGAGTGCCGGTCGGAGTTTCTGCATGTTCGATGCTGGGT
>JAABUX010002423.1_pt1 | contig 26526 bp, 21 predicted proteins | sample 5561851 | NCBI WGS metagenome assembly JAABUX01 (sample SAMN10711883, study PRJNA513361) | rock metagenome | isolation source: Antarctica rocks | place: Antarctica: Victoria Land, Richard Nunatak red sandstone | collected 2016-01-03 | reverse complement strand
TATGATCGCCTCTGCGGTGCGGCGCGCCTGCCGTCCCTCGCTGCCCTCATCCTGCAGCAGGCTGTGCGTCCGCCTGCGTCGCTCCTCGCGGTCGCCGCCTGATCCCCGACTTTTCGGCCTGATACGCTCCGGCTCTTATTACTTAAAGCATCTCTCCACGGCAACGGTTTGTTGTCTTTCTCTATAGAACTGCCGTCTTCACGTACTGCCAGAGTGCGTCGACCTCTATGGGGTCGAGCGTGGCCAGGTCGAGGTCCTGTTCGCGCGCGCTAGCCTCGACGCGGCGGACGCGCTCGGCGAACTTGGTCACCGCGCCGCGCAGCGCCTCCTCGGCATCTATACCCCAGTGACGACAGGCCGAGCTCAGCGCGAGGAAGAGGTCGCCGATCTCCTCGCGCCGCTCCCCATCGGTGGTCGCGGTCGCGATCTCGGCGACCTCCTCGCGCACCTTGTCCAGCACGCCGCCCACGTCCGGCCAGTCCAGTCCGAGCTTGGCCGCTTTGCGGCCCACGGTCTGGGCCAGCGTCAGCGCGGGGAGGGCGACGGGCACGCCGTCGAGCACCGAGGTGCGCTTCCCGCCTTTCTCGGCGCGCTTGATCTTCTCCCACTGCGCCAACACCGCGCCCGAGCCGTCCACCGTCACGTCCCCGAAGACGTGGGGGTGGCGGCGGATGAGCTTGCGATTCACGCCCTCGGCCACGTCAGCCAAGCTGAAACGACCCGCCTCCTCGGCCAGTTGGCTGTGCAAGACGACCTGCAGCAGCACGTCGCCTAACTCTTCCACCATATCTTCGGCGTCGTCGCGCTCGACGGCGTCCACGGCCTCGTAGGCTTCCTCGATCATATAGGGGGCGAGGGAGCGGTGCGACTGCTCTCTGTCCCAGGGGCAGCCTCCGGGGGCGCGCAGACGCGCCGTGATGTAGCCTAGCGCCTCGACCGCGCGCACGTCGTCGAGCGGACCGAGCGGTGGAACCTCCAGCCCGATGAGGTCGACTTCGATCGCGGAGCCGCTGGCCAGAGCATCCAGGGTCGTCGAGCGCGTATCTTCGGCGGACACGATAGACGCGACCTCGTGCGCGCCGCCGTAGCGCGTGGAGAGCCAGCGCGCCAGGGCGGGGAGGTCAGCCGCGGCGATTGGTCCTATGATGAGCAAGGGGATCTGGGCGTCGAGCAGCCGCGGCGACGTACTCGTCCAGGCTCCGTCCAGCTTCTCGCCAGAGGTGGGCAGCGCGGCCAACAGCCGCGCCGCCGCGATCGGGATAACCTGGAGTCCGTTTTCGGGCAGCGCTGGAGGCGCGGCGGCGAGTGCGGCGGCGAACGTGGCGAGTTCGCCAGAGCCTGACCGTACGCCTTGAGGAAGAGGATTTGACATAATAAAGAACTCCCTGCTTAGGTTTGCGTGTAGCCGCGCGCGGCGAGGGCGTCGCGGGCGACCTGGGCCTCGTCCCACGGGATGTCGCCGCTGTCGAGGTGCATGAAAGGCTCGTGCCCCTTGCCGCCCAGCACCACCGTATCGCCCGGCCGGGCGGAGGCGACGGCCATGGCGATGGCTTCGGTGCGGTCGAGCACGACGAAGAGGTTCTCGTTCTCGCGGGCGCCCGCGTCGCGGGCGCCGGACACGATCTCGGAGGCGATATCTTCAGGCTTCTCACTTCGTGGGTCTTCGGTGGTCACGATCACGAGGTCGCAGCGCTGCGCCGCCGCGCGGCCCATAGGGCGGCGTTTGCGTGGGTCGCGCTCGCCCGCCGCGCCGAACACGGCGATCAGCTTTCCGGGAGGCGGCGTGACCGCGCGCAGCGTATCCAGCGCTTTAGCTAGTGCATCGGGCGTGTGGGCGAAGTCGACCACCACGTTAAAGGGCTGGCCGGCCGCGATCTTCTGCATACGTCCTGGCACGTCGCGCATCGTCTCCAGGGCCGCCGCCGCGTCCTGAAGGTCGATGCCGCGGGCCACGGCGAGGGAGAGGGCGGCCAGCAGGTTCATTACGTTGAACGCGCCGGTTAGGGGCGAGCGCACGCCGACGGCGCCGGCGGGAGTGAGGGCGCGGAAGCTGACCCCGGACGCCGTCACGACCTCGTCGACCGCCCTCACCATGGCCTCGGCGCCGCGTCCGAACGAGAGCACGGGCGCGGCGCTGGCCGCTCGCAGCAGATCGAACGAGGGGTCGTCGCGGTTGAGGATGGCGACGGGGGAGCCGGCGGGCCCGGCGTCGAGCACGCGCAGCAACCGCGCTTTGGCCTCGCGGTACTCCTCCATCGTACGATGGAAGTCGAGGTGCTCGGGGGTGATGTTGGTGACGATGCCCGCGTTGAAGGAGCAGCCGCGCACGCGCTCCAGCGCCAGGGCGTGGCTGGAGGTCTCGACCACGGCATGGGTCAGGCCCGCGTCGACCATCTCGCGCAGCAGGCGTTGCAGGTCGCCCGACTCCGGCGTGGTGTGGTGCAGGGGCAGGGGCGTGTCGATGGCGCCGATGCGCGCCGTCACCGTGGAGAGCAGGCCAGTGGGATGGCCGGTCCCTCGCAGCAGCGCATGGACGAGGAAGCTCGTGGTAGTCTTGCCGTCCGTGCCCGTGACGCCCACGACGTCGAGCCGCGCCGAGGGGTCGCCGTAGAGCGCGACGGCGGCGTCGGCCATGGCCGCGCGCGCCTCGGGGACGACGAGATAGGGCACGGTTTCATCGTCCGGCGCCCGTTCGCAGAGCACGGCCACGGCCCCGGCGGCGATGGCCAGGGGCGCGAAGCGCAGACCGTCGACGTGGGCGCCCGCTAGAGCGACGAAGAGGGCTCCAGGCTCGACGCATCGCGAGTCGTAGGCGATTGAGGCAATCTCGACGCCGTCCAGAGCGCCGCCCCGTAGTTGTACCGAGGTGAGGGAGGAGACGATCTGGAGTAGTTGCACGGCCCTATTGTAGCACGGGGCGCTGCGCGTGGGACGCCGTGCGTTTGAGGGTCTATGAAAAGCTGTTCTAGGCAGCGCGGCACGGACGAGCAGGCAGGCGTGGTCCACGCTCCAGAAGTCTTTCCCCCTTGCACCGCGCTGACAACGTACGGACCGTCGTAGGCGCGCTATGTCATGCCGTGGAGGGGGAAGACCTCGGCGCGGATGCGCTCGAGCACGCGGTTCGTCGCGGCGGTGATGGCGAGCTGTTGGTTCGTCGGCACGGTGGGCGCGGGCGGGTCGGAGAGGAAGCGCGGCGCGGCGTGAGAGAGCGCGGAGACGGCTCCGACCCACGCCTCCGGGATGGCGTCCGGCAGGTCGCGCTCGCGCTCCAGGAAAGCCGCCACGTGCAAGGTCCAGGCGCGCGGGGCCACGGAGAACGGCTGGTAGCTGCCTCCGCCTATGCCCACCAGACGTCCTTCGCAGAGGTCGTGGGCGAGGCCGTGCAGCGTCGAGGCCAGCGGGGCGCAGAGGTTCGTCGTCGTGGCCATCTCGGTCAGCGGATCGGTCCAGTGCGTATCCACGCCCAGCTGCGCTAAGATGATGTCCGGGCGATAGGCGCGCAGGAGAGGCGGCACGACCGCGGCGAAGGCGCGCGCGTACGTCTCGTCGTCCGTGAAGGGCTCGAGCGGGACGTTCACGGTGTAGCCGTAGCCGGGACCGCCGCCGAGGTCGTCGACCGTGCCCGTGCCGGGAAACAGGTAGCGGCCCGACTCGTGCATGGAGATGGCCAGCACCTGTGGATCGTCCCAGAAGAGCGCCTGCACGCCGTCGCCGTGGTGCGCGTCGAGGTCGATCGCGGCGACGCGCGCCTGCGGGTACTCCGCGCGCACGGCGGCGATGGCCACGGCGGGGTCGTTGTAGACGCAGAAGCCGTGCGCCCGCGCTTTCTTGGCGTGGTGCATCCCGGCAAGAGGCACGAAGGCGTGCGCCGCGCGTCCCGCCATCACCTCCAGCATGGCCGTGGTCGTGCCCCCCGCGATCGTGGCCGCGGCGTCGTGGAGGCCAGGGAAGACGGGGTTGTCGGGCGGCACGAGACCGTAGGAGACATCTTGTAGCTCGAAGCCCGTGCCGCGTGACTCGGCCAACACGCTTAACTCACGCACCCGCGCGACGTAGCCGGCGTCGTGGACGCGCGTCAGCTCCGCGTCCGTGGCCAGGCGCGGCCCTTGCACGACGACGAGAGGGTCGTCGAGCAGCCCGTAGGCCTGCATGAGCCCGATGGCGAGGCCGCCCATGATCGGACGCAGCGGGTGGTCGGACGGAAAACCCCGCAGCAGGTGCAGGTACGAGTCGTCGTAGACGATCAACAGAGGACCGTGGTCGTCCTCGACGGCGTGGCGGCTCGAAGGCGCCGCCATAGGAAAGAGCGGTGGAATGGAGGAACTCATGCGCTGTCTTAGTTACGCCGGGGTCAGCTGGCCGGTGTCGAGAGCGCGCCGCGCGGCGTCGGCGGCGTACTGGCCGCTGAGCATGGCCCCCTGGATCGACGACGACTCCGTGGCTTCGCTGGCCACGATCAGACCGGCCAGACCCGTCTCGTTCGCCGGCGCGCTGGCCAGGAATCCAGGGGGCTGGGCGTACTGAGCGAAGGGCACGCGCACGACGGAGAGCGGCGTGAACGACGAGAGGTTGCGGCGCGGGAAAAGACGCTTGACGTCATCCAGGGCGCGCGCGGCGATATCGTCTTCACGGCCCTGCGGCAGCTCTAAGAGCGTGGCCGAGAGGAGGTGCTGGCCGGCAGGCGCGTACGACGGCGCGATGTTGGTGATCTGCACCAGGTTGTTGACGAAGGCGTCGGGGGCGGCGTTGAGCACGATCTTCTTGCCATTGTAGAGGGGTTTGGGCGAGGAGAAATAGACGCAGGTCGTCATGACAGGCGTCGTGGGCATGGGTACGCCGGTGAGGCGCGCGGTCGTCGGCGGATCCGTGGCCATCACCACGGCGTCGGCCTCGTAGACCACGCCGTCGTCGGTGCGCACGCCAAGGGCGCGATGGCCGTCGCTCAGCAGGTCGGCCACTGTCGTGTTGTAGCGCACGGCCGTGATGGGCAGCAGCCGGGCCAGTTGGTCGGTGATCGCGCCGATGCCCTCGGCCGGCACGACCGTGTCGCCTGCGGAGAGCATCTTGAAGGTGAACTTAAACATTGCCGCCGAGGTCTCCAGGGAGCGGTCGAGGAAGATGCCGCCGTAGAAGGGACGGATGAAGTTGTCGACGAACTTGCGCGAGAACCCGAAGTCCGTCAGGTACTGCTCGATCGTCTCGTCCGGCGCGGCGCGGTCGAAAATTCTTTCGAGCGACATCTTCGCGATGGCGCGACGCAGCTTAAGCACGCGCGTCTTATCGCCCAACGTCACCGCCGAGGCGAACAACGAGGGGAAGAGGGCGTCCGGTTCGCGCCGGGGGTCGGAGAGCGTCTGCAGGCGTCCATTGAGCGCGATGAGAGCGCCGGGATCGAAGCGCCGCAGCGCCAAGCGCCCGAAAGAGAGGTGGCGGCGCGCGGCGGGATAGGCCGTGAAGAGGACCTGAAAGCCGCGGTCGAGCCGGAAGCCCGAGGGCGAGACATCGGTGCGCACACGTCCGCCCGGCGCGTCCGACGCTTCGAGCAGCACGAAAGGCTGCCGTTGCTCGTGCAACACTTTCGCGCACGTCAAGCCGGCTAGTCCCGCGCCCACGATCACAATCATAGCCCCAGTATATCTGGCCGTGGTCCTTCTCGCGGTTGACGCCGTCGCTGTCGTTCACGCGATCCAACTTTACGACAACGTCTAGCCGACGACCATTGTGTACGCGGCGTAGTCCCGTGCTGCGCGTCGCGGCCTTCATAGCAAGAACCTCAGACGTCAGAGCACTATGTGCTCACGCCTGCTTTGTCCAGGTCCGCCCGCCGTTAGATGTGGCGAGTATCGGCGCTGCCGTGGCTGGATTGACCGACCACCCAGCCGTGTGCGGCGTCGACGAAGGTGAGCGCGATCGGTCCCTCGCCGCGTAGCCCTGGCGCCGTCTCTCGACGCTCCAGGGATTGCCCTCCGTTTCGAACGTCGGCGATGACGATGGAGCCCGCTAGAGATTCGTAATTGAAGCCCGCGATGGACGCTGTCGTGGCGTCGACGACGCTCAATGGACAGATATAGTTGTCCGGCGCCCTGTGGGCGCCATAGACAGGGTAAGACGCACCCTCGAAGTAGCCCTCGTCCAGCATTGGCCGCCAGTGCTGTCCCTCATCGCCCGTCCGATAGAGGACATACGGCTGCTGATTCGACGCGCCAACCCCCGCCGACACCAGCACCCAGGTGCTGGTCGACCCGGCGCACCCCACGCTGGCGAACCAGCCGGCGCCATGGTTGTACAGGGGAAAGCTGACGACCGCGCGCCAGGTGTGGCCCTGGTCCCGCGTGCGCCACACTCGCGCCTCGTGTACCGCCCATCCCTGAGTAGGGCCACTGGAGCAGAGCCCATCGACGGCGTCGGCGGCCGGCTGTGGCGCCCAGGTGCGACCTCCATCGCGGGTGTGAACCACCCGTCCCCCGCTGAACGGCCAGGCGACCTGGCCCGTCCCACCGTAGGGGCGTGACGTGCCGCCCGCGATGCCCCAGCCGTCCCTCGCGGTGACGACATCGACGCTGCGCAAGGGGAAGGTAGGTTCGCCGACGGGCGCCCAAGTGCGCCCACCATCGAGGGTGCGCCGCAGCGTGCGGACGCCGACGGCCCAGCCCACGCGTGGCGTGACTAGGTCGAGCCCGACGACCGTCTCGGGGCCGGCGTAGCGCCGCACCCAGTGCTGCCCCGCGTCGGTCGTGCAGAGAATGCGCCATGCCCCGCCCGCGCAGCCCACCTCGTCGTTGGCGAAGGAGACGGCATCGAGCCCAGGGCGGGTGTTAGGTGGCGAGTAGGCCACGGGAGCGACGAGGCGCGGCGGTCTGTGAGCGTTGTCTGTCGCGCTCACACGGTAGCCGTACGAAGAGGGCCCGCCCGCGCAGAGCAGTACGGCGATCAGGGTCCCCATCACTGTGTCTGGCGTCACGATATGATCTTTCCTCTTCAACATCCGCCTGTACGAGGCGCCATGTAAATAGAACGTCAGCCAGGACATAAGGGCTCGTCTACGAATGCCTACCCGCTTTCCGCGTCAACTCATAGGCGAACGGAGCGCACAGTTGACTGCTTTGTGGATATGGCTTCGCCGCGATTGTAATGGTTTTGTCCGACGCCTTGAAGGGCAAACTCCTTACTAGGCGTTTATCTCACGATACTGAGGTTACGCCTGACGCCGTGGGACATCCCGCGCCGGACGGGCGGTTTCGTGATACAATCGGCGCATTCGGCGAAAGTTCGGCCGCGAAGACGAGACGGCTCGCGGAGGATTGCTCGCCGGCGACGTCTATGGCATAGAGGAGGCCCGCATGACCAACACGCAGCACGCGTCTACGGCGTATCTGGACTACTCCGGCCGCGCCGACGCCCTCAGCGGAGGCGTGAGGATGATCCCGATCGAGACGCCTAAGGGCGTCTTCCACGTCTGGACCAAGCGCGTGGGGAACGAGCCCACCATGAAGTTGCTGCTCCTGCACGGCGGCCCTGGAGCCACTCACGAGTACTTCGAGGCGTTCGACAGCTACCTGCCCGCCGCCGGCATCGAGTACTACTACTACGACCAGCTCGGCTCGCACTACAGCGACCAGCCGGACGAGCCGGAGCTGTGGGACCTGCCGCGCTTCGTGGACGAGGTGGAGCAGGTGCGCCAGGCTCTCGGGTTGGACAAAGACAACTTCTACCTGTTAGGGCACTCCTGGGGCGGCATCCTGGCCCTGGAGTACGCCCTACGTCATCCCGAGCATCTTAAAGGCTTGATCGTCTCCAACATGATGGCCAGCATCCCCCAGTACAACGTCTACGCGCAAAACACCTTGATGCCGGAGATGGACCAGACCGCCCTCGTGGAGATTCAGCGCCTCGAAGAAGCCGGGGAGTACGACGATCCACGCTACATGGAGCTGCTCATGGAGCACCACTACATCTATCACGTGCTGCGCCTGCCCGCCGCGGAATGGCCGGACCCGGTCAAGCGCGGCTTCGCGCATATCAACCCGTCCATCTACGTGCCGCTGCAAGGACCGAGCGAACTCGGCGCCAGCGGCAAGCTGCTCACCTGGGACCGCACGGCCGACCTCGGCGCCATCGCCACGCCGACGCTGACCATTGGAGCGCGCTACGATACGATGGACCCCACGCACATGGAATGGATGGCAGGCGCCGTTCAACACGGGCGCTATCTACCCTGTCCAAGCGGCAGCCACATGGCCATGTACGACGATCAGACCGTCTACGTCGAGGGCCTCGTCGCTTTTATCAAGGACGTGAGAGACGGCCGCTTCCCCGGAGGTGAGTAGGATCGAGCGCGAGAACACTCCGCGTCCACCGCCGCGCGGCTCATATGTACGACGCTTTCCGTGGACCTAGGGAGACGTACGATGCCGTGGGCTCCGTCGCGCGGGCTGACGGGCGAGCAGGGCCATTTCATTCTCGGCCTGACGTGCTTTGCGTCGCCGCCCGACCGCTGCCGGTCGGGCGCATCCACGTCTGGACCGTGGGGCGGGAGCGTCACGAACACAGAGGCCGGCGCCGTGTCCTGTCGCTTCCACGGACAATGAAATGGTCTTGACGGGCGGGCAAAACTCTTGCAACATTTTGAGAAGTCAGGTATCCTAGCTACTACGTTGTCCCGCCTTTCGATTAAAAGGAGAAAACGATTATGCTTAGCGGTCTTGTCGGCATCCTCTACACAATTGCCGTCGTGCTCGTCGTCATTTGGATCATCGGTCTGGTCTTCCACATCCTCGGCGGCGCCATCCACATCCTCTTGGTCCTGGCCGTCATCATTATTGCCTACAACCTGTTGTTCGGCAACCGGAGCGTGGCAGGCCGGCGGTAGAGCGATACCGCGCGGCGCCCTGATGCACGCGCGCACCCTACCCTACCGGGAGCGCGAGCACTCGATCGGAAACGCAGTTTGCAAGTAAGGACGACAGGCCAACTCCGGCGATGCCAAGGGGCGTCGCTGGAGTCGTTTTATGTTCGCCGCCCTGGCCTATGAGTCAAAAGGTCGTGGCGCGATCTCGCGTCACCGTAGCGACTCTCGCTCGGGGGCGCCGCCTCGCCGCTCGATGAGCACCTTGACCGCGATGTCCGCTTCTACGCGCAGGCGGCAGGAGAGGCGGACGTTGGCTTGTAGGTCTTCTCGTGGGATGAAGCGCCGCTCGGTAAAGCCCGCCGGGCGCACTGGCTCGCTCTCCACGCGCACGCGGCAACGCCCGCACGTGCCCTTGCCGCCGCAGGTCGAGGGGATGTAGACGCCTCCTTGCACGCCGGCCTCGTAGACGCTGTATCCATGCGGAACGACGACCCGGAGACCGCGCGGCAGGAACGTCACCGCGTGCGGCTCTCCCGGCGGTTCGGGCAGCCAGTCCAGGTCGAGCACGATGCGCGCCGGACGCGGCGCCTCGTCCTCCTCGCCGGCCATCTTAATCCAGCTTGCGCTTGAGCGCCGTGATCTGGTCGCGGATCTCTGCCGCGCGCTCGAACTCCAGCCCGCGGGACGCGGCGCGCATCTGGTTCTCCAAATCTTTCACCAGGCGCGTTAGATCTTCGCGCGGCAGGTCTATCTCGTCGGCGATGTACTCTACGCGCGACTCCGCCACCGCCCTGACCTGATCGGAGAGGTCGCGGACGCCCTTGGAGATGCTGCGTGGGACGAGGCCGTGGCTCTCGTTGTAGGCGACCTGTTTCTCGCGGCGGCGATAGGTCTCGTCGATGGCGCGGCGCATCGAGTCGGTCACGTGGTCGGCGAACATGATGACGTGTCCCTCGACATGGCGCGCCGCGCGGCCTATCGTCTGCACGAGCGACGAGGTGGAGCGCAGGTAGCCTTCCTTGTCCGCGTCGAGGATGGCCACGAGGCTGACCTCCGGTAGGTCGAGCCCCTCGCGCAACAGGTTGATGCCGACGACGACGTCGTAGACGCCCAGGCGCAGGTCGCGCAAGACATCCACGCGCTCCATCACGTCCATCTCGCTATGCAGGTACTGGCTCTTGACGCCCATCTCGGCGAGGTAGTCGGCCAGTTCCTCGGCCATCTTCTTGGTCAGGGTAGTGATGAGCACGCGCTGGCCTCTACCCACGCGCTGGCGCACGTTCTCGAGCAGATAGTCGATCTGGCCCTTGGTCTGGCGCACCTCGATGGTGGGGTCGAGCAGGCCGGTCGGGCGGATCACCTGCTCGGCGATCTGGACGGAGTGCTCGTACTCGTAGGGGCCGGGCGTGGCGGAGACGAACACGGCGTTCTTGATCGTATCCTCGAACTCGGCGAAGCGCAGCGGACGGTTGTCCAGCGCCGAGGGCAGCCGGAAGCCGAAGTCGACGAGCACCTCCTTGCGCGAGCGGTCGCCGCCATACATGCCATGCACCTGCGGCACGGCCTGGTGCGACTCGTCGACGAGCAGCAGGAAGTCGTCGGGGAAGTAGTCGAGCAGCGTCCAGGGGCGTGAGCCCGCCTCGCGTCCGCTCAGGTGCCGCGAGTAGTTCTCGATGCCGGAGCAGATGCCCGTCTCGCGCATCATCTCCAGGTCGAAGTTAGTGCGCTGCTTCAGGCGCGCGGCCTCCAGGATCTTGCCCGCGTCGTTTAGTTCGCGCAGCCGCACCTCGAGTTCTTCCTCGATGGCCACGACGGCCTTTTGCAGCTTCTCCTGCGTGGTGATGAAGTGGCGCGCGGGGTAGATGTCCACGGCGTCGCGCAGGGAGATGATCTCGCCGGTAAGGGGATCGACCTGCTGGATGCGCTCGATCTCGTCGCCGAAGAACTCCACGCGCACGGACAGCTCCTCGTAGGCCGGGTAGACCTCCAGCACGTCGCCGCGCACGCGAAACTTGCCGCGGCTGAAATCCATGTCGTTGCGCTCGTACTGCACCTCGGTCAGCAGGCGCAGCACCTTGTCGCGGCGGTACGACTCGCCGCGCCGCAGGCTGACCACCGTCTGCCCGTAGTCTTCGGGCGATCCCAGACCGTAGATGCAAGAGACCGAGGCCACGATCAAGACGTCGCGCCGTGAGAAGAGCGACCGCGTAGCCGAGAGGCGCAGCTTCTCGATCTCGTCGTTGCGCGTCGATTCCTTCTCGATATACGTGTCCGAGCGCGGGATGTAGGCCTCGGGCTGGTAGTAGTCGAAGTAGGAGACGAAATACTCGACCGCGTTGTGCGGGAAGAAATCCTTGAACTCGGCGTAGAGCTGCGCGGCCAGCGTCTTGTTGGGAGCGAGCACGAGAGTGGGCCGCTGGACCTGCTCGACGATCCAGGCCATCGTGGCCGTCTTGCCCGAGCCGGTTACGCCGAGCAACGTTTGGTAGCGCACGCTGTCGCGCAGTCCCTCGACGAGCTTGGCAATAGCTTGCGGCTGATCGCCGGTCGGGACAAAGGGCGCAACAACCTTGAAATCTGTCATGAGAGCCGCCATCCTGTTGTTGATGCGAGGGCGCTTTTAGGCGCGGGGAGGGAAGATCGAGTCGTCTCCTTAGTTTACGCGATCGACTCGCACGATCCTGTCAGTCTTTGGCGAGATCTAACGATCCGACGGGCAAGGCTCGCTCGAAGACGTTGGACGCCGCGGATGTTTACAGATTTTACGTAGAAAGTTTACAGCCAGAGCAAGATTCTCACGCGGCCTTTGCTGTATCGTCACTATTGAACCCTTATGGCGTGAACTATCGTGTACGGTGCAGATGAAAGTAAGGAGCACAGCTATGCAGCTCAGTCGCCGCGGTGGTAGGCGCCGTTTCCCGGTCATCCTCGGCAGCCTGGTCGCCGTCTTTTTCGTGGGAACGGCGGCGCTGGCGCGCCCGACCACGAACCTCCCTGCCTTAGCCCAGGCGTCGTCGAGCGGCCTCAATAAGATCGACCACATCGTCTTCATCGTGAAAGAGAACCGCTCGTTCGACAACTACTTTGGCCGCTTTCCCGGCGCGGACGGCGCGACGACCGGGCGCACCTCCACCGGCGAGGTCCTCTCTCTCCAACAAGCCCCTGACCAAGTCTCGCCGGACATCAGCCACGCCGCGGCGGCGGCCTACACGGCCTACGACTACGGACGCATGGACCGTTTCGACCTCATACCGGGCGCGTACCTCTACGGTGAGAACCATAGCTACACGACGATGTCCCAAGCCGACATCCCCGACTACTGGGCCTACGCGCGGCACTACACCCTCGACGACCACTTTTTCAGCACGATTATGGGGCCAAGTTTCCCCAACCACCTGGTGACGATCGCGGCGCAGTCGGGCAATGTCAACAACAACCCTACCGCCGGGAGTGGAGGCGGCAGTTGGGGTTGCGATGCCGCGCCCGCGTCCCGCGCCACGACGCTGACGCCGGCAGGTCAGGCTGGTTCGACCTATCCCTGTCTGGATATGACCACGATCGCCGACCGGCTGAACGCCAAGGGCGTGGGCTGGCGCTACTACGCTCCGGGGCAGGGCCAGAACGGCTACATCTGGTCCACGTTCGACGCCATCCGCCACATTCGCAACAGCAGCCAGTGGACGACCAACGTGTTGCCCTGGCAAGGGTTTGAGGCAGACGTTTCCCACGGTCAGCTCGCCCCTGTCACCTGGCTCGTCACCGACGGCCCGCACAGCGAACACCCCCCGGCCAGCAGCTGCCTGGGTCAGGACACCACGGTTTCCGAGGTCAACGCGATCATGCGGAGTCCCTTCTGGCTCCACACGGCCATCGTGGTCACCTGGGACGACTTCGGAGGCTTCTACGACCACGTGACCCCGCCACAGGTCGATCAGGTAGGGTTAGGGCCGCGCGTGCCGGCGATCATCATCTCGCCTTATGCCCGGCAGGGCTACGTCGACCACACGCAATACGACTTCAGCTCGCTCTTGCGCCTGGTCGAGCAACGCTTCGGGCTCAATCCGCTGACCTCGCGCGACGCCAAGGGCGCGTTGCTGACCAACAGCTTCGACTTTAATGCCGCGCCCGCCGCCCCGGACGTCCTCAAGCCGGCGATCTGTCCGCCCCTGGACAACGTGAACATCACGGGCGACGCCACCGCGAACGGCGCCAACGCCGTCACCTCGCGCGGAGCGACGATCGCACGGCTCGTGAGCATCGGGAACGACATCGCCGTCACGACACGCGCCGCGTCGGGCGTGACCCAGACGCTCACGGTCACCCCGCGCACGCCCGTCTATGGGCGCGGCGGACGCACCTTGGAGCAGTCAGCATTGAGAGTCGGCGACGCCGTCTTGATCCAGAGCGGCGCTCTGCGCGACCAAGCGACCGATATGACCTCGATCGAGGGCCGCGTCGCCGCCGTCAACGCGGTCAGCCACACCGTGGCGCTTATCGTGGCGGGACCGACGCCGCCGCGGGCCACCTCCCAAGCAGGGCAACGCCGTCGAAAAGCGAACGGCGGCGCGGCGGCGACGGCCGTGGTCGCGCCCGTCGGGACGACGGCGCCCGTGCTGGTGTACGTCGACCCGCACACCGTGACCTCGGCCAACGGCGCCCGGACCTTCACGGCGATCCGGTTAGGCCAGGAGGTGCGGGCCACGGGCGCGCTCAACCTACGTACCCAGAAGATGATCTCGACGGATGCCTTGAGCGTCGTATCACAGAGCCGCTAAAGACGGCGAGACCGGCCTGAGCCTTGGTTTACGCGAGATCCCATCAGTCTTTTACGAGATCCAACGATCCGACGGGCAAGGCTTGCTCGAAGGCGTCGTCGGCGGTCTCCGCGCCCGGCCGGATGGCGAAACGACCGACAAACTCGCCTTCAGGGTCTCGCGGCGAACGGTGACGCGGACGTTTGGCCAGTACTTCCGCCGCGGCCATCGCCGTCATGTGGTGGCGCTGGCCGGACCACGGCGCGGGCACGGCCACGAAGTAGGCCGCCAGGTCATAGGACAACGACTCGTAGTTGACGCGCCAGCCACGGAAATCGGCCCACGCTTCCTCGGCGGTGCGCTCGATGGGGAAACCGCTGCGGCGCACCAGATCGACGCCGAAGGCGAACTCCTCAAACGTGAGTTGGAGAGGGGCGTCGGGACGCGGGTCGTCGTCGTACGGCTGGCCCGTCACCGTGGCCAGAGAGCGCAGGGCGGTGAAGCCCATACGCAGCAGGTAGCGCGCCTCCGAGGGAGCCGTCTCCGGCGCCAGGGCCAGATGCATCGCCGCCGCGTCGAGCACGGCCAACAGACCGACGATCCAGGAGCGCAGCGGATACGGCGAGCGGAAGGCCATGAGCCAGGGGTAGCTGGCGTGACTCTCTCCCACATCGGCGGCCCAGGCGTCCCAGGCGCTGTAGAGAGCGGGGAGGGTGTTGAGGCCGCGCGAGAACTGCTGGCGCGCGAGGAGTTCCGGCCCCCAGGCCGGCGTCCCCGCCCTACTCTCCAGCATGGTCACCAGCGTCTCCCGGCGGTTGTAGGCGCTGTAGATGGTGGGCAAGTACCCGATCTGCAGGGCCACGACGATGAGGCCCGTCGCGGCGGCGAGAAACTCGAGCACGGTCGGCCCCGCCTGTGCCGACGAGGCCACGCCGAGCGTGAAGATAGACGACCCGCTCAGGCGCAGCGCGTCGCCGATCGAGCCCTCGATCAGCGCCCAGAACATCAAGGCGTAGCCGGCGAGAAAGAGGATGATCCAGACCACCAGCACCGCGAGCAGCGAGACAGGGCCGAGAAAAGCCAGCACACGGTCTTTATCCTCGTAGCGTGGGAGACGTTCGACAACCTTTACAAAAGACTTCTGCACTACCAGCCACGAGAGAAACGAGATGCGCGACCGCACCGCGCGCGGTACGACGATCGTCGAGAGCAGAGAGTTGGCCGCTCCAATGACGATAGCGGCGCCGCTTACAAAGGACGCTATTTTCAGCAGCGTTTCCATCAACCATCCCTCTTCGTCTCCACACCTGACATCGTCACCTCAAGCATACCGTCCTGTCGCGCACGTGCCGCGCGACGCCGTCGCTCCCTCCAGTGATCGTAAATTGTCGATGAGCCGTGAGACACACGTCGCCTCACGCCTCCAAGCGTCTATGCTACGCTGTGGCTACGCGACGCTTCGGGCCCGTCTCGGCGCGTCGACGCCGTCAAAAACCAACGCCATGCCCACGCGGGGGAGGATGCTTATGTTGGCCGATCGCCCCATTCGTCGGTTGACGCCAACCGAACTCTTTTTGCTCACCACGCCCGACGATACGGAGGACGCGCCCTGGATGGTCACGCCTGAGTACCAGTGGAACATCGTCAACCTGCTGATGTCGGTTTTGCGCCAGCACATCACACGCCACGACCTGCGCTGGTACATCGCCGCCGAGTTGCTCGTGACAGCGCCCATCCGTCCAAGAAACAGAAGACCCTTAAGCGTCGCGCCGGACCTGATGATGGTGGAGGCCGACGACCGGGAGCGGGTCTCGTGGAAGATCGTCGAGGAGGGCGGTCCGCCGGCCTTCGCGCTCGAAGTCGTGACGGCGGAGAGCATGGAGCGGGACTTGGACGACAAACCAGACATCTACGACGTGATGGGCGTGAAGGAGTACGCCATCTTCGCGCCGCGCCGCACGGATGGGGGGCCGCTCTTGTCGGGCTATGCGCGCCGTGAGGACAGCACGTTCGCGCCGTGGCCTGCCAGGAAGGACGGCGCGCTGGCGAGCACGGTGTTAGGGCTCGATCTGGTGGTGGTGGACGGACGTTGGCTGCGTCTCCGCGACGGAGACGGCGTCCTACTGCCCTCGGCGGAGGAATCAGCGGTGCGCGAGCGCGCCCGTGCGGACGCGGCGGCGCGGCGCGCGGACGCGGCGGAGATTGAGCTAGCCCGCCTACGCGTCCTCCTGGACGATCGCGACGCCTGAATTTTTCGCGCCCCTAGCCTGATGACCCCTTCGGCCTAAACCCCGCGCCATGAAAAGTCGTCCTGGGAGCGCGGGCCTCTGGCCCGTCCCCGCGTTCGACGAGGGACGAGCGGGCGCCGTAGGTTCGCGTAGCGAGCGCCCGCGCTCCCCGAGGCTTCCGGCACGGCAGCGAGACGCCGCGACAGACGCCGCGTGACGTGGTCCGACATAGCGTCGTCCGCTATGGGGCGCCTGGCTTGTAGGTGGCGCCAAAGGTTTTGTCGGAGAGCCACTTCTTAAAGCTGTCGTTGTCGACGAACAGCTTGTAGAGGTCGGTGTGATCCGCGAACAAGGCGACCATGGCTCGGGTGAGCGCGCTGTCGAGTTCGATGCGAGCGTTCTCCTTGTCCGAGTTCTTCATGGCGTTCTGGTAGGCCGGGTCGGCGGCCACCGTGGCCGGCAGATCCTCGGCGATGACGCGGTGTATCTTGTCCTCGTCTTTCCACTCGATGGAGCCGAACTCCGCGTTGAACTCCTTGATGATGTTGCTAAGGTAGTCCTGCGGTGACTCCGGCGGCTTGCCGCCCTTGCCGATAGGGACTGGACCTATCTCACCCTCGCTGTCGGGCAAGGCGATGGCGATGGTCGCGCGGGCTTCGGGGCGGTAGCTCTCCATGTCGATAACCGCGATGATGTCGGCGCCGAGGCCGGCGCCTTCTGGCGAGGGCAGCTTCGGCGTTAGGAAGCCCAAGAAGATATTGAGCTTTTCCCACGAGGCGTTAGAGAACGTCAGCAGCGAGGCCAGAAAGCTATAGGTGCGCGTAAAGGCCTTGGCCGCGCCCTTAAAGGCGACCTGATCGTCTTCGTCCAGGTCTTTGTAGCGTTCGACGCAGGCGTCGAGGAGGGGGTCGAGCCGGTCGCGCGCCTCCCCGGCCAGATAGCGCTCGACGAGCGTTTGCACGTCCTCGTCGCTGTAGACCTCCGCTCCGTCCAGGTCGTCTTGCAGATCGTGCAGCTTATCTGGGTCGGTCTCGCCGCTCAAGATCGTGGTGTGGTAAAACGGCGCGAAGGCCTTTGCGATGGCGTCTTGATCGTTGTAGAAGTCGAGCACGTAGACATCGTTCTTACCCGGGCGGGCGCGGTTCAGCCTGGAGAGCGTCTGCACGGCCTTGATGCCGGAAAGCAGCTTATCCACGTACATCGTGTGCAACAGGGGCTCGTCGTAGCCCGTCTGGAACTTATCGGCGCAGATCAGGAAGCGGTACGGGTCTTCCTGTATCTTGTCCTCGATCTTGTTGCTGGGGAAACCGTTGAGCGACGCCTCGGTGATCTTGCCGCTGTATTCGTGCGGGGCGCCGTCGTGCTCGCCGGAAAACGCCACTATCGCTTTGTAGGGACTCTTGCGCGCGGCGAGGCAGGCGTTGACGGCGCGGAAATAGTCGATGGCGTTGGCGATGGACCCTGTCACGACCATGGCGCGCGCTTGGCCGCCGATCTTCCCCTTGGCGATCACCTGCTCGTGGAAGTGCGCGACCATGATGGCGGCTTTTTCTTTGATGGCGTATTCGTGGCGCTCCACGTACTTCTTGAGTTCCTTATGCACCTCGAAGGTCTCGACCTCCGGGTCGTCGTCCGTCTTCTTGATTAGGTTGTAGTAGCTTTGGTAGCGCGTGTACTGCGCCAGCACGTCGAGAATGAAGCCTTCTTGGATGGCCTGCTTCATGGTGTAGGAGTGGAAAGGCCGGCGCTTGACCTCGGCGGCGGCGTCCGCGACGACCCCGCCGAAGGTCTCCAGCGTCTTGTTCTTGGGCGTGGCCGTGAAGGCGAAGTAGCTGGCGTTGTCGAGCATCTTGCGCGCCGCGATGATGGCGTTGATCTTGGACTCGGTGCTCTCGTCGTCGTCATCGTCGTCCGCGTCGGCCAGCGCCATATTGACGCCCGCCGCGTTGCGCCCGCTCTGGCTGGAGTGGGCTTCGTCGATGATAATGGCAAAGGTGCGGTCGCGGTGCAGGTCGCCGATGTCGTCCAGGATGTAGGGAAACTTCTGCACCGTCGTAATGATGATCTTCTTGCCGTCCCGCAAAAACTCCTTGAGCTGGCCGGAGTGCTCGGCGTGGCCGACGATGGAGCCGACCTGGGAGAAGCCCTTGATGGTGTCGCGTATCTGCTTGTCCAGCAGCACGCGGTCGGTCACGACGACCACGGAGTCGAAGACCCTGGCCCCACCGTGCTCCAGCCCCACCAACTGGTGCGCCAGCCAGGCGATGGAGTTGGACTTGCCGCTGCCCGCCGAGTGCTGGATCAGGTAACGCCTGCCCGCGCCGTGGGCCGCGGCATCCTGGAGCAGACGGCGCACCACGTCGAGCTGGTGGTAGCGCGGGAAGATCAAAGACTCGTTCTTGCGGCCTGTCTTGTCATCTTTGGACACGATGTACTGGGCGTAGTTCTCCAAGATGTCGGTCACGCTCCGGGGTGAGAGCACCGTGTTCCAGAGGTAGTCCGTCTTTAGCCCGTGCGGGTTGGGCGGGTTGCCCGCGCCGTCGTCATAGCCTTTGTTGAAGGGCAGGAACCACGAGCCCCCGCCGGCAAGTCTGGTGCAGAACATGACCTGCCCGTCGTCCACGGCAAAATGGACGAGGCAGCGGTTGAACTGGAACAGCAGTTCGCGCGGGTCGCGGTCGAGCTTGTACTGCTGCACCGCGTCCGCGACCGTCTGCTTGGTCAGGCTGTTCTTTAGCTCGAAGGTGGCGACGGGCAGACCGTTGACGAAGATGGCCAGATCGAGCGCGCGGCGCGTCTCATTTTTGCTGTAGCGCAGCTGGCGCGTGACGCTGAAGATGTTGGCCTCCCAGTGCGCGGCGGCCGTCTGGTTGCCGGATGAGGGCGCGCCGTAGAAAAGCTGCACCTCGGCGGCGCCGTGCTTGACGCCGCGCCGCAGCACGTCGACGATGCCGCGCTTGGCGACCTCGCTCTGGACACGGTCGAGAAACTTGGCCCGGCCCGGCCCCACGACGCCGAGCGAGAGCAGGGCGAAGGCCTCGGGCTGCGTGGCCTCGATAAAGGCCAGCAGCTTGACGGGATCGAGCGCGTGGTCGCGGTCGTAGTCGGAGGCATGACCGAGCGCGTAGCGCCCGCCGTCCTCGTCGCCGTAGGCCGGACGCGGCGGCTCGCCCACGCCCCTGATCGGGGCGGTGATCCGCTCGTCGGTCAGGCCGGTCAGCGCCCGCACGATCAGAAGCTCCAGCCCCTTCTCGCTGACATCAGTGCTCACGCCGCGTCCCCCCGCATAGTGTCTCTAGCCTCGTCGTCGTTCTCCCTCCTGATACTCGTCGCCGTCTCCTTGCCATCAGAACATAGAAAGCAAGTCGGTTAGAGTGCGTCGAAGGGGCCTCCGTACTGGCGCGGACGGCGGCGCCGCGCCGAGCCATCTCGTCGGGAACGGCGCCGAAGCGAGCCTGAACAATCAGACGGAGCGCCTCCTGCGGCCTTTCGGGCGTGCTAGTGGCGATGCCGTCTGCCTTGATGGTGTCGATTCAGCGTTGGTTGAGTGGTCGCACCATCTCCCTGTCCTCCTGTATGGGGCGTCTGCCTGTTACAGGGGGAGATCGGAGAGAGAGTGCGCGGTGCTCAGGCGCTCCTTAGCGCGGTCGAGCACGGCGTCGTCGGTCGTGGCCTCCAGGCGCGCGGCCAGAGACTCCGGCAGCGCTCCAAAGCGTTGCTCGATGTCTTGCCGCAGCCAGGCCCGTTTGGCCCGTAGAAGGCCGCGCGCCTCGCCGATGGCGATTCCTTCCGCCTTGACATCGTCGATCCAGCGTCGATTGAGTTGTTGCACCATCTCCCTGTCCTCCTGGCTCCAGTCTACGCCCCAGTCAGCCTGGGCATCAAATTGGTAGGACGTTTCATGCTGGATCAAGGTCCAGAGCGCCACGAGCGCGTCCTCGTCCCACAAGCCCGTCCGCAACTCCCTACGCACCCCCGCGACTGCCTGGGAGAAGCGCGTCCTCCAGCCCTCCACGTTTGCCGCGTCCGGCAGCTGTATGGCGATGCTCAGCGCCTGTGCCAGCGGTGATCCGCCCGCGGCTCAGGCGGCCGGGTCGAGGGCGGGCAGGCTGATCTGGTAGTAGGTCAGCGCGTTGACGACCCGCCCGTCGTAGCGCTCCACGTAGGTGCGGTAGCCGTGGGCGGGCTTAGAGCGATAGAGCACCAGGGCGTAGGGCAGCACGGGCATCTTGAGGGTGCGTCGAAGCCCTACGTAGTAGTCCAACAGGCGCCAGCCCAGACTGTGCTTGCGTGTGCTCTGGATTTCGAGGTGGACGGCGATCAGGCGCGTCTGTCCGCTCTGTGTCTGGACCTGAGCGACGATGTCGGGGATACGCTTGTAGAAAGCGGGCAGGTGGTCGAAGACCTCGGCTCCGCGCGGGATGAGTGTGTCCAGGCGCAGGCTGGAGGCAGTGGCGGGGTCGAAGGTCTGGAGGAACTGGGCGAGGCCAACGGGCGGCCCCAGGATGCGCTTGTACGTCCCATCGTAGTCGAAGCGGTCTTCGCCTGAAGCGGCGTCTGGATCCGCCCTCTCCTCGTCGTCGATGCCCGCGTCGTCGGGCGGCGCGTCCTCCGGGCTATTCATACTCTGCTCTGCCTCGTCCTACTCCACAGACGCCTCTCCGACACCGCCTCGCACTTCTTGTAGGTGGAACGCGCTTAAAACGCATGCGCCCATGTGGCGTTCGCGCTCATACCTCATCCTCCCCTCCCTCGCCGTTCGCTAGGTCCCCGCCCGTCTCCGCGCCGTCCACCTCGTCGCCGTCCTCGATCGAGCCGCTCAGGTCCAGCGACACATCGTCGAGGTCCGGCAGGTCAAGCCTACGCACGTCAAGCTGCCCCGTCACCACGTCCGAAACAAGCCGCGTCCGATACTCGCGGAGCATCTCGATCTCGTGTTCGAGACGGGAAATAGCGACGCTGATCGAGCTAGTCTGTGACTTAATATGCAGAACTATCATTTCCTGCTCGTGTTTCGTGCTGGGTAGCGCGAGAAAATAGTTCCTGATCGTTGAGATATTCAGGTGGGGAGCCGTAGCCCCTGTCACGTCCTGGAGTGCCTGTCTGTAAGTGGACTGGCTATTTAGCAAGTTCATCACAAAGTCTGCACAGTAGTCTTCTGCGACCCTGAAGAGCATCATGCGCTGAGAAATGCAAAGCTTAACGTCGGCTGGCACGCAGGCAGCAATTCCGAACCTTTCGCCCTCCCGCGAATAGAGAATATCTCCTTCCGCTGGTTCTATCCGTTCTATCCAGCGCGAATAGTCCTCCAAGGTAATTTTCTTTGCCTTCGAGACATGCACAATCCCAGGAGAGATGTCAGCGGTGCGGATGGCGGGATAGATGCCAGAATCCAAGTAGTTTGGCGTTGCATGAAGGCAATCAACGATCCGGCTTGATACGAACTTAAGCCTTCGCACGTCCCAATGCTGCGGAATATCCCCAAGCCACTCGACCCCAGACGGCTTGAGCGGAACCGTCGGGTCCAGCCCGCGCGTGACGGCCTGCTGGATGATGGCCTGCTTCTGCTCGTTCAGCAGAGCGATCAGCGTGCGCTTGGCCTTGATGAGCTTGTTGGCGCGGTGGTCGAAATGGCGGATGAAGCGGACGATGACTTCTTGCTCAGCGGAAGATGGAACCGGAACAAACTCATCGGCAAAATCGCTATAACGAAAATCGGTTGAACGCTCTCGAATCCCCTTAGCTAGAGCGAGAAGATAACCAGTCTGCGACATCTCTCGGAGAATCAGAGCATAGTAATACGCACTGACCCCTGGCTTTGGCTGGCAGACGGCGTAGACAGGTGTCCCCTTGCCATCCGAATCTGAAACGCCAATAGCGCCTGCGAACGCATCCATTGCGTGGATAATCAGGTCGCCTTTGCGGATTCCTTGATATCCAATTTCTTTGATGGATTCGGTAAACCCAGAGACGCGACGGTTTTTTCTTAACGTGACAACCCCGTCGCGAAAGCAAGTCACAACATTATCCTGGGGTCGGACTGGCCGCTCCATCTTCTGAAACAGGGTTTTCGGACGAGTAACTTGCCAGTGGCTAGGGATAGACGCACGCCAGGACAATTCGCTCGACTGATAACTCGGGTAAGGTCTGAGTTCGCTCATGGTGTGCTGGAAACCTCCACCAGTACATCGCCGAGCAAACCTTCAGTCTGCTGTTCCAACGCCTCAATATCGCGGCGTATCTCGTCGAGCGTACGTAGGGGCTTGGGCTTGTAGAAGTAGCGCGTGAAGCTGATCTCGTAGCCGATCTGGGTTTTGTCGTCCTGCACCCAGGCGTCGGGGACGTGCGGCCAGACTTCGCGGGCGATGAACGCGGCCACTCCGCCTTCTTCCAGCAGCGGCACGTTCTCCGTGTCGCGCAGGTCGGCGTCCGGCTCGTACTCCACCACGCAGGGCTTGCCCTCGATGGTGGCCGCGAAAAAGCCGTGCAACCGGTTGGCCTCGACCTTGCCGCCCCTATGCACCTTGCGGATCACCGGCACGCCGTCGTCGTCCGGCGTGCGCGTCGCCCGTAGCTCCTTGATCTCTTTGGCCGTGTAGACGCGCTCCGGGTCGACGTCCTTGAACTTCAGGGGGCGCTCCACCGCGATCTTCCAGTAGCCGAACGCCGCGTTGGGAAAGAGCTTGGAGCGCTCCGTCCCCTCGAAGGCCAGGAAGTCGTCGACCACCCGCGTGATGTCGTCGGAGCCCAGTTCGCAGTTTTTCTTGCCCAGGTTCTTACGCAGCGGCTTGTAGAGCGCTGTCGCGTCGATCAACTGCACCTTGCCCTGGCGCTCCGGGGGCTTGCGGTTGGTGAGGACCCAGATGTAGGTGGCGATGCCGGTGTTGTAGAACATATTGAGCGGCAGCGCGACGATCGCCTCCAGCCAGTCGTTCTCGATGATCCAGCGGCGGATGTTGCTCTCGCCCTGTCCCGCGTCGCCGGTGAAAAGGGCGCTGCCGTTGTGGACCTCGGCGATGCGAGAGCCCAGCGCCGTGTCCGCCTTCATCTTGGTAAGCATGTTGACCAGGAACATCAACTGGCCGTCGCTGCTGCGCGTCACCAGGCTGAGGTCGGGGGCGCCGGTGTGCTCGACTATGAAGCGCGAGTCTTTGATCTCGCCCTTGCCGCCCAGGCGCTCCAGATCGGTCTTCCAGCTTTTGCCGTAGGGTGGGTTGGAGAGCATAAAGTCGAACTCGTCGCCCGCGAAGCCGTCGGACGACAGGGTCGAGCCGTAGATAAAATTGTCCGCCTCCTCGCCCTCGCCCTTAAGCAGCAGGTCGGCCTTGGTGATGGCGAAGGTCTCCGGCTGCACCTCCTGGCCGTAGAGGTGGACGGCGACCTGCTTGCCCTGCTCCGCGGCCAGCTGCTTGAGGCGCTCCTCGGCCACGGTCAGCATACCGCCGGTGCCGCACGCGCCGTCGTAGACCTTGTACGTGGCGTCCTTGATCTCCCCGGCGATGGGCCGCAAGATCAGTTCGGCCATCAGCTTGACCACGTCGCGCGGGGTGAAGTGTTCGCCCGCTTCTTCGTTGTTCTCCTCGTTGAAGCGCCGAATCAACTCCTCGAAGATCGTGCCCATGGCGTGGTTGTCCAGCCCCTCGTGTTTGACGCCGCCGTCGGCGCCATAGGTCGGTGCGGGCGAGAGGTTGACGCCAGGACTGAGGAACTTCTCGATCAGCGGGCCGAGGATGTCGGCCTCGCTCAGCGTCCTTATCTGGTTGCGGAACTTAAACTTATCGAGGATTTCCTGCACGTTGGGCGAGAAGCCGTCGAGGTATGCCTCGAAGTCCGCGCGCAGTTGCTGGGCCTTGGTGCGGGCGCCGAGGTCGCGCAGGGTAAAGGGAGAGATGTTGTAGAAAGCCTGACCGGCGACGCTGCGCAGCACGGCGTCCTGGTTGACGATGCCCTTCTCGTCGAGGCTCGTCTTCATCGCGAGGACGGCCTGCTTGGTCGGTTCGAGCACGGCGTCGAGCCGCCGGATCACCACCATGGGCAAGATCGCGTCGCGGTATTTGCCGCGCACGTAGTAGTCGCGCAGCACGTCGTCGGCGATGCCCCAGATAAAGTTGATGATCCAGCCGAGTTGCGGCTCCGCCATCTCTCAGCGCGTCCCTTCTATGCCCCGTCGCGCCGGCCGTCGCTGCGACGGGGCCGCGCCTCCTCATTAGCACGAGCATCGACCCTTATTATGCCGAATCCGCGCCTCGTCGTGCTGATCTCCGCGCCGCCCCGTACCGCTTGAACCGTTTGATCCTATACTCTTCGTGACCGTACCAAAGCGGAAACGTCGTCACTATGAACAGCGTCGCCCTCGATCACCTGTACCACTATAATCAGTGACAGGCGCCATGATGCCAACATTAGCGTGCTTATCTCTAAAGCCAAGTAGTAAGCGGCATACGATTGTGTGAACCCAGGCAGAACAAAGGGGCGCCAGGGAGACCAAACGCTTCTCGTAAACACAGCATCAGCCAAGGAGATCGCGTAGCGCCTCACTTGCCCATTGAGGTATCTGAGGACAGCGCTGGATCAGCCGCCCCTCTTCCCAAAGCAACACGTCGAATGGGTCCTGATCGCGCGAGTTATCGATCAGCTGGGCACGATTAGATCTTTCCGCGGCCTGACGCAGGTGGCGTAGACTCCGCTCATAGCGGCGACGCACATCGACTTCGGGCACGTCATGTCCCCCCCGGCTGACCCTCTCTTCAATACGCCCAAGAACCGTTTCGACGCGATCAACGCCGATGTAGATAAGAGAGATGCTATAGCCCGCCTGACGCGCTCGGTTCATGAGGCGCAGAACCCTTTTCCCCGCGAGCGTTGTTTCGATAGCGAAACTGCTGCCGCGCGCGAGGTAGTCATTCTCACGCTGGATCATCAGACGCCCCGCTGTCGGAGCGACGAGTTCGGGCGCGTCTGGACGTAGCCCTCGCGCGATCGCATCGGCGTCGAGCACCGGAATCGTTCCCCGTGCATGAAGTGACTCCGTGAGTGTGCTCTTTCCGCTGCCATTTGGGCCAGCGATGACGGTGAGCGTCCGCGGGCCAGGCGAGGTCACGAGGCGATGTCGCGCACGATCTGACGGGTTCCGTCAGCGGCATACCGGTATTCGACGCGCCGACCATCAGGCAGCCGCATATAGAGCACACCGGTCTCCTGCCCAAGACCACAGCCATAGACAGGGCGCCCCTCTGCTAGATGGGTCGCGATCTCCTGGCGCACTTGAGATTGAAAGCGGTGCAGCAGGTCATTGCCCACGGACAGATCGACGAGAGGAAGATCAGACTCTCCTTGTAGATCACCATCGTGCATGTAAGCCTCCTTTATAGCAAAGTGTAACAAGAAGAGCTGGAACGATCTGTTCCGTAAGATCAACCGGGAATCGGGGACGGCCGGCTTGACGTTGCTCCACCGGCGCCGGACACTGTAGCCGGTATCAAGACGCCGCGACGACTGCTCAAGAGGTGCGAGGCGATGGGAGCCTCGACATATTTGATGCACGTTTTTCGCGTCGATAATGAAGGAGAAGGCATGGACGACCAGGCGATGCGCGCGCGGATCGAGGGATTGATCCGCAACGTTCCCGATTTCCCGCAGCCCGGCATTCAGTTCAAGGACATCACACCGGTGCTGCAAGATCCCCAGGGGCTGCGCGCGGCCATCGACGCCGTTGCCGAACCTCTAAAGGGCAAGGAGATCGACGCCATCGTCGGCCTGGAGTCGCGCGGCTTTCTGTTCGGCGCCCCGATCGCCTACAACATGAGCCTGGGCTTCGTCATCATCCGCAAGCCTGGCAAACTGCCCGCCGACACGATCGACGTCAAGTACGAACTGGAGTACGGTTCCAACGTCCTGGAGATGCACCGCGACTCCATTACGCCTGGCCAGCGCGTGGTCATCGTAGACGACCTCCTGGCCACGGGAGGCACGGCGCGGGGAGCCGCGACGCTGGTCGAACAGCTTGGCGGCGTCGTCGTCGGGTTCAGCTTCTTGATCGAGCTTGAGTTCCTCCAAGGCCGTGAGAAACTGGCTGGCTACGACATCCACTCGATCATCCGCTACTAACACACGTCGTCCCGACCAACGTTGTGAAGAGGATGGCCGCTCGATGTCGATACGGCCGTTCTAGCGCATGCGGTAGGTGATGCGCCCGCGCGTCAGGTCGTAGGGGGAGAGTTCGACGCGCACGATATCGCCGAGCACCACGCGGATGTAGCGCTGGCGCATTTTGCCGGCAAGATGCGCCAGCACCTGGTGGCCGTTCTCCAACTCGACGCGGAAGGTCGTGTTGGGCAGCGCCTCGATGACGGTTCCTTCAAGCTCGATCACATCGTCGCGCTTGCTTTCCCGACGGTTGCTTGGATTGCTCGTATTGGTCATTCTCACCTCAGTGTTAAAGCCGTCGGGGCGTAAAAAGGCCACGACCGACAGCAGTCGTCTTCTCGTAAAGGGAATAGTCCTTACATAAAGTATAGCACTGGCCGTCCCCCTCCACGTCGCGTCGTAGGACAGGGCTCGTGAAAAGTCGTCCGGGGAGCGCGGGCGCTCACGGCGCTGCCCGCCCGTCCCTGACGGGACGCGGGGTCGGGCCAGAGGCCCGCGCTCCCTGGGCGCTCGTCTTTCCTCCCCTCGTCCTGACTTTTCACGAACCCTG
>JAABUX010002421.1_pt1 | contig 26555 bp, 14 predicted proteins | sample 5561851 | NCBI WGS metagenome assembly JAABUX01 (sample SAMN10711883, study PRJNA513361) | rock metagenome | isolation source: Antarctica rocks | place: Antarctica: Victoria Land, Richard Nunatak red sandstone | collected 2016-01-03 | reverse complement strand
GTAGACGCCGCGCGGCGGTTTGGGAATAGCCTATCGGTCATGGACCGAGTAGTTAGCAGTTAGTAGTTAGCTCATGGCTGAGTGGCAAAGTCAGCGAGAGCTTGCAGTCGTCAACGCACGGATTCGCGACTACTAAGGGTCCGTCAAAGGATAAACGTCCCAATTCTTCGCCGAATCCGCACTTGAAACGGGCGGGGAATTGATACCTTTATTGCCTGGCGGCCCCTAATTACTAATTACTAATTACTAATTACTAATTACTAATTACTAATTACTAATTACTATTTACTATTCTTGCGCTCTTGCACCGCCGCCACCAATTCTTCCAGCTGCGTGATGGTGAACGGTTTGGAGAGCACGCCGATGCTCCTATCGGCGAACAGGCCGCTCTGTGAGGGGGTGACGACCGACGCGGTGCAAAGCACGGCGGGGATATCTCTGGTGCGCGGATCGTCCTTCAACAACGCGAGCAGGCTCAATCCGTCGGGGTCCGGCATCATGATGTCGAGCAGCACCAGGTCGGGCTGGGTGGCGGCAATAGCTTCCCGCGCGTGTTTGGAGTTGGTGGTACCGGACGCTTCGACGCCGATCTCAGCGAAGAGGAGCATCAGCAACTCGACGATCGCGCGCTGGTCGTCGACGACGTACGCTTTGATGGTCACCGTGACGACCCTCCCCTGTCCGCTGCATCGGCGGCGCTAACGGCGCCAAGATCCCCGGCGTCGTTGGGCGTGTTAATGGGGCGCTCGGGGCGCTCGGGGCGCTCGGCTTCCCAGATGTCGAGCATTGCGTAGAGCGACTCATCGAGGGCCATGTCCAGCCGCCGCAACAGGTCCCACAGGTCGTCGAGCGGCGGAGCTTCGGCGACGGCCACGGGGTAGATTGCATGCCAGACCTCGCGCCGTAGCGCCGCGACCTCGCGGGCCAGCGTCCCCGCGCCCAGGCCCTGGGCGCGGCGCAGGCGGGCGTGGTCATGCGTCGCGTCGACACGGACGCCGACGGTGACGGCCGCGGCGGCGCGAGAGGTCGATTGCAGCTCCAGCGCGCCGATGACGAGGTCGAGTAAGGCGCCGCCGTAGCCTTGCAACTCGGCCAGGGTCAGGCCAGGGCGTTGCCGGAACTCTTCCAGGGCCGTGAGGCGCTGTACCCAGGTCAACAGCACGCGGGCGCGAGAGTGGCGCAGCGCGGCGGCGGCGCGCTGTAGGAGCGGTAGGGGCGTCAAGGCGGCCGGCGGCGCGGAGTGCGCGCCCTGTCGCGCCGTGGCCGCCACCGCCGTATAGAGCGCGTCGATGTCGAAGGGCATGCCCAGGCCAGCGGAGACGCGCAGGCTCTTGTCATGCAGCGCCCGGTCGACCAGCGCCGCCGAGTCCGACGTCACAACCGCCCCGACCCCCTCGGTCAGCGGGTCTTTCCGTAGGCGGCGGAGCAATGCCCATGGCGCTTCATCGCCCGGCAACAAGTCGAGCAGGATGACGTCGGGCGCGTGGCTACGGAGCCGTTCCAGGGGCAACGCGGCATAACTGTAGCCTTCCGTCCGATAGCCCTCGGCCTCGAGCAGAATGCGGTTGAGCTCGAGCACGTCGTGGCGATCGTCCACCACGAACACGACAGCGGGCACGATGGTATCCTTATCAATCACCCTGTCGACTCTGCCGTAGCCATCAGGAAGCCGGCGCCGCTACAGGAGCGCCGAGACGGCCATCGATGCCGTGGCTGCCATGACCATGCGCCGCGACTGCCGGCCGCGCTTTTCCCGCAGCCCCTGGCGGGCCAGTTCGATGAACCCGGCCTCGATGGCCGACTCGGCGCCGCAGTTGAGCGAGGCGATGCGGTTCGTGATCCCATCCAGACAGCGTCCCGTCCGCGGGTCATAGACGCCTTCCCGCGCGGCGTTGTTCCCGTCGAGCCAGGACGCGCACCGCAGCGCCAGATCGCGGTAGGCGGATTTGTGGGTGGCCCGGTATAGCTCCTCCAGGCCCAGCGCCAGCGTCGAGACATCGTAGGAGCACTGGTGCTCCTGCTGCGTCGGGTAGACGTGGTAAAACCCGCCGGCGACCACGGGTTCAATGAGGGTATGCGCCGTCTGCTCGCAGGCGGCCGTGTAGTCGATGCGCGAGAAAAGGCGCGCCGCCCGCGCCACCGCCTGCAGTTGATGGTAGCCCCACATGGCGGTCGCCTCGCGGTCGGCGTCGTCGCGGAAGTAGCCCTGGCCCCCTGGACCGGACGCGCTGGCGACGATAGCGTCGCATAGGGCGCAGATACGCCGCCCTAGCCCGTCGTCCGGCTGGCGTTGGTACATCTCCATCAGCGCGAGGGCATAGACCGCCTTGATTTTGAGGTCGCGCGTCGGCGCCAATTGCCCGCGTTGGAAAGCGTGCAGATAGTCCGCATCGCCTGTGATCCGCCAGGCCGAGGCCAGCGCCCACATTGCGCGCGCCGTCCACCAGCGCCCGCCCACGTATGAGGTACGTCCCGGCAAATTCTTGGCGCCGTGCTCATCGGAGATGAAGTTGACGAAGCGGCCGTCGGGTTGCTGCATGTAGGTCACGAAGCTCAGCCAGTCGTGGGCCAGGCGGAGCGCCGCGGGCGAGCCCTGCCGTTCGTAGACCTGCAAGGCCAGGATCGCGGCGCGCGCGGTGTCGTCGATGCAGGCGATACCCTCGAACCCGCTTTCCCTGGCCGTGATGAACTCGAGGAACGGTTCCGGGCCGGACCCACGCGGTATGGCGTAGATATTGACGTACGAGATGCGTCGGCCATCATGGATGAACGAGCGTGTCATACGCTGCAGGTGTCGGAGGACACCTGGCGTCCGCTCCCGCGCCGCGGCCGGACGCGTCGTTATCGTCGTGGCTGTTGGTTGTTTTGGGTGGTGATGCATAGTCGTCATGGGGAACGCTGCCCCAACCCTCCTCAATCCCAGGCCCCTGTCAGTTCCGGTTCCGTCGCGCGCGTGAACCGTGCTCATATCTTACAACGAACGGTCAAATCACGGCGCCAATCAGGCAAGATATGCAAGATTCGGGCCTACTCATACAACGCACCTATGTGCAGTATCGCATATTGCAGCGCATTATCCAGGATTCCGTCCTCAATCTATAACAAAATGCTATGGGAATATACTTGACCAGGTATGCATTCGCGCGCTACCATGAGGTGAAACGAGGACGCGAAGACGATCTTCACTTGTGTCCGGCACGGCTGGCGGGGCTGACGAGGCGCTAGTCCTTCCACCAGAGGGCTGAGCGCCGAGGCGGGTGGAGACGGGAGACACGGGAGACAGGTGATGCAAACAACGATGGATCGCGTGACGGTAGGCTTACCCGAGGATCGTGAGACCTTGCTCGCGCTGTATCGCATGATGGTGCTGGTCCGGCAGTTCGAGGAGAAAGCCGAGGAAATGTACACGCGGGCCAAGATCGGCGGGTACTGCCACCTCAACATCGGCGAGGAGGCGACCGTGGCCGGCGCCATCTCCGCCCTGCGCGACGACGACTACTTGTTCGCCAGCTATCGCGACCACGGCATCGCGCTCGCGCGCGGCTCCGACCCCGGCGCGGTGATGGCGGAGCTGTTCGGTAAGCAAGACGGCGTGGCTCACGGACGCGGCGGGTCGATGCACCTGCTCGACATCCCGCGGCGCTTCATGGGCGGGTACGGCATCGTCGCCGGCCAGTTGCCGCTGGCCGTGGGTACCGCCCTGGCCAGCGACTACCACGGCCGCGACGAGGTGACGATGTGCCTCTTGGGTGACGGGGCGGTCAACATGGGCGCGTTCCACGAGTCGCTCAACCTGGCCGCCGTGTGGCGCCTGCCCGTGGTCTTCGTGGTCGTCAACAACCAATATGGCATGGGCACGGCGGTCACGCAGTCTTCCGCCGAGCCGGAGGTCTACAAGCGCGCCGCCGCCTACCGCATGCGGGGCGAACGCGTGGACGGCATGGACGTCCTGGCCGTGCGCGAGGCCACGTCGCGCCTGCTCACCGTGGCCCGCGACGAGCGCGTGCCCGGCCTGCTCGAGGCGGTGACGTACCGCTTCCGCGGCCACTCTGTCGCCGACGCGGGCAAGCTCTACCGCACGCGCGAGGAGATCGCCTCGTGGCAGGAGCGCGATCCCATCACCTCCTTCGCGCGCGTCCTGGCGGAGCGCGGCGTCATGGACGCCGAGGAGCCGGCCCGCATCGACGCCGAGGTCGCGCGGACGGTGCGGGAGGCAGTCGACTTTGCCGACGCCAGCCCCGACCCGGACCCGGCGGCCCTGTATCAATCCATCTACGGCGACGCGGCGCCTGAGCAGTTCGCGCGCATGGCCCCCGGCGGCCCCTTCGGCGAGATTCTACCAACCAAGTGACTAGTGGTTAGTGGTAAGTGGCTAGTGGTTAGTGGCTAGAAAGGTCTAGCCACTAACCACTAGCCACTTACCACTAGGAGAAAACACGTTGGCCATCATCACCTACCGCGAGGCGCTGAACGCGGCGCTGCGCGAGGAAATGCAGCGCGACGAGACGGTCTTCCTGATGGGCGAGGAGATCGGCGTTTTCGAGGGGTCGTACAAAGTGACGCGCGGCCTGATTCAGGAGTTTGGCGCCAAGCGCGTGCGCGAGACGCCTATCTCCGAGGAAGGCTTCATCGGCGCCGGCATCGGCGCCGCCATGCTGGGGCTGCGTCCGGTCGTGGAGATCATGACGGTCAACTTCATCCTGGTGGCCATGGACCAGATCGTCAACAACGCCGCCAAGATCCGCTACATGTTCGGCGGCGAGGCAACCGTGCCCATGGTCATCCGCACGCCGGGCGGCGCGGGGGCGCAGCTCACGGCGCAGCACTCGCAGAGCCTCGAGGTCTGGTTTGCCAGTGTCCCCGGCCTCAAAGTGGTGGCCCCGGCTACGCCCTACGACGCCAAGGGGCTGCTCAAGTCCGCCATCCGCGACGAGGACCCGGTGCTCTTCATGGAAACGCTGGCCATCTACAACACGAGGGGCGAGGTGCCCGATGGTGACTACACCGTGCCCATCGGGCGCGCGGTGGTGCGCCGCGAGGGGACCGACCTGACCATGATCAGCCACTCCTTCATGGGCCTGCGCTGCCTCGAGGCGGCGGAGCGGCTGGCCGAGGAGGGTATCAGCGTCGAGGTGGTCGACCTGCGCAGCCTGCGCCCATTGGATATGGAGACGGTCGTGGCTTCGGTCACCAAGACAAGCCGCGCACTCTGCGTCGAAGAGGGCTGGCCTAGCTTCGGCATCACGGCTGAGCTGACCGCGCGCATCCAGAAAGCCTGCTTCGACAGTCTCGACGCCCCCGTCGAGCGCGTCGGCGGCGGCGAGGTGCCCATGCCCTACGCCAAGCCGCTGGAGCGGTCCGTCATCCCCAGCACCGACAAGATCTACGCGGCCGCCAAAGCAGTGTTGCGCGAGAGCGGCCGCTGACGAGTGGCTAGTGATTAGTGGCTAGTGACGAGTGAGGAGATGCACGGCGGATACAACCGCATTGGCCACACCCGCCCGTCGTCCTACCTCACTAGCCACTAACCACTAACCACTAGTCACTAACCACTGGAGAGAACGATGCCTGAAGAAATTGTGATGCCACGCCTGAGCGACACCATGGAAGAGGGCACGATCTCCCAGTGGCTCAAGCGCGAAGGTGAGACCGTGCATAAGGGCGACGCCATCCTGGAGGTCGAGACCGACAAGGCCAACATGGAGTTGCAGGCCTACAGCGACGGCGTGATCCACCAGATCATCCATGGCGACGGCGATACGGTGACCATCGGATCGGTCATCGGCCTCCTGGCCAAACCCGGCGAACAGCTTACCCCGGCTACGTCGCCTGGCGCTGGCGCGCGGGGAGCTGCCGCTCAGACCTCGTCGGCGAGCGACGCTCCGCGGACAGCCGCATCGCCAGGCGACGACGAAGGCGAACGAGCCGCCGGGGACATCATGGCGGCAACGCCGAACGATGGCGAGCTACCGGCGCTGGCCACCGTTGCCGCGCGCACGGGCAGCTCCACGTCATCGGCCCTTACGGCGCCCGCGCCGGTCGGCGTCATGGGGGGCAATGGCGGAGGCCGCGTGCGGGCTACGCCCCTGGCGCGGAACATAGCGCGCGAACACGCCATCGATCTGGCGCCGTTCAATGGGCGGGGCAGCGGACCGGGCGGCCGTATCGTCAAAGATGATATCGAGCGCATCCTGGCGCGCCAAGGCCAGGGGCAGGAGCAAGGCACGACGGCCGCGCGGGTCGCGAACGGCGCCGCCGAAACAGTCGCGCCGCCGCCGCCCTCGCCGCCGCCTGCCGCCGCCGCCAGCGCCACCCCGGCGTCCACGCCGTCGTCCGTTGGGGATGATACGGTGGAGTTGCGCGCGCCCAATCGCATCCAGACGGTGATGGCGCGTAGGCTGACCGAGAGCAAGACGACCGTCCCGCACTTCTACGTCACCGGCGAGATCGACATGAGCGCTGCCGCGGGCCTGCGCAAGCAACTCCAGGAAACGTTTGGTCCCGAGGGCAAGGTCAGCTACAACGACCTCGTCGTGCGCGCCTGCGCCCTGATCCTGCGCGCCATGCCCGAGGTCAACACCTCGTGGCGCGACGGTCAATTCGCCGCGCATAGCCGGGTCAACGTGGGCATCGCCGTCAGCCTGCCCGATGGGCTGGTCGTCCCGGTGATCCACGACGCTGACCGCAAGGGTCTGCGCGAGATCTCGACCGAAACGCGCTCTCTGGCCGAAAAGGCGCGCGCTGGAAAGCTTGCACCGACTGATATGGCTGGCGGCACCTTCACCATCAGCAATCTGGGCATGTACGACGCCGTCGAGCAGTTCCAGGCCATCATCAACCCGCCGGAGAGCGCCATCCTGGCGGTAGGGGCCATTCAGGATAAGCCCGCCGTGGTCGACGGTCAGGTGGTCGTGCGGCCCCTGATGCGCGTCAGCCTCTCTGTCGACCACCGCGTCATCCCCGGCGTGCCTGCCGCGCAGTTCCTGCAGGGCATCAAGCGGCTGCTGCAGGAGCCGCTGCGGCTGGGGTTCTAAAGCAGATGACGCCTATCCTAACGCCATGAGGCCGTCATGCGCTATTGCCCGTACTCGCTGAGGAGGCGGCTGACCTGGGGACGGCGCAGCTTGAGCAGGGCCTGCGCCTCGATCTGGCGCACCCGTTCGCGCGTGATGCCCATTTTCTCGCCGATCTTCTCCAGTGGGTAGACGTGCCCGTTGCCCAGCCCGAAACGTAGCTGCAACACCAACTGTTCGCGCGTGGTCAGAGTTTCCTGGAGCACGCGGTGCGTCGCGTCCTTGAGGATGCGCTCGTAGGCGCGCTCATCCGGCGCCTTGGCGCTCTCGTCGACGATGAAGTCGCCCAGTTCGCCCTCCTCCTCCTCGCCAACGGGCGTCTCTAGCGAGATGGGAGCGCGCGTGGCTTTGAGGGCCTGCCGCACCTCGTGTATGCCCGCGCCCAGCGCGGCTGCCAACTCCTCCTCGGTCGGCTCACGGCCCAACTCATTGGTCAGTTGCTGGGTCACGCCGTACATTTTGCTGAGCGCCTCGCCCATGTGGACGGGCAGGCGGATGATGCGGCTCTTGTCGGCGATGGCGCGCGTGATGGCTTGCCGAATCCACCACACCGCGTAGGTCGAGAACTTATAGCCACGACGCCAGTCGTACTTCTGCACCGCGCGCATCAGGCCGATATTGCCCTCCTGCACCAGGTCGAGCAAGCTCATGCCGCGCCCCAAATACTTCTTGGCCACACTGACGACCAACCGCAGGTTGGCCAGCACAAACTCCTGGATCGCGGACCCGTCACCGGCCTCGACGCGCTTGGCCAACTCGACCTCCTGGGCCGTGGTCAGCAGGGGGACATTGCCGATCTCGCGCAGGTAGGTCTGCACCAGGTCGGTATCGCCCGCCTCGGTCTCCAGGGCATCAAGCGCGGCCACCAACTCGTCGTCGGCCTCGTGTTGCCGCGCCTCCCGTTCGTTCTGAACCACCTCAATGTTCGCGTCGAGGAGCGTATCGGCGATCGCCTCCACGTCGGCCGGCGCCAGGCTGTCGCGCTGGGCCAGCGACTCCAGGTCCCCACGGTGCACGTAGCCCTTCTCGCGTCCCTGGGCGATGAAGCCGGCGACGCTCACTCCGGGCGCCGCCGACTGTCCATGAGGTTTGTCGTTCACCGGTCTACCCCCTACCTCAACCTGTGAGGTTTGTTGCTCTGTGACCACCCATGCCATATAGTCCCTGATGGCTATCGGCCCCATTATTCGGTTGGCGGCCGCCTGGTTCGCGGTACGAATGCGCGGCATATCCGGCTGTCGAGCTATGCCTATGCTACCACGATCAGCCGCACAATATATGCCACAGGCATCTAGCCATAGCGACTCAAACCCACCGCGGCTAGTTAGGTGACACTTTGTCGCCGGGATCGCCCATCTCGCCCATGCGGCGAAGGATGGCCAACTCCCGCCGCAACACCAGTAATTCGGCGTAGAGGCGATGCTCGACCCCCGGCACCTCGAGCAATTTTTGGCGCTCCGCGGGTTGTAAGACGTGTTCTAACAGGCCGGCAACTTTATAGGACAGCGTGACCGGCTCGTCGGGCAAGCGGATGTGCGTCATCTGTTCGCGACTGAGAGTTAGCAGGGCAGTGACGTACTGCCGGCTCACGTGCTGTACCGCGTCGAACAGTTCCCGCAAGTGCTCGCTGGGGATATAGTCGTCGGAGAGTAGCTGCACATCGCCGGTCAGGTAGGGCTGGTCATGGTACAACCGGGTCACGCGGAAGCGTTGCCGTCCCGTCGTGCTGATGTTGCTGCGGCCATCATCGAGCGGCGCCACATCGGTGACCTCTGCCACCGTCCCCACCTCGACGGTCCAGGCAGCCGGGCTGATGTCTGGGCGGCCATCGTGGATCAAGACCACGCCGAAGCGCTGGTCGCCCGCGAGCACCCGGCGCAACATGATCTGGTAGCGCGGCTCGAAGATATGGAGCGGCAGCACCGTCCCCGGTATGAGTACGGTATTGAGTGGAAATAGAGGCAATCGTTCCGTCTTCATAACCTTCTCCCTCACCGGAACGCTGGGTGAGTATAGCACGAAACGGCGGAGCCATAGACGTGGCACAGGTCATGCACCGCCCGGTTCGAGGGCACTGTCCCGACGCATTAGTGTACCGTCATCGCGCCCCGGACCACGAACGCAGTGGGCAGTGGGCAGTGGGCAGTGGGCAGTGGGCAGTGGGCAGTGGGCAGTGGGCAGTGGGCAGTGGGCAGTGGGCAGTGGGCAGTGGGCAGTGGGCAGTGGGCAGTAGTAAGACGCGGGTCGGACTGGGAGCGCGGGCGGCCCGCCCGCTTGGTCCCGCTTGGTCCCGCTTGGTCCCGCCCGCAAGATGCAGTGGTGGGCCGGACGTGTGGACGGCCCACAGACAGACGGATCGGCAGCCCGCTCCGGACGACATCTTTCAAGGTCGGGCCGCTGTGCACCGCTCTATAGACACATGATGGGAATAATGAGGAGAAACGATGAGCGACGCTAACAACGACAGCAGCAGCACGGCCGCCAAGCGCGACGAGGCGTACACCGAGACGGAGACGGACGGTGAGCCGGGTCTCAGCGGCGGTGAGTACCCTGGGTCCGAAGACGAATTGACCACGAAAGCGGACGCCCTGCTTCCAGAGGGCGAGTCGACCACCTTTGGCGGCGCTCTCGGTGACTACGGCCCCGCGGGGACCATGGGCACGATCGACGAAGCGAGCCGTTAGCAATTAGCTATTAGCCGTTCGTCGCTTGCAAACGTCGCCCGCGGCCAGCCAAAGGCTAATAGCTACCTACCACGCCCCGTCCTACTCCCCGGTATCCCCTCCCGACACTCCCGCTGGCGCTTGCTCGGGCGCACCTGGTTTTGAGCTACCGCCAGCGTGAGCCCTGGTCTCGCGCGAGGACGCGCCGCCGTAGGCGCCGGTATAGAAACTGAAGAAATTATCGATCATCCCCCGGTACGCGTCGAGCATCGAACCCCATGTATCAAGCCAGGCGCGCCCGGCATCGGTGATCGAATAGACACGGCGGGCCGGACCGGTCGGACCGGGTTCCCACGCCGAGAGGAGCAGGCCATCCTTCTCGAGCTGGCGCAGAGTGCGATAGAGCGTGCTCATGTCGGGTCCGGTGTATTTGAGCGTCTTCTTCAAGTAATCTTCGATGACGTACCCATGGGCGCGCTGTATTGAAACGGCCAGCAGCACATAGGGCACGAGCATGTCCCGCGGCGACCAGCGCGGAACAGCATGTCCGTTCGCGCCGTCCGCGGTTGAATCGGGTGTTGGACGACGGCGCGGCATCGATACCTCCTGTTGTGTTAACAAGCCCATCACTATTTGTATAATGCATATAGATGATTGACGCAAATACTCAAATGAACCTTGCAGGTGTCAGGATAGATGTCCTGAAGCGCTGACGTGGGCCAGGTACAGTAACACGTCGGACAGTAACAGGTACAGGACAACAGGACAGGAGTGAGAATTGTATATGGCGCCGCAGCGGTGGAGTTGCTATAGTGCTAAAGGTCTCGGATCGCGGGAATCGGCGATCGACGTAGAATACATACATTTAGGATAGAGACAGGGTGACGAGCAAGCCTCCGACCGCGCCACGGCACGGCACGCAACCCATTGCAAGGGACAACGCCCGTCGCGCGCGCGCCGCGATCATCGCGGCGCTTGGGCTACTGCTGGCGCTCGGAGTGCTGCTCCACGGCGCCGGCGTCACGCGCGCCGCGCGCGCGACCTCGCTGACCTCCTACCACGAGACGCTCCCAGGCCTCACGTCAACCAACACCGCGACGCCCGACGTCACGCCAACCGCGACCCCGACCTACCGTCCCACCGACAGCGCGACGGTCACCCCGACGCCGACCGCGACCCCTACCCAGACCAGCACGCCGACCAGGACGGCTACCCCAACCGCGACCGCCACGCCGACGAACACCGCGACCGCTACCCCGTCGCCCACGGCAACCTTGCGCCCGATCACCCTGCCCCCGCCCGTCGTGCACCGCACCAACGGCTATCAGGTCGGCGCCTACTACTTCAGTGGCTGGACGCATGCTCCCAACGACAATCTGACCCCTTTGCTGCTCAATAGCCCTCTGCGCGCGCGTGAGCCGCTGATCGGCTGGTACGACGACTCGCAGCGCACGGTAGATCAGAGTATCGACCAGGCCGTCGCCGCGGGCGTCAACTTCTTCGCCTTCGACTGGTACGACACCACCCTCTCACGCTACCGCACCGACCGGTCGCTCAACGAAGGGCTGCTGTATTACCTGCATTCGGCCGAGCGGGGGCGCCTGAACTTTTGCCTCAACTTTATCGACCAGGAGCCGTTCCTCCCCAAGGCGTCCAAGTGGCCCTGGCTGGTCGGCGTCTGGATCCGCTACTTCAAGCAGCCCGACTACGTGCGGGTCAACGGCAAGCCACTGCTAATCATCTTCAGTCCCGAGCACATGCGCGACATCTTCAGCAACTCGCGCAACATCCATCGGGCGCTGGACTACCTGCGCGCCCGCGCGCGCGCGGCGGGCCTACCCGGCGTGACCGTAGCGGTCAGCGCCTCGCTGCACCCGCGCTACAATCCGACCCGCATCCCGCAGTTGCGCGGTGAAGGCTACGACGTGCTGACCGGCTACAACTACCACGCCTTCGGCGGTGAGCAATACCGCCGCCCCGCCCCCTACGACCGCCTGGTGGCAGAGAACCTCGGGGTCTGGGACCGCGTCCTCAAGTATGGTGAGCCGTACATCCCCGTCGTCACGTCGGGCTGGGACCAACGCTACAGCTACCGCGAACAGTCCCGCGCCATTATCTACGATGGCCGCACCGCGCACGCGTTCGGCTGCTACGTCGCCGCGGCGCGCCACTGGGTCGATACGCACCCGCGCAACACGGTCAAAGAGAAAATGATCATGATCTTCGCCTGGAACGAGAGCGGCGAGGGCGGGGCCATCATCCCTAACCGCGCCGACCGCTACACCTACACGACCGCGCTCACCGGGGCCATGAATGCTCCAACGGCGCCGAGGTGTCAGTAGGCAGTAGGCAGTAGGCAGTTGCTCTATCATGAAGTGTACGCGGTACGTCAACGTCCATCATACTCAGCAGGGTCTGCACATGTTCCAGATGATGCGCCGCCAGCGTCCGTCGTACCCCACCCGACCGCAGTCGGCCCGTCGTTTGCCATGCGACCGCAGTCGCAGGCCAGGCCAATAATTTGTAGACCCTGCATACGTTATAGAGGAGAAAGCTTGCTATGACACTTGATGGCTCACCCGACGAGGCCACCACCACCTATGCCCGTATCGCGGCGCTCGGCTTTGTGGCCGGCCTGCGCTCGATGATGCCCTTTGCCATCCTGTCTCGCGCCTACGAGACCGACGGGGCCGCGTACGATGCGCTGCCTTCGCCGTTGCGCCTGCTGGACAGCGGGGCCACGCGCGGTCTCACGGCCGTCGCCGCGGCTGGCGAGGTCGTGGGCGACAAGCTGCCCATGGTCCCGAGTAGGCTGCAGCCGGGTCCGCTGGGCGGCCGCGTGATCGTCGGCGCCCTGGCCGGCGCGACCCTCTCGCACCGCACGCCGGTGGCCCTTGCTGTCGGAGCCATGTTGGGCGCGGCGACGGCTGGAGCCGGCTCAGCGGCGGGGTACTATGCCCGCAAGGCGCTGGGCGAAGCGACGGGCGTACCCGACCTTGTGTGGGCAGTACTGGAGGATGGCGTCGCGCTCGGTTTAGGCATCCTCTCGGTGCGCGGCTTTGTGCCGTCGGAACGCGCTTGAGGAACTCTACCCCCATGTACGGGGTCTGTTGCCGTCGACAAAGAATGGCGCTCCATACGCACAGGGCCGCGATGAGGATGTCCTCATCGCGGCCCTGTCACGTTGTGTCGGTGGGGGATAGCCGGCCCCGGTGAACCTATCGTATCAGGGCCGGCTATCCTTGATGAACTAAGCCTACGTGGGCAAGCCTTGCGTAGAGCGCAAGGTGCTGTGGTCGGGGGCGAACACGGTCTGCTCGACCACGATGCCCTGCCCGTCCAGCGTCCGTACCACCTCGCCGCGCTGGCTGGTCAGGCCGGGGAGTCGGCGCCCCACCTCAAACGTGCCACGCTCATGCGCGGCCAGCGTCACGGTGGTACTAGTAGTGTGGCCGTTGCTCTGGTACACGATGATACGCGCCCGCGTGCTCCGGCCGTTGGGGTTGAAGAGCAACAGGAACTCGCTCTTGCCCGCCGTGTCCCCGCCGGGGAAGATCCAGAACGGGCTGATGCCGATGCGCCCGAACACGTCGCTGCCCGGGATGCCCGGCGCGTTGGGCGAGCCGAAGTACTCCGGCCGCTCCACCACGACGGGTCGGTCAGCCGTCACGATGCTGGCGATACCCTCCACGCCCCGTAGGCGCGGGTCGTCGTTCAGCCGCAGCGTCGTCCGCCGCAGGCCGGCCACGCTAAAGGGCGTGCTGGCCAGCCGGTGGCCCTGGCTGTCGTAGAAGGTGGCCGTGACGTGGGCGCGGGCCGTGCCAGGGTTGAGCACCGTCAGGTAGGTCTCGAAGCGGTTGACCGTTGTGCCCTCGGCGAACAGCCAGGTCTGGGCCGGACGCGTCTGTCCGAGGCGCGTGGTCAGCCCGTAGCCATTGCCCGCGGCGTCGCTACTGAAGGTCAGCGTCCGCTCCACCACGATGCCGCGGCTGGAGGTGGTTACGATGCTCAGCGGCCGGCCTGACGCCAGCGCGTTGATGTCCACCACCCGCTCGCTGTGCGCCCCCACCGTCAGCGTCACCGTCTCGCGGCGGCCACGGCCCCCCGAGGGCAGCAGCAGCAGCGAGACGCGCGCGGCGTGGCTCGGATCGGGATTGAGGATGGCCACCGTCTCGTGGAAGGTCAGGGCGGTGTAGCCCTCGGCCAGGTACCACGTGCGCGCCAGGGTCGGGCTGCCGACGAGGGTGTCGTCGTCGCGCCCAACGCGGGTGAGCACCAGGCCGGGCACGACGGTGCGGTCGGAGGCCACGGCCAGACCGAAGTGACCCTGGCGGCCGATCAGGCTGCTGACCGCGATGGTGCGCTGGGTGTCTCGCGCCACGGTGAAGAAGGCGGTGGAGGTCGCGCCATTGGAGAAGTAGAAGGTCAGCCGCACCCGCGCGCGCGCCGCCTCCGCGTTAACGATGGTAAAGAACGAGCGTTGCCCCGGCGCGTCAACACCGCCGGCCAGGTAGTAGCGCGTCACGATGGGCGGCAGGACGGGCGTGGCCGTGGCCGTGGCCGTCGTCGTCCCTGGAATAATCGTCGGGAAGATGGTGGCCGTGGCCACTGCCATCCCCGTGCTGGTCGGCGTGTTGGTCGGCGTGCTCGTGCTCGTGCTCGTGCTCGTGCTCGTCGTGGTTGGCGTATTCGTCGCGGTAGTGGTTGGCGTATTCGTCGCGGTAGTGGTTGGCGTGCTCGTGCTCGTCGCCGTGGAGGTTGCCGGCGGCGTGCCCATGGAGACCGGCGAGTTCGATGCCGCGGATGTCGGGGTGCTCGTGCTCGTGTTGGTCGGGGTGCTCGTGCTCGTGCTCGTGCTGGTCGGGGTGCTCGTCGCCGTCGCGGTAGACGATGCGCTCGGACTCGGGACGCTTGTGCTCGTGGCCGTGCTCGTGGCCGTGCTCGTGGCCGGCGCCCCAGTCACCGTACCTGACACGGTCGCCGTGCTGGTCGGCGGCGTACCCGTCGCCGTGGTCGAGATTGTCGCTGTCGTCGACACGGTTGCCGTGCCGGTCGGCAGCGTGCTCGTCGCGGTGGTCGAGACTGTTGCGGTGCCAGTCAGCGGCGTGATAGTCAGCGTTGGTACTGAGATCGTCAGCGTCGGCACGATGGTGGCGCCCGTCATGGTTGCCGTGGTCGAGACCGTTGCGGTGCTGGTTGGCGGTGTGCCCGTCGCTGTCGTCGAAACTGTTGCCGTGCCCGAGACCGTCGCTGTACCGGTCGGCGGCGTGCCCGTCGCGGTGGTCGAGACCGTCGCCGTGTCCGTCATGGTCGCGGTGGTCGAGACGGTCGCCGTGCCCGTGGGCGTCGCGCCAATGATTATAACCGTGCCGTTAGTCATCGCGAGCGTATTCGTGATCACGCCGTTGGGGTCAACCTCATCCAGAGTGGTCGTCACGGTGAGCGTGCCGCCTGGCGCGCTGGCGGCCAGCCGTACCTGGAAGTTGGTCGTGCGGTTATAGCCTGGCCCGACGGGGAAGCCCGTGAACGGACCGAAGTAGCCCGTGATTGTCCCGTTGCCGTTGTCCTGCAGCGGCACGGACTGGAACGTCCCCGTCCCTGGGTCGTACTGCAGAGTGATCTGGTTGGCCATCAAACCGCGGACGCCGCTCAGCGTGAAGTCACCGCGCGCGTGGGGATAGGTCCCGCCATTGGATGGGTTGGTGATGGTGCCCGTGAAGGGCGTGAAGACGGGATTCCCCGCGATCAGGGTGGACGGCAACGCCACACTGATAGTCGGACCCGGAATGACCGTGACCGTCCCGTTCGTCATGGCCAGGGTGTCCGAGAACGCTCCGCTGGCGCCGTTGACCTCGTCGAGCGTGGTGGTCACGCTCAGCGTGCCCGTCGGCGCGCCCGCGTCGATGGAGACCGAGAACGGCGTCGTAACGTTGTAGCCCGGTCCGACGGGGAAGCCCGTGAAAGGCCCGAAATAGCCCGTGATGACGCCGGTACCCGAGAGCGGGACCGGCGCGTAGCCGTTACCGGTGTTGTAGAAAAGGTGTACCTGCGAGGCCATCAGCCCCGGAATGCCGCTCAGCGTGAAGTTGCCACGCGCATTGGAATAGGAACTACCACCCGCGGGATTGCTGATCGTCCCCGTGAAGGAGATAGGCGAGGCGCCCGTGGTCACTGTCGGGGGCAGGGCCACGCTGATGGTCGGCGGCTGCGGGTTTCCGTTAGCCAGCGCGTCGATCTGAGCCTGGCTCAGCACGCCCTGGTAGAAATGCGCGTCGTCGATCTTGCCGTTGAGGGGATCAGCCGGGCTGCCGTTGTACCTGTCCCGTCCGATCACCGTGTGCCCCATTGCCTGAAACGCCGCGAAGGGCAGCGCGACCTGTTGCTGGAGGACGCCGTTGACGTAGAGCGACAGCGTCGGGGTCATGACGTCGGCGTTGTAGACACCTACCAGGTGATACCACGTGCCCGCCGTGGGCGGATTGAGAGCCTTTGCCGAGGCGTCGGGCGGACTCGTCGTGTCAGTAGCGGTCTTGGTGAAGCCGAACCTGGGACCACCAGCGTCGTTCCGTAGGAGCAGCGCGAAGCCGAAGTTCGTGTTCCCCTCAATGGCGGCAATAGACTGGTAATTATTGAGGTTGGCGAGATTGACCCAGGCCGCCACTGAGAAGCTCTGGGCCGTGTTCACCACCGGCCGCGGCACGTCTACATAGCTCCCAGGAGAGCCGGGAACACTCAGGGCAAAGGGGTCGTTGTTAGTGGGCTCACCCGGCGACGTATAGGCCGCGGTGCCTTGCAGCGTGCCCGTGTTGCCGTTGCCCGAGACGTCGTTGGCCGTCCTGCCCTGACCCTCGTCAAACGGGTAGTAGGCCTTTTGCGTGGCCGGCGTCGCCGCTGTCGTCCCCGCGAGCTGCGCGATCTGCGCTTCGGTCACGACGCCGCTGAAGAAGTTGACCTCGTCGATCTCACCGGTCACGGGGTCGCTGGGATTACCGAAACCGAACTTGCCCCGGCCGATCACCGTATCACCCTGGGCCGTGAAGCCGCCGCCAAACGACGTGGCCCCCTGCAACTGTCCGTTGACGTACAGTCGCAGTTGGTGGTCCGTCCCGTCGTAGACCCCTACCAGGTGGTAATATGTGTTCACCACGGGGCTGAAGGTCGAGCACGCGGAGGTGGTGGGGGACATGGTGCTGTCCGCGGCGATCTGGCTGAAGCTGAACGGATGAGCGGGAGCGCCGGTTGGGCAACTGGTGTTCTGGCCGCGCAACTGCAGGAAAAAGCCGCTGACGTTCTGGCCGTCGATGCTGGCAAAGGTCTGGTAGTTGCCCACGGCGGTCACGCTGACATCCGCCGCCACCGAGAAGCTCTGGGCCGTGTCCACCACGTGTCCGGGGATGTCCACGAAGCCGTTGGTGGCGTTGCCGGGTACCATCAGCGCCTGGGGGTCGCCGGCCGTCGCGCCCGGTGAGACGATGCTCGTGCCGCTCCCGCGCGTGCCATTGTGGCCGTTGCCCGAGGAGTCGGTCACGGTCGTGGTCGTCGGGCTGTCGGTGTCGAACGTGTATCGCGCCTGTAGGGTGGCGGGAGTTGCCGCGTCAGGAGCGACGTTGGGCGCCACGTGCGCCGCCGGAGAGGACACGATGCTGGGCGCCACGTGCGCCGCCGGAGAGGACGCGACGCCGGGCGCCGCTTGCGCCGCGACAAGGGGGAACGCCGGTATCGCCAGCATCAGACAGACGCCGACCGCGCCGATAAGCGCCCCGATCCTTAGAGCGCCTGGTCGCCTACCTTCTTCCATCGTTTGTCTCCCTACTGTCCCTTGGACTATATGGCGTCTCCCGACTATCGCCGGGTAGAAGGGCTATGCTCGGACACACCGTCGGTCGGGGCTCGTTCTTGATGGGCTGCCTGATCTTGGTGGGCTGCCTACGCGCGATGAATTCCATGGGAACGCGCCTGAGTGTGGCCGTGGAGCTGGCGAAGGGCTGGGCTGTTACCCTCCGTACAGCCACTACGTTACAACGGTACGACTAAGGGCACCATTACCGGTATTATATACTACCGTCCGCGTCATGTTGCGACACTAATGTTTGTTTGCTGCCGGACCGGCTAGTACACGTTGGCTTAAGTAGCTTGGCGGTACATGTGGGCCGTCGAGACACTTCAGTGTCCGTGGTTTGCCATGCGACTTCAGTCGCAGGTTGCCGTGGGAACGCAAACTTATCTACGCCAAGGTGTACTAGATCGACGCTGTTGGGACTCGATCATGCTCTCCTTTCTAACGTCACTCGCGCGCGGTTCGCGACGCGATGGCCGGGGCGCAACCATCGCGTCGCGGGTCGGCTTAGCGCCGGATGTCGATGGCTCCGCGCAGGCGCCGATAGGTCTGGTCGAACCGCAGACGCGGGATTTCCACCCGCACGCTGAACGTCAGCGGCTTGCGCCGCTGTAGGGGGTCGCGCGTCACGCGCACCCGGAACGTATCGCCCCGCGGGTTGACGTGCCGCTTGCCGCGCGGAACCGTGCCGCCGGAGACGATCACCCCGCGTACGTCGAGCAGCGTGTAGCGCCCGCAGGCCAGATAGTGATAGGAGCGGCTGGCGTAGAAGGACACCCGCACGCTGCCCGAGAAGAACAGCGCCGTCTTGGAGGTAGCGCGGGAGCCCTCGCGCCCGACGTTGCGCAGGCCGTTGACGGCCAGCGCCGGGCGCGGTCGCAGCGAGGACGTGCGCAGTTGTACGAACGCAACCACGCAGCCGCGCGGCCGCGGCGGGGGCGTGCGCGTTGGCCGGGGGGTAGCCGTGGCCGACGCCACGGGCACGAGGGTCGGGAACGGGGTGGCCGTCGGCGGAATGCCCGTCCCCGTTGCCGCCGTGCCGGTCGCCGTCGCCGCCACGGCCGTGTTGACTGCCGTTGGAGGTACGGGCGTGTTGGTCGGCGAATTGGTAGCGGTGTTGGTCGGCGAATTGGTAGCGGTGTTGGTCGGCGTGTTCGTTGGGATGGCCGTGTTGGTCGGCGTGTTCGTCGGGGTGGCCGTGTTGGTCGGCGTGTTCGTCGGGGTGGCCGTGTTCGTTGGCGTATCGGTCGCTGCCAGTGGTACTGGCGTATTGGTTGCGGTAGTGGTCGGCGCGCTGGTCGATGTGGCTATGCTGGTCGATGTGGCTATGCTGGCGGGCGTGATGGTCGCCGTCGCGGTGGTCGCCACGGCCGTACCCGTGGCCGTCGCCGTGGCGGTGGCGACGATAGGCGTGCTCGTGGTGGTCATGGCAACCGGCGTACCGGTCGCGGTCGCCGCTGAGGTCGTCGTCCCGGTGGCCGTCGCTTGCGCCGTGCCCGTCCCGGTGGCCATGCTTGTGCTTGTCCCAGTCGCCGTGGCCGTGCTCGTCCCGGTGGTCATGCCGGTGGCGGTCCCAGTGGCCATGCTGGTTGGCGTGGCCGGGGTGTTGGTTGCTGACGGGACCGGGGTATCCGTCGCCAGATCCATTGCATTGGCGAGGGTTTGCACCTCGGACGCGGTCAGCGCGCGGTTGTAGACATGCGCATCGTCGATCTGGCCGTCAAAGAAATCGGTCGGGTTGCCGTCGAATTTGCCCCGGCCGATCGTGGTATCCCCACTGGCCTGGATCGGCGCGCCGGTGAACGGCACGGTCGACTGCAAGACGCCGTTGACGTAGAGCGAGAGGGTCGGCGTCATGGCGTCCGCATTGTAGATCCCCGCCAGGTGGTACCAGGTTCCCGCCGTTGGCTGGGCGTTGGCGGCGGCGGAGATGACGGGGGCGTTGTCCGTATCGCTGACGACCCTGGTAAAGGCGAACCTGTGATTGTTGTCGCCGCGCAACATCAGGTAGAAGCCGCCATCGCGGGAGGCGTCGATGTTGACGGCGGTCTGGTAGCCGTTAGAGGCGCTCACATTGGCCACGTTGACCCACGACGCCACGGAGAAGCTGCGCGCGGTGTCCACCACGGGCTCGGGGATGTCCGCGAACGTGCCGGAGGTCCCGTCCAGACTAAGGGAGTGGTCGCCGATCCGGCCGGCGCTCCACGTGGCGTTGCCGCGCAGTGTCGCGGCGACGGCGTTGCCGGAGTAGTCGTCCGAGGTCGTCCCGGTTCCCTCCTCGAAGGGGTAGTAGCCCAACCGCGTGCTCGTCGGGACGGTGATCTTGTCCAACTCGGCGACCTGATCGCCCTTGGCGAAGCTGATCGTGTTGGTCCCCGCGTCCAATTGCACAAACGTCGTCACCGTCTGGAAGTGTCCGTAGCCGCCCGCCGTCGGGGGGTAGGCGAGGGCGAAGGAGGGGCCGCCATTGACGCTGACGTTATGGGTCGCGGCGGTCCCGCCGTTGGCGTAAGACACCTGCAGGGGATAGCTCCCCGCCGCCGGCGCCGTGACGGTGAAGGTCACCGCGCTGTCGGCATTGTCGATCTGCCCCACGTAGCCCCCGTTGGCGGCGTTTGAGCCGGCGTTAGAGTTGATGTTGGCGTCGTTGACCCGCGCCTGGTCGGCATAGTAGACGCCGCTGGCGCCAGAGGTCATGGGATACCATGCCTCTAGCTCGGTCACGCCCACGTAGGCCCCGCTCTGGCGCGTGAACACGACGCGCACCTTGCGGGTCATCACCTGGTCGAAGGTCACCGTGTTCGGCCCGTTGCCGATCGGCGTCGCCGGCGACTTGGCCTGGCTGGTCGCGTCGACCCAGTTGTCTCCGGTCCAGTATTGCACGTCGTAGCTCACCGGCGCGCGCACGCTGCCGCCATCGTCGTAGGTGTAGATGGTCAGTTCGTCCACCGGCCGCGGCGCGCCGAAATCCACGCCCAGGTAGTCGGTCGCATTGGGCGAGTTGTAGTCCGTCCAGCGGCTATTGGGGATGTCGCTGTAGTAGATCAGGCCGTCGATGGCCTGGTAGGGGCTGTCGCCCGGCGAGCCGTTATTGGTGTACGAGGCGAAGGGCAGGGGGTACTGCCGGGTCACGGGTTGGTTGGCCGCCACCTCGTCCGCCGCGACGGGGTTGGCAGCAATGTTCTCCAACCGCGGCCCCAGCGGCCCCAGCGGCGCCAGCAGCGGCGCCCCGATGTCCACCGTCGCGTTCCCCAGCGTCTGCGACTGGTAGACCTGCCGGCCGTCCTCGAAGATCCGCAGCCCGCTGCCCTGGTTGTAGTGCGTGCCGTCCCTGTCCCACAGCACGGTCATCAGGTGGCCGTGGTAGGGTACGTTCTCCAGGCAGAAATAGGTCCAGCTGGCGGGGGTCAGCGGCTTGAGCTCGAACGTGTTGTCCGCTCGCGGCCGGACGCCCACCAGTCCCGAGAGCACCAGGTCGTTAAAGGTCGAGTGGTTATAGTTCTCACTATGGTTGGACGTGTTGTATATCCAGGCGCCCGTATCGGGGTCGGCCGCCTCGGCGACGTACGGGCGCCCATTGATGTGCTGCGTGGTGGCGTAGTTTTCCAGCAACGTGACGTAGTCGTTCTTCGTGATGTAGGTCTGGGCCGGGTAGTTGTCCAGCAGATTGGCCAGCCCGGTCAGCGTCTGGCTGGTGGCGTAGGGCCACGAGGGGCCGTCCCAATGGCAGCATCCGCCGGCCTGGTAGTTGAAGTAGGGGTTAGTCGTGATCTTATCCAGGTCCGCGACGCCGCTGTTCGGCTGGAAGACGACCGTGTTGCTGCCCGCGTTGAGCGGCACGGTGATGGTCACGACCTGGCCGGGCGCGAACTGCCCGGACGCGCCAGTGGATGGGTAGTCCGCCAGGGACGGCGAACCCGTGTTCCCATTGACCACCACGGTCTGCGTGGCGTCGGCCGCGCCGCCGTTGGCGTAGGAGATCCCGATGCGGTAGGAACCGGCCTGCGGCGCGGTCACGGTGAACGCCGCCGCGCTGTCAGGATGGCTGATGCCGCCGACGTACGCGCCGTTGGAGGCGCTGGTAGAGGACAGCGCCTGGGCGTCGGTGATGACCGTGGTGGCCGGGTCCTCGGCCTCGTAGTCATGCAGGCGCTCGTCGGTGGTGGGGCCATAGGGCGCGTAGAAGTAGCGCGGGTCCATCAGGTACTGCCACGCCGCCGCGTATTGCGCGTTCCGTGGGTCGGGCAAGTTGAACTGCCAGGGCACAAAGCCCATCTCCTCGCGCCAGGGCGCCAGCTTGCCCGACCAGCCCTGGGCGTCGTTGCAGTTGGCGGGTTCGTCGTACGGCGGGTAGCTCCGGGCGTCCCCCGTGAACAACTGCATGAAGAAGTGGTGGACGGGGTCCCACAGCGTCTGCTGCACCGTCGAGCGCAGCGTGGCGGCGCGGGCGGCGAAGTCGGCCGCGGTCGCCGTATCGCCGGCCAACGCGGCGACGTTGCTGATGGCCACGGCGTCGCCGTACATGTACGAGTTGAGCGTCGGCCGGTAGCCGGCGCCGCCATGGTACGAATCGCAGGAGTGATACGACGAGTCGGTGAACTCCGACGCGTCCCAGACAGGGTATTGAGCATAGAGCCCCGGGCTGGCGTCATAGTGATCCGACCAGGCGTTGTAGTTCTTGATCAGGTCGGGCAGCAGACGCTTCAGCACGGCGGGATCGCCGTTGACCAGATAGCGCTGGTAGAAAGCGTCGGCGATCCAGAAGCTATACTGGCGCACGCCGCCGGCGCCGCCGCCGCGCAGCCAGTAGGTCTCGAAATCGTTCATATAGCGCTGGTCGCGCAGCCAGCGCGCCTCGCCGATCTGCAGTCCCGCGGCGGCGCTGACGGCGCCAAAGAGGGAGTTGCTGTAGGGCGCGGGGTGAACGAACTCGGTCGAGACGTAGCCGCTCCCCGGCAGGGTATAGCGCAGGTGCTGCCGCGCGCTGTCCCAGCGGTAGTAGTAGACGCCGTTGATGTTGCTATCGGGGCTGTCGAAGAAAGGGATATTGTCCTTGAACCATTGCGGGTCGTGCAGCTTGTTCTGAGCCAGGATGGCGTCCTCGTTCAGGATGCTCGTCCCGCTCACGTTGGTCGTGTCGACCGGGGGAGGATAGCCGGGACGGACATTGGGAGCGCCGGCGGCGAAAGACCTCCCGTCCGCGGCCGGCGTGGACGGCCCAGGTTGTCGTACCCCGGAAGCGGACTGCGCGACGACGCCAGCAGGCGACGACCCGGCAACGGTGGTCGTCGCCATCACGAGACACATGCTGACCGCGCTGATAACCGCCCTGACCCGTAGCGCGCCTCTTTGCCTCCCTGCTTGCATCATTGGCCTCCCTGCTTGCACTTGAACTCTCTCTAGGTGCGCGGGGCCGCGCCTGGTCTGGCGCCAGGCGCGGCCCCACGTACGTGTCTGAATGCGGCCGGCGGGTAGGGGCGTCCACCGCCGTCAGATCACGCTAGCGCCCGCGTGTCAGGATGGGCGGGCTCACGGCGCCCTGCACCCTGTTGTAGGTAGCGTCGTAGCGATAGACGCGGTAGCCGCGGTGGTAGCGCCGCCGCTCGACAATCGCCAGCGACACTCGATACGTGGGCCGCGCGTGCCCGTGGCCACGCCCGCGCCCACCCACCTGGCGCTCCGCCGAGATGGTCAGCGTGAAGGTTGCCCCCTTGTCCACGCCCTTGCGCGCCTGGGCGACCGTGCCCACGACGACCACGCGCAGTTGCTGGCGCACGCAGTAGAGCGAACGGTAGCCCGGCCCAGCCCGGAAGGTGACGCGCCGGTCGCTGTAGTACAGCGGCGTGGTCGAGCGCGCGCTCCTGACCGTCCCGCGCAGCCCATTGACCGTGACCAGCGGGGCCGTGCTCCGCTTGAGGTACAGCAGCACCGTCTTGACCGTGCAGACTTGAAGCGGCAGGGGCGTGCGCGTGGGTCTGGGCGTCGGGGTCGCCGTGGGCGCCCGCGTCCTGGTCGCCGTGGGCACGGGCGTCACCGGGATGATGGTCGGGAAGGGCGTGGCCGTCGACACCGCCGTGGTCGTGGCCGGCACAGCCGTCCCAGTGTTGGTCGCGGTGTTGGTCGGTGTGTTGGTCGGCGTATTCGTCGGCGTATTCGTCGCGGTGTTGATCGGCGTGGCCGTGTTGGTCGGCGTGTTGGTCGGCGTGTTGATCGGCGTGGCCGTGTTGGTCGGCGTGTTCGTTGGGGTGGCCGTGTTGGTCGGCGTGTTCGTCGGCACGACCGTGTTGATCGCCGTGGCCGTATTCGTCGCTGTCGCCGGCGCCGCCGTGTTTGTCGCCGTGGCGGCGGGCTGCGTGCCCGTCGCGGTCGCTGCGATGGACGTACTCGTGGACGTCGCCGTGCTGGTGGCCGTTGCCGTGGGCGCGGTGCTCGTCGTGGTGGACGAGGCGGCGCCAGTCGCCTGCACAGTAGTCGTGGCCGTGGTCGAGACCGTCCCCGTGGCCTGGGCCGTCGCCGTCGACGTCCCCGTGGCCGCGACACTGGTCGTTGTCGTGGTCCCCGTAGCCGTGCTGGGGGTGGATGTGCTCGTCGTGGTCGCGGTCGGACTCACCCCGGCCAGCGCCACGATCTGCGCGTCGGGTAGGACGCCCTGATAGAGGCGCACCTCGTCAATCTTGCCGGGGAAGAAGTCGACCTGGCGGTCATCGAAACGGCCACGGCCAATCACCGTGTGACCGGTCGCCTGGAAGGGGGTGAGGTATGTCTGCGTGTCTTGCAAGACGCCGTCGACGTATAGCTTGATCTGCTGGTTGGCCGCGTCGTAGACGCCGGTGAGGTAGTACCACCTCCCGATCTGGGGTGTTCCGATCGTGGCCTGGGCGCGGGTCGATCCTGTGCCCTTCGCGTCACTGGACGGAGCAGCGAACGCGAACGTGTTGCACTGGCTGCAGTACTGCAGGAAGAAGGCGCTGACGTGCTGCCCGTCGATGCTGACCGCCGTGTGGAAGCCACTGGTGTCGTTGAGGTTAACCCAGGCTCCCACCGAGTAGCTCTCGGCCGTGTTGAGCACGGTGTCGGTCACGTCCACGGCGGTGGCGGGGTTATCGCTGCCGTCGAGGCGGAGAGCATGAGGGCTGTTATCCTGCCCCGGCGTCGCGTAGCCGGCGTCGCCCTGCAGCACGCCCGTGTGGCCATTACCCGAGGAGTCAAGGGCCGTCGCGCCAGGACACGTTTGAGCTTGCTGAGGGCAGCCCTCGTCGAACTTATAGAACGCATTCAGCGTCAGCGGGACCGGCGTGACTGTCGCCGTCGCCGGTGGCGGCGTGGCCGACGGCGGGATCGTCGTAACCTGCTGTAGTGTCGCCGCCTCCAGCGCCACGCCGCCGCCGCCCAGGTTGATCGCCGCCGCCCAGTCCACGGTCAGTGTCTGGCCGGGCGAGGAGGCGCGGTAGTACAGCGTATAGACGCCGGCCGTGGTGGTCATGGGGCTGCTCAGCGAACTGTCGCTGAAGACGGGCGCGCTGTTGTCTCCTAGGGAGGCGGTCAGCCGGCCCGTGGCCTTGGAGGCGCTGACGTAGACGCGCAACTCCCGCGTCGTCGTGTCGGCCGGCACGGTGAACTGGAAGCCGCTGCCGGAGACCGGGGGATTGTTGCTGTCGCCCGAGCCAGAGACGTACACGCCCTGACCATTGTTCGCGCCGCTGGGAACGGGCGCGCCGTCGCTCCAGGTCAGGATCGTGCCGCTGCCCGTGATGGCCTGGGACTCGGTCCCATAGCCGACCGGCGCGAACGTGCTGATCTGGGGCGTCACGTTGGCCTTGCGGTTATAGTCGGCGGAGTAGTTGTTGTTGGTGGCCGCCCGGTCGCCCCACTCGATCCAGTCGGCCGTGCCCTCGGCGGTCAGATTGGCCGAAGAGGGGGCCGCGTCCTGACTGCCCTGCAGAGCGCCCGTGGTCGTGCCAGGGGTAGACGGCGTGGTGACCGGCAGAACTGTCGGCGAGTTGGTTGGCGTCGCCGTGTTGGTGGGGGCTGGCGTGGTGGTGGACGTATTCGCCACGGTGGCGGGGACCGGCGTATTGACAGGCGTGTTCGTCGCGGTGGGGGCCGGCACGCCAGCCAGCGCCGCGATCCGCGCGTCGGTCAACACGCCTTTGTAGATGTGGACATCGTCGATCTCGCCCTGGACGAAGTCGCCCGGAGTGCCGCCGTATTTGCCCCGGCCCACCACCGTGTCTCCCGTGGCCCGGAAGGAACCGTTATAGGCAGCGGTCCCCTGGAGATAGCCATTCACATACAGCCGGAGTTGGTGCGCCGCCGCGTCGTAGAGCCCCACCAGGTAATACCAAGTGTTGGGACTCGCCACGATTGTCGAGTCGGCATGGGTAGCGGGGCCGGGCGCGTCGGTGTCGATTTGGGCAATGGCGAACCGCTTGGCGCTGTTGTCATTGCCGCCGCGTAACTGCAGGAAGAAGCCGCTGATGCTGGCGCCGTCGACACTGACAAAGGTCTGGAAGTTGCCGCCGACGTTGGTCACGCTGACGACGGCAGCCACGGAGAAGCTCTGGTCGGTGTTCACTAACGGCTTGTTCACATCGAAGAAGGCGCTGGAGCCGTTGAGGCTGAGGGCGGCGGGGTCAGTACCATTCGGCTGCCCCGGCGAGGCAAAGGTAGCTCCGCCCTGCAACGTGCCATTGTTGCCGTTGCCCGACGAGTCCGTCGTCGTGTAGTCAAACGTGTAGGCCCCCACCTGGGCGGCGGGACCCGGCGTGCTCGTCGCCGTGGCCGGCGCGTTGGTGGCCGTCGGCGGGACCGGCGTGCAGGTCGGGGCGGGAGACGGGGTGCTGGTGGCTGTGCCGCCGCTCCCGCCCGTGTCGCCCGTCGTGCCGGTGATATGGGCCACGAAGGCGCTGGAGGAGCCGCTGTTGCTTCCGTCCGCCGCGCCGCTCGTGGTCGGGAAGTTCGAGGAGTAGGTCTGGCCGGTCA
>JAABUX010002420.1_pt1 | contig 26556 bp, 23 predicted proteins | sample 5561851 | NCBI WGS metagenome assembly JAABUX01 (sample SAMN10711883, study PRJNA513361) | rock metagenome | isolation source: Antarctica rocks | place: Antarctica: Victoria Land, Richard Nunatak red sandstone | collected 2016-01-03 | reverse complement strand
TAACCGCTACGACGGTTCATACACCCTGGTCACACCTCTGACCAGGGTCTACTCACCCGACCGGAGCCCCCACCACCCAGCCGAGCAACGGCAAGCCTCGTCGGGCTGGGGCGAAGCCCCTTTAGAGCTTGAGGAGCACGATCGGCTTAGTGGTCGGCGCCTGCGTCCCGCCGGGTGGCTCGACGGTAACCCCGACCGCGTCGCCGCTGGTCACCCCGGCGGCGAGCAGCGCCGGCGCCGGGCCGGCGGCCGGCTGCGGGAGCAGGCCGGCCGGGCGGATGGTGGACCCGATCAGCCACAGTTCGTAAACCCGCTTACCGGACAGCCGGGGCAGGTCAGCCGCGGTAAATACGACCTGGTGCAGCCGCCGGGACACGACGGCGGTCGCGGTGCCGCCCGCCGTAGTCGGGGCGGTGTACAGCCGGGCGTCCCGCGCGCTCAGCACGGCCGCGACGCCGGCGTCCGCGGTTCTGACAGCGGTCAGCTGGCGCCGGGCGCTGACCAGGCTGACACCGAGCACGATCAGCGCGATGATGCTCGCGGCCGCCGCCATCGCGACGGCCAGCCGCGGCACCCAGGGTGCGCGCGCCGCCCGGCGCGGCCGGTGCGCCGCCCGGTGCTCAATCGGGGGCGGCAGCTGCCGGGTGCGGGCGGCCGCGGTGAGCACCCGGTCGCGGAGACGGCCCGGCGGCGTGCGGGCGGCCGCCATCGCCAGCCGGGTGGCCGTCTCGGTAAGGCCGCGGACCTCGTGGCTGCAGGACTGGCAGGTCTTCAGGTGATGCTCGAAACGCTCTCGCTCCAGCCCGTCCAGCGCGCCGACGGCGTAGGCACCGGTGAGCAGATGCAGGTCATTGCGCAGCAGATTCATCAGCCCACCCCCATGCAATCACGCATCCGGATGAGGCCATCGCGAATCCGGGTCTTGATCGTGCCGAGCGGGACGGTGAGCAGGCCGGCTACCTCGCCGTAGGTGTAGCCGCCGTAGTAGGCCAGCGTGACGGACTCGCGCTGGGTATGGGTCAGCGTGTCGAGGCAGCGCCGGACTCGTTCCCGGTCAAGGTTTGCCTCCACCGTCTCGGCCACCTCGTCGACCGCGATGGTGACCGACGCAGCCGCTGACTTCTGATCCCGCTGGGCTTCGGCGGAGGCCGACCGCACCCGGTCCACCGCCCGCCGGTGCGCGATCATCATGATCCAGGTCTGCGGGCTGCCCTTGGCCGGATCGAACCGGGATGCCCGCCGCCAGACTTCCAGCAGCACTTCCTGGGCTACTTCCTCGGACTGCGCCGGATCCCTGAGAACGCGGCAGATCAGACCGTAAACCGGGCCGCCCAGCCGGTCATAGACAACCTCGAAAGCCGCCTGATCACCGCGCGCGACCCGGGCCAGCAGTTCGTTCAGGTCATTAGCCGGGCTCTCGGCCGCCCCCAGGGCGGCCTTATGCGCGCGCATCTCGCCGGCATTCATGGTGGTTATTCGGAGCCGACGGCACTGCGGCTCGGTCCCCGTCCACGTCGGATTCCTTTCCGCCGGGAACTGCGGCCCCGAGCCGGCCGCGCAGGGCGACCCGGATCCCTGCCGGTCACCGCGGCGTCGTCACTGAGTGCCGTGATTACCTCGCATATTGTACATCAGCGGCCCGGCAAAGCCTGCTGCGCGATCACCGTCGTCCGGCCGGGTTCCCGGCCCGCGCGCCGAACCTGCTGGTCAGCCGTCCAGGCGGCGCAGTGCGGCCGTGAGCTTGGCGGTGCTCCAGCGCGGGTGGCCGGCCAGCAGCGCCAGCTCGGGCACGAACCGGGCGGCGTTTACCGTTCCCGTTCCCGTGGCCAGGTCATAACCGCGCCGGGCCCGGAAGCCCGTAACCCTGTGCTCTTTGCCGCCCTGGGTGAAGGAGACCGTGCTGTTCCCGCTGACCACGTCGACGAGGCCGGGCGCCCGAGCGAGCGACAGCTGGTAGAGAGCAGGGTTGATCAGGCCCAGCGGATGGCCGGCCGCCTGGTCGGCGAGTGCGACGATGCCGGCGAATTCGGGCGTGGCCTCGCTCGTGCCGCAGGTCGGGTACCAGCCTGCCTTCTGGCCCGCGAAGCTCTGGTAGACGTCAACCGCGCCGTTGCACGCCGCGCTCATGGCGATATCCGGGACGCCGCGGCTGGCGCCCACTACTGCCCGGACCGCGTTCTGGTAGCCGGGGCGGGCGAAAACCGCCGACTTGCCGCCGCCGCCGGCCAGCGGGTTCGGTCCCTTGCCGCCGTCGATGAACTCGTTGGTCGCGGTGTTGTAGGTGTCATTCCAGACCGTTGGCGCGGCGGCCCGGTTCCCCGCAGCAGCGAGATGCAGCTGCACGCCGCCCACGCCGGTCACCAGCGGGTCGCTGTCCGGCCATGAAGTCACCGGCCGCAAGTAGTAGGAGGCGCCGTTGTACTGCAGGTCAGCGGCGCCGCTGTCGCCGGAGGCCGCCAGTATGGTCACGCCCTTGCGCGCCGCGTCGACGATGGCCCCGCGCAGTGTCAGCAGCCGCTGGGGGGTCGCGAACGTCTGCTCGGTGGCGCTGAAGCTCTGGCTGATCACCCCGCCGAGGTGATGGTCAATCACGTACTTTTCCGCCTGCACGATCCGGGGGAAGCCGCTGCGGCCCTCGTTCTCGGCGGTGGGTGTCTCGACCACCAAGATGGCCGCCCGCGGAGCGATCGCGTGCGCGTACTCGACGTCCAGCGTGGTCTCGCCGGCCCAGCCTTCCCGGTTGCCGTTCGGCTTGTACGGGGCTACTTTCCCGGCCGGCTGAATGATCTTCAGGGACGGGGGCGCCGGCAGGCCCTCGGCCCGGTCGAAGACGGCCAGGTCATGCCGCACAGTCGGCGAGCCGTACGAGTCGACGATCACGATCGTCTGGCCGGCCCCGGTGATTCCGCTCCGGTACAGCGCCCGCAGATGATAAGCCTGCTGAAGCTGGGCCGGCTGGTAGCACGCGATGCGGTAATGCCGCTCACAGAAGGCAGTGCTCGGCGCGGCGCGCAGGCCCACGCCCACGTGCACGGCATCCGGGCTGATAAGCACAGCCGGGCCGGACCCGGCGGCCGGCCGCCCGGCTGCAGGAGGCAGGACGCCGGCACCCGCGGCGCCGGCCAGCACACCGGAGCCGCCCACCGCAGCCGAGCCGCCCAGCACTCCAGATCCGCCCAGCGCAGCGGCGAGGGCAATTGAACTTGCGGCCGCAGCGGTAACTGGCCGGGGCAGGCGCATGAAGTCTCCAGTGCAGCGAAACGCGTGGGTTTCCGCCGCGGGCTCGGGTGGCATCGGCAACTGACCCTAGCGGCACCGCTGATCGTGACCGAGCCCGCATAGTATCGCGGCAGGAGCTGCAGATCACCATCATGACCGGTGCGATTATCAGGCCGCGCCGGAAGGCCCGCGGGCCGCTGGAGGGCCGGATGAAACTGAAACTGGACCTGCACGAGATTTACAACCGCGGCCAGGACATCGACCGCGCGCTGCAGGGCATTATCGACGAGGCAGTCCGGAAAAAGGCGCCGCTGGTCGAGATCATCCCGGGCAAGGGCTCCGGTCAGCTGAAGAAGCACGTGCTGAGATTCCTAGAGCAGAAAGAAATCAAGGCGCTCTACCACCGGGTGGAGAAAGACTCAAAGAACTTCGGCCGGGTCTTCGTGCATTTCCGGTGGAAGTAGTAGCGCCGTCTTCATCTTTCGCCGGGCCGGGCCACCCGGTAACGCCCGGCTGCTGATGCCCGGCCGGGAGGTACGGACGGGCGCGGCGGCCGCAGGCCCGTCAGAGTGCGCGGCAGTCCCGCCGTCAGCCGGGCAACCCGCGCCAGCGGCGGCGGCCTGCGGTGCCTCGCCGGGCGGCCGGAAGCTGCCGCAGCGTCACTGACATCAGCATGAACCCAGGTGACACCCATACCCCGCTCCCCGAGCGCAGTCCGCCGGGGCCTGGCCGCGGCGGCACGATCCCTGCAGTGATCCCCGATCATGATCCCCTGCGGTGATGCTGCCACGCCAGCACCGCCGCTGTCCAGCACCGCCGCTGTCCAGGCACCGCCGCAGCCCGGCGCCCGGCAGCCCGCCCCGGGTACGGACGGCGCCGCGTGCGTGCATCATCGGTTCGAAGCTGAGCAGTGCGTGCGCAGGGCCGGGCAGAGCCGTCGCGACGTCGGTGGCCGCGGTGACTGAGACAACCAAATTTTCGGCCTATTGGGCTGTTGTAAGGTCGCCGGACAAGGTGAGCGGACCGGAGGAGAGCCTCATGCGGGATCGCCGCTGATGACCGCGCCCCAGCAGGCCGGCCCGCAGGACGCGGGCGGCGCCGCGGCGCGGATCGCGACCTACCGGGTCCAGCTGCATGCTGGCTTCACCTTCGATGACGCTGCCGGGATTGCCGCCTACCTGGCCGATCTTGGCATCAGCCACCTTTACTGCTCGCCGTACCTGCAGGCCGCTCCCGGCAGCACCCACGGCTACGACGTCACCGACCACAGCAAGCTGAATGCCGAGCTGGGCGGTGAGCCGGCTCACCGGCGGCTGAGCCGGCAGCTGGCGGCGGCCGGGCTGCGCCAGGTCCTCGACATCGTGCCCAACCACATGGCCCTGGCCGGCCAGGCTAACGCCTGGTGGTGGGACGTGCTGGAGAACGGGCCGTCGAGCCCGTACGCGCGCTATTTCGACATCGACTGGGACCCGCCGGAACGCAAGCTGACCGCGACCGTGCTGATGCCGGTCCTCGGTGATCATTACGGCCGGGTACTGGAAGCCGGCGAGCTCGCCGTCGAGCGTCAGGGCGGCTCGTTCTCGGTCCGCTACTACGAGCACGAGGCGCCGGTTTCGCCCCGCACGCTCGATGATCTGCTGGGCGCGGCGGCAGCGCGGGCCGGCTCGGCGGAACTGGCGCAGCTGGCGGCCGCGCACGGCGCCCTGCCGCACTCGCTGCTGACCGACCCGGCAGCCGTCACCGAGCGGCACCGGGACAAGGAGAAGCTGCACGGGCAGCTGGCCGCGCTGACCGCGGCGCAGCCGGCCGTGGCGGCCGCGCTGGACGCGCAGGTCACGGCGCTGAACGGTGACCCGGACGCGCTGGACGCGCTGGTGAGCCGCCAGAATTACCGGCTGGCTTACTGGGGCACGGCGGCCGGGGAACTTTCCTACCGGCGGTTTTTTAACATCGAGACGCTGGCCGGGCTGCGGATCGAGGACGAGACCGTATTCGCCGACACCCACCGGGTGATCCTGACGCTGGTCGCCGACGGGACCGTCGACGGGCTGCGGATCGACCATATCGATGGCCTTGCTGACCCGGAGGGCTACCTGGAGCGGCTGCGCGCAGCCGCAGGGGGCTGCTACGTGGTGGTGGAAAAAATCCTGGCGGCCGGCGAGGAGCTGCCCGCGGCCTGGGCGACCGCGGGCACCAGCGGTTACGATTTCCTGACCCGGGTCAACGAGCTGTTCGTCGACCCGGCCAGCGCGGCCGCGATGCGCGACTGCTACGGCCGGGCCACCGGCGAGCGCGACAGCTATGCCGAGGTGGCGTACCAGGCCAAACTGCAGATCATGCGCGAGGAGCTCGCCGCCGAGGTCGAACGGCTCACCGGCAGCCTTGCCGAGGTATGCGAGCGGCACCGGCGCCAGCGTGACCAGACCCGCCGCGACCTGCGGGACGCGCTGGGCGAGGTGATCGCCGCGTTCGGGGTCTACCGGACCTACGCCCGGCCGGGACGCCCGGTGACCGGCGCCGACCGGGAGCACGTGGCCGCCGCGGTGGCCGGCGCGCGCCAGCGCCGGCCCGACCTGGACGCCGAGCTGCTCGGCTTCATCGGCGAGCTGCTGGTCCTGGAGCATCCCGGCGCGCCGGAGGCTGACTTCGCCGTCCGGTTCGCGCAGCTGAGCGCGCCGGTGATGGCCAAGGGCGTCGAGGACACCGCGTTCTACCGGTACCAGCCGCTGATCTCGCTGAACGAGGTAGGCGGCGACCCGGGCCGGTTCGGCGCGCCGGTCGCGGAGTTTCACCAGGCGATGGCCGCGGCCGCGGCGCACTGGCCGGCCGCGATGCTCACCCTGTCCACCCACGACACCAAGCGCAGCGCCGACGTGCGGGCCCGGATCAGCCTGCTGGCGCAGCTGCCCGCTGCCTGGGAGCACGCAGCGGCCCGCTGGGCGCAGCACAACAAAATACATAAGCAAAACGAGTGGCCCGACCGCAACACCGAGTACCTGATCTACCAGACGCTGGCCGGTGCCTGGCCGATCGACTCCGGGCGGCTCAGCGCGTTCGCGGCGAAGGCGACCAGGGAAGCCCGGCTGCACACCTCCTGGGTCGACCCGAAAGCGGGCTACGACGACGCGGTGGCGGCGTTCTGCGCCGCGGTGCTCGGCGACCAGGAGTTCGTGGCCGACCTGACGGAATTCCTGGCCCGGCACCGGCTGGTCGAGCTGGGCCGGGTGACGTCGCTGGCCCAGACCGCGCTGCTGCTCACCTGCCCCGGCGTGCCGGACCTGTATCAGGGCACCGAACTGTGGGACCTGTCGCTAGTCGACCCGGACAGCCGACGCCCGGTGGACTACCTGGCCCGGCGGGCGGTGCTGACCGAGGTAGCCGGGCTCAGCGGCGAGGCAGCACTGGGTCACCCGGCCGATGGCGCCCCGAAGCTGTGGCTGATCCGCGCGCTGCTGGCGCACCGGCGGGCCAGTCCCGGCGCCTACGCACCGGGATCGGGGTACCAGCCGCTCGCCGTCAGCGGGCCGCAGGCCGGCCGCGCGGTGGCGTTCAGCCGCGGCGGTAACGGCGGCGGCAGTAACGGCGGCGGCGGCCTCGTCGTCGTGGTGCCCAGGCTGGTCGTCGGCCTGAATGAGGGCTGGGGGGAAACTGCCGTCACGCTGCCGGACGGCACCTGGACGGACGTGCTCGGCGCCGGCGCCGGCGGCGGCAGCGGCACCGGCAGCGGCGGGAACGGCGGCCTGAGCGGCAGCGTCCGGCTGGATGACCTGCTCCGGCGGTTCCCGGTCGCCGTCTTGGGCAGCGAGAGCTGATGCACGAGTTCACCGTCTGGGCGCCGGCCCCGCAGCGGGTCGACGTCCTCACCGGCGCGCCGGGCGGCCCGCCGCTGCGGACGCCGATGGGGCGCGCGGACGGCGGCTGGTGGCGTGCCCGGGTCGCCGCCGCGGGGCCGGGCACCGACTACTCCTTCAGCCTGGACGGCGGGCCGCCGCGGCCCGACCCGCGGTCGGCCAGTCAGCCTGACGGCATTGACGGCCCGTCCCGGCTCGTCGACCACACGGCATTCCGCTGGACCGACAGCGGCTGGCGCGGGCTGGCGCTGGCCGGGTCGGTGCTGCACGAATGCCACATCGGCACGTTCTCCGCGGCCGGGACCTTTGCCGGGGCGATCGGGCACCTCGACCACCTGGCCGCCCTGGGCGTGGACGCGGTGCAGCTGCTGCCGGTAGCGGAGTTCTACGGCAGCCGGGGCTGGGGCTATGACGGCGTCGACCTGTTCGCCCCGCACCACGCCTACGGCGGCCCGGACGGCCTGCGGCGGCTGGTCGACGCGGCGCACGCCCGCGGCCTCGGCGTGGTGCTGGACGTGGTGTACAACCACCTCGGGCCGGCCGGGAGCTACCTGCCGGAGTTCGGCCCCTACTTCGCCGCGCGGCACCAGACGAACTGGGGCGACGCCGTTAACTTCGACGGGCCTGGCAGTGACGAGGTGCGGCGCTTCGTCGTCGACAACGCGCTGGCCTGGCTGCGGGATTACCACATCGACGGGCTCCGCCTGGACGCCGTGCACGCGATCGCGGACGACTCCGCCACCCATATTCTCGAGCAGCTGGCAGCCGAGGTGGCCGCGCTCGCCGCGCAGCAGCGGCGGCCGCTGTTCCTGATCGCCGAGAGCGACCGCAACGACCCGCGCCTCGTCCGCGGCCGCGACGCGGGCGGGTACGGCCTGGACGCCGCCTGGGCCGATGAGTGGCACCACGCCCTGCACTCCGCGCTGACCGGGGACGTCAGCGGCTACTACGAGGACTTCGGCCCGCTGAGCCTGCTGGCCAAGGCGCTGCGCCAGGCGTGGGTGTACGACGGCATGTACTCACCGCACCGCCAGCGGGTGCACGGCCGGCCTCCCGCCGGGCTGGACGGCAGCCAGTTCGTGGTCTGCACCCAGAACCATGACCAGGTCGGCAACCGGGCGGCCGGCCAGCGCGCCAGCGCGCTGATGAGCCACGGCCGGCTTAAGGTGGCCGCGGCGCTGCTGCTGACCGGTCCGTTCGTGCCGCTGCTGTTCCAGGGCGAGGAGTGGGGGGCACGGACGCCGTGGCAGTATTTTACTGACCATGATGACGCCGGGCTCGGCCAGGCGGTCAGCACCGGGCGGCGGCAGGAGTTTGCCGACTTCGGCTGGGACCCGGCCGACGTGCCCGACCCGCAGCTGGCCGCCACCTTCAGCCGGTCCCGGCTGGACTGGGCCGAGCTGACCCGGCCACCGCACGCGGACCTGCTGGCGTGGTACCGGGAGCTGATCGCGCTGCGGCGGCGGCTGCCGGAGCTCGCCGATCCGCGGCTGGAGCTGACGTCGGCCTGCTGCGACGACAGCGCCGGCTGGCTGGTCGTCAGCCGGGGCCCGCTCACCGTGGCCGTCAACCTGGGCGCTGGCAGCTGGACCTGGCCGGGCGGGTCCGGGGCGGGCGGGTCCGGGGCGCGGCTGCTGGCCGCCTCCGACCCCGCGATTGAGCAGGCCGGGTCCGGCCTGCGGCTGCCGCCCGATAGCGTCGCAGTCCTGGCCGGGCGGAACCGGGCGGGCCGGGCGCCCGCCGGGGCGGCCGCCGGGGGCCGGGGAGAGGACTGACTGCGAAGCCGGGGGAGAGGACTGACTGCACATGAGCGAGCCGATCGAGACCTGGCCCGGGCGGCCGTACCCGCTGGGCGCCGCCTATGACGGGGCCGGGACTAACTTCTCGCTGTTCTCGGTCGCCGCCGAGCGGGTGGAACTGTGCCTTTTCGATGATGGCGGCGCCGAGGAGCGGGTGCCGCTGGAGGAGATCGACGCGTCCTGCTGGCACGCCTTCCTGCCGTCGATCACCCCCGGCCAGCGGTACGGCTACCGGGTGCACGGCGCCTGGGAACCGGACAAGGGCCTGCGCTGCAACCCCGCGAAGCTGCTGCTTGACCCGTATGCCAAGGCCATCGAGGGCGGCGTGCGATGGGGCCAGGAGTGCTTTCCCTACACCTTCGGGGACGAGAGCTCCCGCAACGACGCCGACAGCGCGCCGAACGTGCCCCGGTCCGTGGTGCACAACCCGTACTTCGACTGGGGCAACGACCGGCCGCCGGACATCCAGCTCAACGAGTCGGTGATCTACGAGCTGCACGTCAAGGGCTTCACTGCCCGGCACCCCGATATCCCGGCGGCGCAGCGCGGCACCTACGCCGGCCTGGCGCACCCCGCCGCCATCGACTACCTGACCGGGCTCGGCGTCACCGCGGTCGAGCTGCTGCCGGTGCACCAGTTCGTGCACGACTCGCACCTCGCCGACCGCGGGCTGCGCAATTACTGGGGTTACAACTCGATCGGGTTCCTGGCCCCGCACAACGAGTACTCGGCCAGCGGCCAGCGCGGCGAGCAGGTCGCGGAGTTCAAGGCGATGGTGCGCGCGCTGCACGGCGCCGGGATCGAGGTGATCCTGGACGTGGTCTACAACCACACCGCCGAGGGCAACCAATGGGGCCCGATGCTGTCGATGAAGGGCATCGACAACGCCGCCTACTACCGCCTCGTCCCGGACGACCCGCGCTTCTACTACGACACCACCGGGACCGGGAACAGCCTGAACGTGCGGCACCCGCATACCCTGCAGCTGATCATGGACTCGCTGCGCTACTGGGTGACCGAGATGCACGTGGACGGGTTCCGGTTCGACCTCGCCGCGAGCCTGGCCCGGCAGTTCCACGAAGTGGACCGGCTGTCCGCGTTCTTCGACCTGATCCAGCAGGATCCGGTCGTGTCCCAGGTCAAGCTGATCGCCGAGCCGTGGGATGTCGGCGAGGGCGGCTACCAGGTGGGCAACTTCCCGGCGCTGTGGTCGGAGTGGAACGGCCGCTACCGCGACACGGTGCGCGACTTCTGGCGCGGCGAGCCCGCCACCCTCGGCGAGTTCGCGTCCCGGCTCACCGGCAGTTCCGACCTCTACCAGGCGGACGCCCGGCATCCGGGTGCCAGCGTCAACTTCGTCACCGCGCACGACGGCTTCACGCTGCGCGACCTGGTCTCCTATAACGACAAGCACAACGACGCCAACGGCGAGGGCGGGGCGGACGGGGAAAGCCACAACCGGTCCTGGAACAGCGGCGCGGAAGGCGCGACGCAGGACCGCGAGGTACTGGCCCTGCGCCACCGCCAGCAGCGGAACTTCCTCGCCACGCTGATGCTGTCCCAGGGCGTCACGATGCTGCTGGCGGGCGATGAGTCCGGCCGCACTCAGGACGGCAACAACAACGCCTACTGCCAGGACAACGAGACTTCGTGGCAGGACTGGGCGGACGTCGACGCGGACCTGCTGAAGTTCACCCGGCGGCTGATCGCGCTGCGGCGCGAGCACCCGGTGCTGCGGCGGCGGCGCTGGTTCCAGGGCCTGCCCATCCGCGGCTCGGTGGACCTGGGCTGGTGCCGGCCCGACGGCCGGGAGATGGGCGACGAGGACTGGGATGCCCCGTCGGCGGCGTCCGTCGGCATGTTCCTCAACGGCGACGCGATCACCGACCGGGACCGCCGCGGCCAGCGCGTCCGCGACGACTCGTTCCTGCTGCTGTTCAACGGCCAGCACCTGGATATCGGCTGGACGCTGCCCAAGCAGTGGGGGAACTGCTGGGAGGCCATCATCGACACCTCCGACCCCGGCCGCGAGGGCAAGCGCTTCAGCAGCGGCGAGGCACTGCCGCTGGCCGGACGCTCGGTCATGGTCCTGCTCAGCCGCGAGCTGGCGTCCTGATCCCGGCGGCCAGGCCGGCCAGCAGGGCGGCGATGTCGGCGGCGGCGTTGGGACGGCTCAGCCGGGCCGACGCTGCCCGCATCGCGCTGACGGCGGCCGGATCCGCGCGCAGCCGGCCGATCTCGGCGACCAGCTGCCTGATGCCCGGCGCGTGCCGGCCTGCCCCGGCGGCTACTACCAGCTCCGCGTTGCCTTTCTCCTGGCCGGGCACGTGCGAGGTGAGCACCAGCGCCGCCCCGCAGCAGGCAGCCTCGGCGATAGTCCCCGGCCCCGCCTTGGTGACCACCAGGTCGGCGCAGCGCAGCCACTGCGCCATGTTGTGCACGTATCCCTGCACGGTCAGGCGCCCCCCGGCCCGGACCGCCAGCCGGTTCAGGCGGCGCTGCAGGCTGGCGTTGCGGCCGCAGATCGCCACCACGGCGACGTCGTCACAGCCGCGCAGGATCGCGGCCGCGCGCTGGTAGATCCGGCCCGAGCCCTCGGCGCCGCCGGTGAGCACGACGAGGAACCCCCGCCTGCTCAGCCCCAGCGACCGGCGCAGCGCCCGGCGGTCGCGGGCCCGCAGCGGGCCGGCCAGGAAGTCGGGGTTCACCGGCAGGCCGATGTCGACGTACTGGTCCAGCCGGCCGGCGGCTGCCGCGCCGCGCGGGCCGGGGCCGTTGGCGGCGGCCGCCGACGGCACCACGATCCGGTCCACCTCCGCGCAGTGCCAGGTCGGATGCGCGGTGGCCAGGTCAGTGATCACCGTGACGACGGGCGGCCGGTCCGCCGCGAAAGCCAGCGCCCGGACCGCGGCCGCGCCGGTGAGCGGGTGGAAGGAGACGATGGCGGCGGGCTGATGCTCGGCCACGGCGCCGGCGACCGGGCGGGCGACGAGGGGGAACACGGTCCGGCGCAGCCAGTTCATGGCTGGCCCGGTCTCGAAACCGTGGTAGATGACGCCCCAGATCCACGGCGTCAGCCGGATCGACGGCCCGTACAGCCGTGTCACCCAGCGCAGCGGGGCGAACGCGTCCGGGCCGCCGAGCGGATCGCACAGCACCGGCGCGTACTGGCCCGGGTATGCGAGCTCGAGCGCGTGGCTGACGGCCCTGGCGGCGCTGCGGTGGCCGCCGCCGGTGTCGGCGATAAGGAAGAGCAGCGGCACGGGTACCGGCGGCAGGCCGGCGCTCTCGGTGTCCCTGTCCCGGTCCCGGCTCGGATCGATGCGGGCCGCCGCCGGGTCCGCCAGCGTGGCGGTGATCCCGGTGATCCCGGTGATCCCGGTGACCTCGCCGTAGCCGTCCCAGGCGGGCAGGGGCCCGGTCTGCCAGTCCGGCGAGGCCGTGGGTAGCGCGGATGTCACTGCTGCCTCCCGGGCGGCTCAGTCCGGACCAGGAGGCCGTAAAGACGCTCCCATTCCGCCAGCGTGCGGCGGCGTTCATGCGTCCCGGCGACCTGCAGGGCCGCTGCGGCCAGGTCCCGTCGCAGGCCAGCATCGCCGGCCAGCAGGTCGGCGCGGGCGGCAAGGCCGGCTGCGTCGCCCGGCGTGAACAGCAGTCCGGTGCTGCCGTGCCGGACTAGCTCGGCCAGCGCGCCCGCGGCCGCGGCCACCACCGGCAAGCCGGCCGCCATCGCCGCGAGGGTGGTGAGGCTCTGCAGCTCCGCGCCGGACGCGATCGCGAACATGTCCGCCAGCCGGTACACGGCGGGCAGGTCGGCGTCCGGCACGAAGCCCAGGAAGGTAACCCGCCCGGCCAGGCCGAGCCGGGCGGCGCGCGCGCGCAGCTGTGCTTCCTGCGGCCCGGTCCCGGCGATCGCGACCTGTGCCGGGCAGCGCAGCGCGGCGGCCGCGTCGATGAGCACATCAAGGCCCTTTTCCGGGCTGAGCCGGCCGACGGAGAGAATCACCGGCCGGTCCCGCCGCAGCCCGTAGCGGGCCCGGACCTGCTCGTCAGGGGGGCCGGGACAGTACCGCGCGGTGTCCACGCCGTTGGAGATAACCCGCGACGGCACCCGCAGCCCGCGCCCGCGCAGCAGCTCCAGCGCCGTGGCGGTGGGCGCGGTCACGTAGCTGCAACGGTTGGCGAAGCCCAGCAGCAGGCGGTAAAAGGCGTCGTCGAACGCGGCCGGCGTGGCCCGTGCCGACGGCCGCACGTTCACCGGCAGGTAGTGGTTGGTGTAGACGACCGGGATGCGCCGCCGCCGGGCCGAGATCAGCGCGGTCGCGCCGAGCGTCAGCGGGCAGTGAATGTGGACGACATCGGGCCGCCGGGAAGCGGCCATCGCGCGGCGGGCGGCACCGGGGGACGCCAGCCGCATCCCGTCGTAAAACGGCCACGCTGCCGAGGGCAGGTACCGCACCCGGGCCTGGCCGAGCCGGCCGCTACCCGGGCCGTCCGGGCCGTCCTGGCCGCTACCCGGGCCGTCCCGGCCGGTACCGGAGGTGGCCGGGCTGGCCGAGCCGCGGCGGTCCGGGCTGGGTGCCAGCACGGCGACCGCATGACCGCGCCCGGCCAGTCCGGTGGCCAGCGCCCTGGTCACGGTGGGGACGCCGCCGATCATGGGCGCGTACTGGTCCGAAACCATCAAGATCCGCATAACGACGCGTCCCGCCCGGCCACCGCGGCGATCACCGCTGGCCCCGGCGGGTATACAGCCGGATGGCCAGTGGCGCCAGCACCGCGATCAGGAGCAGCGACCACAGCGCCGAGGCGAGCTCGGCATGGCGCATCGGCCAGACCGGCAGCGCCGCTGCCGGGTTCGGGTTGCCGAGCAGCTGGCGGCAGGCCGCGGCTAGCACGCTGACCGGGTTCCAGTCGGCGATGTGCCGCAGCCACGGGGTCATCCGCGCGGTGGAGACGAAGGCGTTGGACGTCAGCGACAGCGGCAGCAGCAGCAGCAGCCCGACCGCCTGCGCGGCTTCCGCGCCGCGGGCGAGCAGTCCGATGCAGGCGCCTGCCCAGCCGGCCGCGTACCCGAACAGCAGCGCGAGCCCGATGGCGGCTGCGGCCCCGGCCAGGCCGCCGTGGATCCGCCAGCCCACCACCAGCCCGGCGGCGACCGTGACAGCCGTCGCCACCCCGGTCATCGCGAGGTCGGCCATGATGCGGCCGGCCAGCACGGTGGCGCGGGCCATCGGCAGCGACCGGAACCGGTCGATGAGCCCGGTGGACAGGTCAACGGCAAGCCCGATGGCCGTGCCCTGAGCGGTGCCGCCCACGTTGACGGCGAAGATCCCGGCGACCAGGTACTCGCGGTAGCTGCCATGACCCGGAAGCATGATCGCGCCGTTGAACACGTAGCTGAACACGAGCACGAACATCAGCGGCTGCAGGGTGACATTCAGCAGCTGCTCCGGGGTGCTCAGCATCCGGATCAGGGTGCGCCGGGTCAGCACCCAGACGTCGTTGACGGCCCAGCGCAGCCGCCGGGGCCACGCTAGCTCCGGGGCGGCCGCCGGAAGCACGGTCAGGCCGGACGTCATGCCGCTTGCTCCGCTGCCGCCGCGGCCGGGGCTGCCGCGGCGGCCGGAGCCGGGGCCGGGGGCGAGGCGGCTGCCGCCGCAGCCGCGGGCATATCCGCGGGCACAGCCGCGGGCATATCCGCGGGCACTGCCAAGGGCACTGCCAAGGGCTCAGCAGCCGGCGGCTCAGCGGCCGGCGGCGGCCCCGGCCGGCCGGTGAGCGCGAGGAAGACATCGTCCAGCGACGGCCTGCGCAGCGCGATGTCGTCGACCGCTATGCCCGCCGCGTCCAGGTCCCTGATCACGTCGGTGACCAGGCCGGGCCGCGGCGTGACCGGAACCTCGAACCGGCCCTGGCTGGCCGACCAGCGGACCGGGCCGCAGGCGCGGCGGGACAGCACCCCCAGCGCGGCGCCCCGGTCAGCGGCGGCGGCGGTCACCTCCAGCTGGTCCCCGCCCACACTGGCTTTCAGCTCGGCCGGCGTCCCGTCGGCGGTGACGCTGCCACGGTCGATAACCGCGATCCGGTCCGCCAGCCGGTCGGCTTCCTCCAGGTACTGGGTGGTCAGCAGCACGGTGACGCCGTGGTCGGCCAGCAGCGACCGGATGATGTCCCACAGCACCAGCCGGCTGCGCGGGTCAAGCCCGCTGGTCGGCTCGTCCAGGAACAGCACGCTGGGCTGGCCGACCAGGCTGGCGGCCAGGTCCAGGCGGCGGCGCATCCCGCCGGAGTACGTCCGTACCGGCCGGTGGGCCGCATGCTCCAGGTCGAACTGGGCCAGCAGCTCCGCGGCACGGCTCCGGGCGGCCCGGCGGGTCAGCCGGCTCAGCTCCGCGATCATGATGAGGTTGGCACGGCCGGTCATGCACTCATCCACCGAGGCGTACTGGCCGGCCAGGCCGATGACCCGGCGCACCGCGGCGGCTTCGGTCACGACGTCCCGGCCGGCTACGGTGGCCGAGCCCGCGTCCGGGCGCAGCAGGGTGGTGAGCATCCGGACAATTGTAGTTTTCCCTGCGCCATTGGGTCCCAGCAGGCAGGTAGCCGACCCGGCCGGCACTTCCAGGTCGAGGCCGCGGACGACCCGGACGGCCCCGAATGACTTAGTCAGCCCACGGGCCTGGATCATCATCGGCGGCTGCACAGTAGTTTCCTTACCGGCACAGTAGTCTCCTTACCGGTACCACTGCTCTTGCCGGATCCGCTCTTCTTACCGGATCCCGGTGGTCCCGTCTACCGCCGTCGTCCGCGCCCAGCCGGAGCGCGAGGCGCTGCCCAGGCACACCGGAGCGGATATGACCAGCAGTCGGCCGTCGGTGCTGATTGATGCGAGGCTGAACGGGCGCCCCGGCGCGCACGGCCTCGCCCGGTCGGTGCTCAAGCTCGCCGAGCACATGGACCCCGGCCGGGACGGCCTGGACCTGAAGATCCTGGTCAACCGGTCGCGGACCCAGCTGTTCCCGCTGACCGGCCTGCCCGGGCCGGCCCAGCTGATCGATACCAGCATCCGGCCCGGAGCGGTGCACCAGGCCGGGCAGCTCGGCGCGCTGATCCGGGAATGCGGCGCGGATGTCTTCTACGCGCCCTACCCGCTGTTCGCCCCGCTGCGGTGCCCGTGCCCGGTGGTGGTCACGCTGCATGACTGCATCATCGAAAGCAGCACCCGGCACGCCGGCGGCGTGCACCGTCAGCTCGGAATGCGGGCCGCGACGGCGGCTATCCTGCGCCGGGCCGCTGCGGTCACCGCCCCGAGTGCGGCCAGTCTCGCGGAGATCAGGAAGTACTATCCGGCCGCGCCGAACCCTACGCTGGTCCCGAACGGGATCGACCCCGGTCAGTTCGCCGGCGTCACGGACCGCGACGTGGCGGCCGTCCGCGAGCAGTACGGGCTGCCGGAGCGGTTCGTCCTGACCGTCGGCGCGCATCGGCCGCACAAGAATCACGCTGTGCTGCTCCATGCTCTGGCGGCAATGCCGGCGGCAGTGTCGCTCGTCATCGTGGGTTACTTCGACCCGAACTTCCGGGACTCGCTGCCCCGGCAGATCTCCCGGCTCGGTTTGCAGTCCCGGGTACGGCTGGTGCCCGCCGTAACAGAAGCCGCGCTGCCTGCCGTTTACCGGGCGGCTTCGGTATTCGCCTTTCCGTCGCTGATCGAAGGTTACGGCCTTCCGGTACTCGAGGCCATGTCGGCCGGCCTGCCCGTTGTCGCCAGCGCGGTGCCGGTGCTGGCTGAAGTCTGCGGCCCGGCCGCAGTACTCGTGCCGCCGCACGACCCGGCGGCCTGGGCGGCCGCCCTGACCGGTGTCCTCGGCGACGACGCCGCCTCCCGCGCCATGGTATCCGCAGGCGCAAAAGTGACGGCCGCGGCGAGCTGGGACCACGGCGGCCGGGCGCTCAGCAGCCTGCTGATCTCTGTCGCCAGGCCGCCCCAGCGGTCGCGGCTACAGGACGACAGGCAACTGACCGGGAGGGTCGGCAAGAGCATCGGCAACGGCAGCGGGCACCTCCGTCCCGAGGTGCAGTCCGAGTGCGAGGCGGGTGAAACCAGCCGCGAGCTGATGCCACAGCGGGGCGCGGCGCAGCATCGCGTGCTCACCATCGCGGACCTCGATCGCCGTCACCGGCCCGACGGCGGCGGCCCGCTGGGCGTAAGCCCAGGTACTGCCGGGGCTGGTGACCGAATCGGCGCTGCCGTGGGCGAGCAGGACCGCGCGGCCGGCCAGCTGGCTGACCGGCTCGCCAGGCGGCAGCCAGGGCGCGAGGGCAGCCACAGCTGAGACCCGCGGGTGGCCGGCCACCCGCAGTGCGGCCCGGCCGCCCATCGAATGGCCGACCAGCACGACAGACACCTGCCCGAGGCCGGCCGAGATCTCGTCTAGCAGCTCGGTCAGCTCCGCGACCGGCGCGGCCGCCGCGCCGTTCCAGCCGCGCTGGCGCAGCCGCGGCCGCCGGACCTGCACCTGCTCGCCGCGCACCGCACGGCGGACAGCGCGGGCAACCGGGATCATCCGCAGCACGCTGAGCTGCAGCGGGGCGGTCGGGTCGGTGCTGACTGACTGACCGCCATGCACCACCACGACGACGGCGCGGACACCAGCGGAGTTCGCGCGGCCGGATAGTGAGCCAGCAGGAACAGGACCAGCGGCCGCGTGAGCCGGGCCAGCCCGGCCGACACCCAGCGTCGGTGAGTGATCCACGGGAATCTCCTTTTATCAGCCGGGCCAATTCGCTAGCTGGCGGCCGGCCCGCCGATGACCGGCTGTACTGCGCGGACCCGGAATTCTTCCAGCAAATCGGCCTGGGCGCCCGCCCGGACGATCAGCTCATCGAGCTTCCGGGCGTCAAGCCTGGCGTCCCGGTCCGCCGCCAGCCGCAGCGTGCGCCACGCTGCTGCCTTCCCGGCTATGCCGAGCCCCAGCATCTCGATTTCCACCAGGCCGCTGAGCGGTGACCGGCTTAGCAAGCGGCCGTTGAGCTTCAGCCGACCCGCCTTCTCACCGATCCACGCGGCGTAGACCTTGTAGGAGCGGACCGGGATCTCCAGCGCCGACATGATATTCAGCAGCGCGGCCCGGTCCTGCGCGATATCAGCCGCGAGCTGCTGCAGGGCGCTGCGCGCATGCGGCTGCCGGGCAGAGCTAGCCAGCCGCCTGGCCAGCTCGGACCCGCCCGTCGCGCCGGCGAGATGATCGTTGAGGTAAATGCCGAGCAGGTGCTGCGCGGCTCCAGGGCTGCGCCCGGCCGGCTGCCAGGCCTCGCGGGGCGCTGGGTCTGCTGCCATGATTCCTCCCGGCGGAAGCCGAAGTGCTCGTACTTGCTGATGTGACGACGCTGGCGTACTGCGACCTTCGTCTGCCACGTCCGGTCCTGATTATGCGGGCGTGAGGGTAACGGCCGGCTAGCCGGTCACGATGATGAGCCCCGAGGTGGCATCCCAGCCGAGGACGGCCAGTACCGTCAGCAGCTGCCGCGGCACTTTGTGCAGCACCACCCGCCGGCCAGCCGCACCGGTACCGGTCAAGGCGATGATGGCTCGCAGCGCGGCTAGCTCGCAGTACTGAAGCCCGGCGAGGTCGAAATGCAGCTCCGCAGCGGGCGGCAGCCGGGCCAGCTCCGTTTCCAGGGCAGGCTGACTGTCCTCGTCCACCTGCCCGGCAAGTATCAGGCCGGCGGGCGCGGCGGTGCGGGTAATCGCCAGCCCCAAGCCGGCGTAAACGACACGGCCGGAGGCAGCGCCAAGTGCGTTCATCCCGGCCACGTCGCCATCGCGGGCAGCGTTACCGGCCACGTCGGCGACGATGCTGGAGTGAGAGGTCGCGGTGATTCACGGTGCCTCCTGGCATAGCGCACGGCGAACGGACTTCGCCGACTGCCGCCAGAAGGGGCCGCCAGACCGTGGGTTCAGACGGCCCGGTCGGACGCAGTGACCGACATCGACGCCGGACTGCCGCGAGGTTCTGGGCGGCGTCATGACGACCATTCCAGTATGCGGCAAGTCTACGGGCACGCCGTCCGCACGACCTGCCGAAGATCGGCCGGACATTGCGGCCGATGTGCATAACCGCGGGAGCCGGGTAGTGCTGCGCCCATGACACAGTTCGGATACACCGCGATGTGCGAGCAGACCCCCGCGAGACAGCTGATCACCGACCTGGCAGCGGCGGAAGAAGCAGGCTTTGATTTCTCCGTCATGTCCGATCACTACTTCCCGTGGCTCGAGGACATGGGCCACTCCCCCTACACCTGGTCCGTACTCGGCGCCGCCGCCCAGGCGACCAGCCGGCTGCCGCTGATGACGTTTGTCACCTGCCCGACGTTCCGATACCACCCGGCCGTCGTCGCCCAGAAGGCCGCCACCATCGGGGTCCTGTCCGGCGGCCGCTTCACCCTCGGCCTCGGCGCGGGCGAGAATCTCAACGAGCACGTAGTCGGCGGCGGCTGGCCGGCGCCGCGAATCCGGCACCAGCGGCTCACCGAGGCCGTGCAGATCATCCGCGAGCTTTTCACCGGCGAGTACGTCAACTTCAGCGGGGACCATTTCCAGGTCGAGCGGGCGAAACTTTTCGACTTGCCTGATTCCCCGGTGCCGATCGGCATCGCGGTATCGGGCCCGGACTCGGTCCAGCTCGCCGCCGAGCACGGCGACGCCATGATCACGACTGAGCCGGAAGCCTCCCTGGTCGACAGCTACAACAAGGCCGGGGGCGCCGGCAAGCCCAAGTACGCGCAGCTGGCAGTTAGCTACGACGCGGACGAGGCCGCTGCCCGGGCCCGCGCGCGCCAGCTGTGGCGCTGGGCGACTCCCGGCTGGCACGTGATGGCGGAGCTGCCCGAGCCGCGCTCATTCGACGCGGCGTCCAGCCTCATCCGCGAGGAGGACATTACCGAGCTGGTGCCCTGCGGCCCGGACATCGCCGTGCACGTCGCGGCGGCGAAGAAGTTCCTCGACGCCGGCTTCACTCACCTCGCGCTGGTCCAGGTCGGCGGCGATCAGCAGGACAAGTTCGTGTCCTGGGCGGCCAGCGAGCTCTTGCCGGCCCTGCGGGAACTGCGCTAGCGACCGGCCGCGGGCAGGCGCGTCCGGGTGGCTGCCGCGATCCGCGGCCGGCCGGCCCGCTAGCAGGCCAGGCCGCCCCGGGCAATGCGGGCGTCACCGCAGCGGGCGTTACGATAAGTGAGCGATGAGCACTAAAGAAGCGCCGGGGGCAGCGACGCGAGCCGACGGCCAGCGGGGCGCGGTTATCCATACCGAGGACCTGACGAAGATTTACCCGGGGTCTGATGTCGCCGCCGTGGACCGGCTGAATCTTGACGTCCAGGCAGGCGAGATTTTCGGCCTGCTGGGTCCTAACGGAGCGGGCAAGACCACTACCGCCGGGATGCTGACCACCCGGGTGGTGCCGACGTCCGGACGGGCGTTCCTCGAAGGCATCGATATCACCGCCCGCCCCGCGCTCGCCAAGCAGCTGAGCGGGATTGTCTCCCAGCAGAACACGCTGGACCGGCAGCTGACCGTCTGGGAGAACCTTTATTTCCACGGACGGCTTTTCGGCTTCGGGGCGAAGGCGTCCCGGCAGACCGCCGATGAGCTTCTGTCGCAGTTCCAGCTGTCCAAGTGGGCCAGGGCGTCGGTGTTCGCGCTGTCCGGCGGGATGGCGCAGCGGCTGATGGTGGCGCGGGCCATCTTCCACCGGCCGTCGGTGCTGTTCCTGGACGAGCCGACCGCTGGTCTCGATCCGCAGAGCCGGCTCGCGCTGTGGGACCTGCTCGGCGAGCTGCACAGGGCCGGCCAGACCATCCTGCTGACGACCCATTACATGGAAGAGGCCGACCAGCTCTGCGACCGGGTCGCGATCATGGATCACGGCAGGATACTGGCGCTGGACACGCCGGCCGCGCTGAAGCGGAGCATCGGCGCGGACACCGTCGTCACCGTGAAGACCACCGGCGACGCCGCCGCGCTCAGCGAGCTGCTGGCCGGCGATGTGGCCGGTGTCACCCGTACCAGGCTGCTGGACGGCGGCCTCGAACTGCACGTCCAGGGCAGTGACCGGCTGGTTCCCCGGATCGTGCTGTCGGCTGAGCGCGGCGGGTTCGACCTGATCGACCTGGCGATCGCCGGGCCCAGCCTGGAAACCGTGTTCATCAACATGACCGGCAAGGAGCTGCGGGACTGATGGCGACTTCGGTGGCAGCGCCCCCCGCGGCGCGGCAGATCGGCGGCGGCCCGGCCCGCTCAGTCGCCGCCGCCAGCTGGACCGCGCTCGGCGCGCTGCTGCTGCGCGACGTGGTGGTCCTGCGCAAGCACCTCCGCGAGTTCGTGCTGCGTACGGTGATCCAGCCGTTCCTGCTGTGTTTCGTCTTCCTCTTTGTTTTTCCCAAGATCGGTCAGGGTATCGGCGGCCGCGGCAGCGCCGAGGAATCCGCCTTCGCGACCGTGCTGGTCCCCGGCGTCGTCGGCATCTCGATTATGTTCCAGGGCGTGCAGTCCATTGCGCTGGCGATGGCCCAGGAGTTCGGCTTCACCCGCGAGATCGAGGACCGGGTTCAGGCCCCGTGCCCGATCTGGCTGGTGGCCATCGCCAAGGTCCTGTCCGGCGCCGCCCAGGGGGTGCTCTCGGCCGTCATCGTGCTGCCGCTGGCAGCGGTGGTGCACGCAGCGGGCGTGCACGCGCACCTCACGCTGCACTGGTGGCTGATCATCAGCCTGGTTCCGCTCGCGTGCATCGCCATGGCTGGCCTGGGGCTGGTGCTCGGCACCAGCTTCGAGCCGCGCAACATCGGGCTGATGTTCGGCTTCATCATCCTGCCGATCACTTTTCTCGGCGGCACTTACTACACCTGGACCAGGCTGGCGCCCGTCACCATCGGCGGCTGGCACTGGCTGCAGACCGTCGTGCTGATCAACCCGCTAATCTACGTGAACGAGGGAATGCGGGCAGCCTTCACCACCGCGCCGCATATGCACCTGTACGTCATCTACCCGGTGCTGCTGGCGTTCAGCGTCGCGTTCCTGGCCATCGGGCTGCGAAACTTCCGGCGGCGGGTGCTGTCCTAGGACCCCCGCCGCGCCCGCCCCCAGACCCGGTCCACCCCACGGCTAACTACTGCCGGGGCGGGGGCACGGGCGGGTACGGCGACTACTTGCCCAGTGCGTCCCGCAGGTCGCTGACGTGATCCTGGGTCTGCGTCAGCAGCGGGCGCAGCGCCTCGGCGACATCGGGCAGCCCCAGCTCGGTGGCCTCCGAAACACGGTCACGGTAGCGCTGCAGCTGGCGCTCCTCCAGCTCAAGGTCAGCCTGCAGGGCAGCAGCTCCGTCCGGGGAGTCGGGAACAGGCGGGACCGTTACTGTCGGCGTGCCGCCGAGGAAGTCGATCTGGCCGGCCAGGATCTTGGCGTGCTCCAGTTCCTGGCCGAGGTGAACGCCGAGTTCCTCGACGATGGAGCCGTATTCGGCGCCCTTGATAGTGGCACCGTGCTGCACGTACTGGACGATTGACTGGAACTCGGTGCCCAGATCCTCATTGAGCCGGTCGATGAATTCGCTCTTGTCCACGACGTCCCACCATTCGCTCGGGTTGCGTTTGCACCCGCAGGCTACCCGCCGCTGACTGGCGGAACTCAGCGGGGCGCAGTGGTTTCCGGGTGCGCCGTGGTTTCCGGGTGCGCCGCCGGGGCGAGCGCTGGCCGCGTGGTCACGCCCGGCCGCTGCGGCAGCCGCAGCGCGAGGACCAGCAGCAGGAGAAAGAGCACGATCCCCGTTAGTACGTAGGCGTTCCCGGTGAGCAGCTGCGAGCCATGCCAGCCAAATTCCCGGTTGAGGCCGTTGGGCGGCAGCCAGATCACGCCGCGGGACCAGCTGCCCAGATCGGCCGGCTCGCCCCACAGGCTGCCCGGCCAGGCACCGAAAACGGCGGCGAGCAGTACGGCGAGGCCCGCAAGGGCCCACCGCGCCAGGCCGCGGAACTGGACGGCGTAGTGGGCCAGCAGGGGAACGGCGAGCACAATCCAGACCCAGTGATGATCCCAGCTGATCGGGGATACCAGCAGGGCCGTCAGGGCCACGCCGAGCAGACCCGCCACCGGGTATCCGGCCCGGTAGAACGCCGCGGCCACGGCAAGTCCGACAACCGCGGTGATCGCGGCGGCGGCCAGCCACAGAGTGTGCCCGGCGGGACCATCCGCCCGGGCGATGATTCCCAGTAGCGACTGATTCCCGGCCCAGCTGACGTTGCCGCCGTAACTACCGCGAGCGAACAGCCCGTGCAGCCACCACTGCGAGGAGTCCCTGGGCAGCACGACGAAACCGGCCGCTACCGTCGCGCCGAATACCGCGCTGGCAACGGCGGCCTGCCGGAACCGCCGCGTCACAATCAGGTAGGCGATGAACAGCAGCGGGACCATCTTGATCCCGGCGGCGAGCCCGACGCCGGCGCCCTTCCACCGCCGGCTGTCCGGCTGGCACATGTCGCAGACCACCAGGGCCATCAGCACGAGCTCTACCTGGCCGAGCGCGATGGTCCGCGGCACCGGCTCCATGAAGAACACTGCCGCTCCGGCCAGCAAGGTGAGGCCGAGGCGGGAGGCGCCCCGCCGGTACCCGAGGCCGCCGTATAGCATCCAGATCACCGCGAGCAGAGCCGCGACATTCACCACTGCCCAGGCGCGGACCAGGGAATGCAACGAAATGACAGACAAGACCGCGAACAGCATCGCGGCGATCGGCGGGTAGATATACCTCAGGCCGTGATAGCCGGGCCAGTCGTAAAGCGGCGCGGTCCGGTGCGGATCGTAGAACGGGCTGACCTGACGGACGACCAGGCCGGCGCCCCGGTACACCGTCAGGTCCACCGGGTCCAGCCACCACGTCACGGGGTGGGTGACAACCAGCACCAGGTAAATCCCGGCCACCACACCGGACGCGATCAGCCCGGCGAGCAGCAGGCGACGGCCGGCGGCACGGGCGGCCGGCGCGCTGTCGGTGACGGGCAGCCGCCGCGTAGCGCTCATTAAGCCGCTTGCCTGGAGGCGGCCGGGTAATCCGGCGCGGGTAGTTGCAGGGTCACCCCGGGAGAGTACTACCTTCGCAATGCGTTTTGTTCCCGCGCGTGGACGGAAGTCCGCCGTAGGACATGCCGAGGCCGGGCGGACTTCTCACTGCGCTGCGCTCAGTGCGCGCCATGGTGGTAGACGCCGAAGACGTTCCCCGCCGGATCGCGGAACGTACCGGTCTCCATGTGGTCATCGGCGCCAGAGGGGCCGTAGAGCGCGGCTCGCGCGGCGTTCTTCAGCGCGGACAGGCCTGGATCAAAGATGCGCGACCCGCCGAGTTCCTCGGCGCGGCTGAGGGTCCGGTCGACGTTGGCCACGCCCGCGTAGACGGTTGCCCAGCGGGCTTCCTCGCCACCGCCGAGACCGCCCTGGATGCCCCTGCCGGTGCCGGTGTCCACCGTCGCGTAGGCCGGGAAGACTGAGTTGTCGACCGTCCAGCCGAACAGGTCCGCGTAAAACCGCTGGGTCCGCGCCGGGTCCGAACCCACGACCTCAAACCAGTCAACCGGCTCGCCAGAACCAGCCGACGGACCTGGCTCGTTCCGCCGGGAAGGCTCGGCAGGTGCCCGCACCAGTCCGACCAGCAGGCTATCCGGGTCACTGAACATGGCTATGGTCATCGTCCCGCCGAAGTCAGTGACCGGCATGACGGTCGCGCCCCCGAGCGCATTCGCCTTATCGAGCATCGCCTGCAGATCGTCCGCCTCCACGTAGAACGTCGACCACGGCTCGCCGGTCTGGCTCTTGCCGATGCCGCCATTGATCCCGCCGCCGCCACGAGTGTCGATCAACGTGTAACCGCCGCCGGAGAAGCCCTGCAGTCCCCAGCCGAACATTTCTTTGTAGAACGCCACCAGCGGCCCGTCGTCTGCGGCGCCGACCTCAAAATGCACTACTGCGTTGCCCACTGCACTGGCTCCCTCGCCGGAATTTTCTCGCGCACCGAGCCTAGCGGTGCAGCGGATGTCCAGCCCGCCGTCTCGCTGAGTAGATGACGGATCGATCGCGGGCCGATGATCCGGACCCGCCGACGCTGCGCCGGCAAGCGCCGGCGCCCCGCGACCCCGGCGGCGGCGTGCTCCCCTTATTCCGCAAGTGACTCCACGACCCTGGTCACAACCCAGCGGTGCTTGCCGATTTGGCGGTCCCGGATGAACCCGAGCTTCTCGTAGGTCGACAAAGCACCGTTGTAGAGGAAGCCAGCGGGCACCGAGTCAGCGCCCTCCGGATATCCCTCGACGATCCCGCCGCCCAGACCCGCGATGAGGTCGAGCGCACCGGCGAGCGCCGCCGTGGCCACGCCCTGACGCCGGTGGCCCTTACCCACGTAGCAGCACGCGATTCGCCAGTCTGGCGCCGTCATCCTGCCCTTTTCGTACGCTGTGCGGTTCTTGATCCGGGGCACCTCGTCGGGTGCGCCGAACTGGCACCAGCCCACGCAGTCGGCGCCGTCGAACACGAGCGCGGCGTGGGCCTGGCCCTTCCGTACTCGCTCTTCTTTGGCGGCACGGTTCTGCGCCCCGTCAGTCCGGGATAGGGCGGGGTGAAACCCCATGCACCAGCAGCCGCCAAAGACGCCGTTGTTACGCTCCACCAACGCAGCGAACGCGGCCCATGTCGATTCATCAAGAGCCTTCACGGCGTACGGCGGTCCGCCCATGCAGCGCAGTTTAGCTGAGTGAGATCCTTATCTGCCGGCGCAGGAACGGCGTCGTTTGCCATGCTGTTACCAGGGCACGTGCCGGTTGAGCCAGAGCAGGACCGGCCCGATGACCGGGCGCTCGTGCCATCCGCGCGACGTGACCTGCCCGCGGATCGACTCAGCCGCTCCCCGGAGCTGCCTGCGGCGAGCCGACGGCTGGTAGTCCCCGGCGCGGCGGCTCAGGAACCGGACGCACCGGACGCATATCCCCACTTCGGGATGAGTGTCCAGGTGAACCAGGGCATCCTCATCAGTCATCTGGCCGCAGCAACGGCAGGCGCTCTTGCCGACCGCTGTCTCAGCCTGGGAGCTCATAGCCGCTCCCGTCTGCCAGCGGCAGTCTACCGAGTTCCCCGCGATTATGCCGGGGGTGAAGCGGGCGATGGTGTGGTGCCAGCCCGCCCGATCGCCCATCCTGGCAAGATAGCGGCATGGAAAGTGTGCTTGGAATCGGTGGATACTTTATGCGGGCCGCCGACCCGGCGGCCCTGAGCGCGTGGTACCGCGATTGCCTGGGCCTGGACGCCGACGAGAACGGCCTGTGGCGTCAGGGAGCCGGGCCGACGGTGTTCGCGACATTTGAGTCCGAGACCGGCTACTTCGGGTCCCTCGCCCAGCAAACCATGCTCAACTTCCGGGTCCGCGACCTGGATGCGATGCTCGCGCAATTGCGCGCCAAGGGAGCGGACGTGGCCAAAGAAACGCAGGACATGGAGGGTGTCGGCCGGTTCGGCTGGGTCACCGATGGGTGCGGCTCTTTTGAGGGGAGCTGGTTACGCTGCGAGGATGTAGGTGCCGCGGTACCTGGCGTGGTGGATGTGTTCGTGTTCGCGGCGTAGGTGGTAGCGCCAGTAGTCATCGAAGTCGCCA